>PVMS01012225.1_pt1 | contig 10064 bp, 10 predicted proteins | sample 1853461 | NCBI WGS metagenome assembly PVMS01 (sample SAMN08582032, study PRJNA380276) | Marine sediment metagenome, whole genome shotgun sequencing project. | isolation source: ocean sediment barecode stripped | collected 2017
CCCTGGCTGCTGCGCTGAACATGCTGTCACTGACTGTACGTGACTGACTCGCCAGGATGCCCAGTCCGATGCCCGGAAAAATAAATGCATTATTACCTTGTCCGACCCGGATGCGACGGCCGCCTGCTTGAACGTCATCAAACGGACTGCCGGTTGCGACCAGCGCTTTACCGTCGGTCCACGCATAAATATCATGCGGCGTTGCTTCAGCCTGGTCGGTTGGGTTTGATAAAGGCAGGATTACGGGACGCTTGGTGCCTGCCAACATGCTTCTGACCGCTTTTTCAGTAAAAGCGCCTTTTTGACCGGATGTGCCGATCAGCACCGTTGGCTGATATTTTTCGCATAAAGATTCCAGGTCCCGGCAATCCGGCGCAAGCCCCATGTCTGCGGCAAGTTCTGCCGGCCAGGCCATCTCAAGCTTGTAGTCATCGGTTAATCCGCCGTCATTAACCAGCAGACCGTGACTGTCGAGAACCGCGATACTTCGATGTAAATCTGTACCGGTGATACCGGCTGATTTCATGGCAGCGCGAATCTGCCGGAATATGCCCAAACCTGCAGCACCGGCGCCCAGAATTATGACGCGTTCTTCGGTCAGTTTGCGTCCATGAACTCGAGCGGCGCTGAAAAGCCCGGCCAGGGCAACGGCACCGGTACCTTGAATATCATCATTAAAAGACGGGATAACATCGCGATAACGATCGAGAATATTCAATGCATTGTTTTTTCGAAAGTCCTCCCACTGCAGCAGTGCACCAGGAAAGCTGTGCTTCACGGCAGTCACGAATTCCTCCAGCAACTCCGTGTATTCAGCGCCTCTTAACCGGCGTTCTCGCCAGCCGAGGTACAGGGGATCTGACAGCAGCGTTTCGTTATTGGTGCCGACATCCAGGCTTACGGGCAATACTTCTGCCGGGTTAATGCCGGCAGCGGCCGTATAAAGCGCCAGCTTGCCAATTGAAATAGCCATGCCCCCTGCGCCCTGATCACCGATACCAAGGATCGATTCGTTGTCGGTGACGACGATCAAACGTATTTTTCGGTCGCGCGCTCCATTTTGCAGCGTCTTTTCAATGCGCCCTTTCAAATCCGGCGTGATCCAGACTCCCCTGCCCCGCTGAAAAACGTGACTGAACTGCTTGGTGGCAATGCCCACGGTTGGCGTGTAAACAATCGGCAAAAGTTCTTCGAGGTGATCACAAAGCAGGCGGTAATAAAGATGTTCATTGCGATCCTGCAGCGATGCCAGTGAGACATATTTCTCCAGTGGATCATCAAAACGGCTCAGGCTTTCATACATTCGTTCAAGCTGAACCTCGATGGTGACAGAACTCTGTGGCATGAGTCCTTCAAGCCCGAATTTCTGTCTTTCCTCAGGCGTAAATGCAGAACCCTTATTCAGCAGCGGCTCGCGAATCAGGTCATGACCGCTGAGTGTTATTTTACGTTTGTTCTTGTGAGTCATCGTTCAGATGCCGCGCTAACCGGGTGACTATTATCATGATCCGCTATTCGGTAAATGTCTTGTCCATCACGATCATAAGACTCTGCTCATTCAGATTGCCACTCCAGATCGCTTCACCGTAGATATCACCCGGTTTAGCAACGGGGTCACCCCCATTGGCAACACGCGCTATCAGCTTCACCTTTTCAAGATCGGCCAGTGAACGACCCGGGACCATCGCATTGGCATCGGAAATACTCAGTGTCGTCGGCAGTGACGTCAGGACATGCCGGATAACGGCCACTGGCGGTCCGCCTGCGGCCTCGCTGCGAGCGACCAGGAACAGGGGCACATTGGGCCGGATATCCCCTTTCAATTCGTCGGCGACAGATATCGTCACCTCAATGGCAATGCCGTTCGTGAGCGGCTTTTCGTTTGCTTGCAGGCCGGCGGGCGGGCCGGTTCCCGCTAACTGTTGCTCAATGATTTTACGCACTGCGGGTGGCGGTGAGAATTCCAGTAATTTTCCCCAGCGACGTTTGACAGCTTCATCGTCATCCCGCGCAAGCGCAACAATGCCGCCATACCAGAGCGCTTTGGGATTGTCTGGTTCAACCGCCAGGACTTCTTCGATCAGTTGCCCGGCTTCGCCCCTGGCCGCGTTCTGATCTGTCAGCATGCGCACCTCGGCAAAACCGAGTTTGGCTTGGGTATTCTCGCCGTTGGTCAGGGCCATCGCGTTACCAAAAGCCGCTTCGGCTTCATCAAAACGCCTCACTTCCACTAAAGAGCGCCCAAGCAACAGCCACCCTTCAATATCCTCAGGTGCTTGTTGCAGACGCGCCGTGAGTTGAGTAATTGCCAGATCAAGGTCAGGCGCCGGTGCCATTTCCGCGCTTTGTGGCCGTGATCCGTCGGTTGTACCGAGCCAGTCATGATTCGTGACGGTCAGGTAAAGACTGATGACGCTTGCAGGTATCAGTAATGCCATCACAACAGCAGCCACCGGTGCGTTGCCTTCATCCCGACTGCGCAGCAACGGGATGATAATCAGTCCGGTGGCTAATGCAGTGAGAACGATTCCCAGGGCGATAAAAAGCGTCATAAAATCAGCTCCGATCAGTCCCAGACAGAGTCTTCACTGGCTGCGTCTTGCGTTTCTGTCGTCACCGGTAAATTCGTGCGCCGACGCAGAACCCGCCACAGCACCAGGCAGCCGATCACCGCAAGCAGGCCGGGCGCAATCCACAGCAGTCTGGATGGTCCTGCAAAACGTGGACGGTACAAAACAAAATCTCCGTAACGGTCTGTCAGAAATGTCTTGATCTGTGCTTCACTTTGCCCGGACTCGACCATGCGGTGCATTTCCCGCCGTAAATCAGCGGCGAGCGGTGCATTAGAATCTGCCACAGTCTGGTTTTGGCACACGAGGCAGCGCACCTCGTTGACCAGTTTTTCATAAAGAGCCTGTTGTGCCGGATCCGCCAACGGTTCATCGACTCCGATGGCCGTAACCGCTGCACTGACCAGTAACAATATCGTGACAAAAAAGACGCGCTGCAGTTTCATCATTCCTCCCCACGCGCCTGGCGAATCCGTGGCACGAATTCCTGTTGCCATATATCCATCGTCAATGGCGCAATATGTTTGTAAATGACGATCCCGCCGGCATCCAGCAAGAACGTTTCCGGCGCCCCGTAGACGCCCCAGTCGATCGCAACGCGACCGTCCGCATCAAAGCCCGTCGCCGTGTAAGGATTGCCCAGACTTACGAGCCACTGTTTGGCCAATGTTTCGTCGTCTTTCCAGTTCAGACCGTAAATCGGCACATCCGCTACAGCCGCTATTTGCAGCAAAGTGTCGTGTTCCTGACGGCAGCCCACGCACCATGTGGCCCAGACGTTGAGCAAGCTCACCTGCCCGCTTAAATCCTGCTCGGTCAGATTTTTCGTTGCATCGCTTAATAGCGGCAAGGAAAAATCCGGTGCCGGCTTTCCCACCAGCGGCGACGGGACATAACTGGGATCGCGGTTCAGCCCTACCCCAAAAAAAACGATCAGCAGCCCGAAAAGGAAAACAGGAATAACAAAGCGTGACATGCCGGTTCAGCTTGAGACTGCGTCGGCGGCATTGCTCTTTTCGGCCTGGGTCTGCGGCGATCGTACCCGACGATAACGCCTGTCTGTCATCGCCAGCAACCCACCGAATGCCATCAGCAACGCGCCATACCAGATAAACCGGATCAGCGGTTTGTACTGGAACCTGATGCTCCACGCGTTTTCACCCAGATCCTCGCCCAGCGCTATAAACAAGTCGCGTTGCCAGGCTGCATCGATGCTGGCCTCGGTCATCGGCGACTTCTGTACACGGTAGATGCGTTTTTCCGGTGTTAAAACTGTCACGGGTTTGCCGTCTCGTGACACGTCAATGGTGCCGCGGATTGCCGTATAGTTTGGCCCGTCGATGAATTCTGTGCTTTTAAGCGTGACCTGATAGCCGGCCAGTTCTTTGGTTTCGCCAATTTCTATTCTTTCATCGGTTTCGATGCTGTACGAACTCACGACCGTCACGCCGAGAACAAAAATCCCGACGCCCACATGGGCGAGTTGCATACCCACCATCGCACGGGTCAAACGTGCGCCTTTCCCCATGAGCCGGGCCAGTGGGTCCAGCAATGCGGACAGGATGACCCAGGCGCCGGCGGCAATACCCACCGCAGTCAGCAATGAAGAGTATTCAAAAATTACCAGGCTGACAGCAGCGCCGAATACAACCGCAATGCCGGCCGGCCACCGCAGCCGTCGAAGCAGCAGTGAACCGTCTGCCGAACGCCACGCGGCGTGCATGGCGACACCGATAAACAGGACCAGCGGCAACATCGGAATCAGAAACACGGTTTCGAAATACGGGGCGCCAACAGATATCTTGCCGGCGTTCATCGCATCGACGATCAACGGGTAAATCGTACCCAGCAAAATCAATCCGGCAGCGATACTGAGCAAAATATTATTAATAATCAAAAATGTTTCGCGTGACAGGACTTTGAAGCCGACTGAACGATCCAGGCCCGGAGCGCGCCATGCATACAGTGACAAAGCCGTGCCGATGACCAGTCCCAGGAATATCAGAATAAATAAACCACGCGCAGGGTCACTCGCGAATGCATGCACGGAAACCAGCACGCCTGATCGTACGAGGAAGGTTCCCAGCAGACTGAATGAGAATGCACCAATCGCTAACAGCAGGGTTGAACTCTTGAATAATCCGCGCTTTTCGGTCACGGCCAGCGAATGAATGAGTGCAGTGCCAATCAGCCACGGCATGAAGGACGCATTTTCCACCGGATCCCAGAACCACCAGCCTCCCCAGCCGAGTTCGTAATAGGCCCACCAGCTTCCCAGCATGATGCCCAGCGTCAGGAACACCCATGCACCAGTGGTCCACGGACGTGCCCACCGCGCCCATTGCTGGTCGACATGACCGGCCAGCATTGCAGCAATGGCAAATGCAAATGCGACCGAAAACCCCACGTAGCCGGCATAGAGCATTGGTGGATGAATCGCCATTGCCGGATCCTGCAACAAAGGATTCAGGTCATTGCCGTCCAATGGAACGGGCGATAAACGCGCGAAAGGATTAGACGTCAGCAGAATAAACAGCAAAAAGCCGAAGCTGATGACACCCATGACGCCGATGATTCGCGCCGACAGGAACGGCGGCAGATTCCGGCTGCCGGCAACAACAGCAATGGTCCAAAGGTTCAGCAGAAATACCCACAGCAACAGTGAACCCTCATGGCCACCCCAGACGGCCGCGACCTGGTACATGGCCGGCAAATCACTGTTGGAGTTACTGGCGACATAGAGGACAGAAAAATCGTTATTCAGAAACGACCACGTCAGCAGGCCGAAAGCCGCCGCCACGAATACAAACTGACCGGCTGCGGCCGGCACGGCCACGCTCGTCCAGACGCGTTTACGGATCTGCGCACCGGCAATCGGGAAAAGGGCCTGGGCGCCGGCCAGGCACAGGGCAATGACGAGACACAGCTGTCCGAATTCGGGAATCATGCCGGTAATCGCGCCTTAATTGGGCGCGCTGATCGCTGCCGGATCATCGGCCGGGTGTCCCTGCTCGACAAGTATTTCGGCGACTTCGGGCGGCATATAGTTTTCATCATGTTTCGCCAGAACTTCCTCGGCACGAAACGTCCCGTCCGGTTGCAGGTAACCGTTCGCAATCACGCCCTGACCTTCTCTGAACAAGTCGGGCAGCACGCCGTCATAGAAAACAATCATCGTGCTCTGGTTATCGGTGACGCTGAAATGGACTTCAAGCTCTCCGGGTTCGCGTCCCACGCTGTCGTCCATGACGAGCCCGCCAAGGCGGAACTTGCGGCCCTCGGGGGGGTTCACCGGCGAGGACCTGTGTCGGGCTGTAAAAAAACAGCAGATTTTCCTGGAATGCCTGCAACGCAAGTCCCACCGCCAGCGCGACGCCGGCGAGGACTAAAGCGATCGACAGCATCCTTTGCCGTCTTGGTGTCATGAACTGGACCTCCTGCGTGATTGCCTGGCCGAGCGCTGCGCGAGTTCGCGCTGAATATGCTTCAGACGCCGGCGTGCCGACACAATATTGAAAATTATGACGACGGCCGTAATGCCGAATGCACTCCAGACAAACTGGGCGTAGCCACCCATGGCCAGAAATTCAGCCATCTAGTTTACCCCGGTAAGCCTGTCTGGCGAACAATATCGGCTACCCAGCGGGAATTTTTTTCCCGCTCCAGCACTTCGCCACGGACGCGATACAGCAACATGGCCACAAAAAACAGCGTAAACGCCGTGATCAGCGTCAGTAATGGCCAAAGCATATCCCCGCTGATCGACGGGCTGTCCAGTTTCTTGATCGACGGGCCCTGATGAAGACTGCTCCACCAGATCACCGAATAATGAATGATTGGCAGGTTGATCACGCCCACGACGGCCAGCACCGCGCTGGCCCGATCCGCCTTGCTGGTGTCCTCAAAAGATGCGCGCAGGCTCAGATAACCCAGGTAAACGAATAACAGAATGAGTTCGGAAGTCAGGCGCGGATCCCAGGCCCAGTAAGTGCCCCACATCGGTTTGCCCCACAGCGCACCTGTCACAAGGGCCAGAAAAGTAAAAGACGCGCCGATCGGAGCAGCGCTGGCCGCCACGGCATGAGCAAGCTTCATGCGCCAGATCAGTCCGATGCCGGCGGCCGTTGCCATGACGGCATAGATCAGTGTCGACAAATACGCACTGGGAACATGGACATAGATGATCCGAAATCCATCGCCCTGCTGATAGTCTGCCGGTGCGACAAACAAGCCGCCGTAGACACCGATGGCCAGTAAAATCAGCCCCGCCCAGAGCACCCAGGGCCCCAGCAAACCGGCTATGCGGTAAAAATGCGGCGGCGATGCCAGTTTATGAAACCAGGTCCACATGGGTTTTTTCTTGCTTACCTTTTATATAAGAAGCTAATCAACACTGATTCTGATTGCCGCTGCCGAGGCCAGTGGTACCAGGCTCAAGGACAGCAGCAAAAATGCAGCCAGAAGGTACAACGGGCCGGCAATCGACTCTCCTGAACCGGCCAGATCGGTGGCCCGCGATCCGAACATCAATACCGGCAGCATCAACGGCATGACAAGCAGCGCGAGCAAGCCCCCCGTTTGCCGTATGCCGGCCGTCAACGCGGCGCCGATAGAACCCAGCAGGCTCAATGTCGGTGTGCCGAGTAAAAGCGTCACGGTCAGCGCCAGAACCTGGGATCCAGGTAAATGGTATGTCACTGCCAGCATTGGAGCCAGCACTATTAAAGGTACGCCGCTGACCAGCCAGTGCGCGATGGTTTTACCAAGCATGGCTGCCGGCAACGAATGCGGGCCGATCACCAGCTCCTCCATGCTGCCATCTTCCAAATCAGCACGGAACATGACGTTGAGTGACAGCAGCGTTGACAGCAACGCGGCAATCCACAAAACGCCCGGGCCGATCCCCTGCAGCACTTCTCTTTTTGGCGACAATGCCAGTGGGAACAGTGCGGTGACGATGACAAAAAAGCTCAGCGAACTGACGACATCGCCCCAGCGCCTGAATGCGATATTCAAGTCCCGGGTGGCCACCGCCAGCATCAGGCTAAAAGGGTTCACCGGGTGTCTTCCATGCGCAATAAGGTCACCGGATTGGCCAGGCTAAGATCATGATGGGCCGCAATGACTGCGCTGCCGCCGTCCTCCAGATGCAGCTGCAAACGCTGCTGCAGGTAGTCACGGCCAGCATCATCGAGGTTGGCGAAAGGCTCGTCGAGAATCCATAAGGCTGCCACTGACATCAGTACTCGCGCCAGTGCAACACGCCGTTTTTGACCCGCAGACAGGTACCGGACCTCCAGATCCAGACACAAAGACAGCTCAAGCGGATCGACATAAGCCTGCCACGGATTGTCGCGCTGACCGCGTATTCTGGCCGCGAATGCGAGATTTTGCCGGGCCGTCAGGTCCGCCTTGAGTCCCGTTGCGTGTCCAAAATAAGCCAGTGCCGCGCCGAACTCGGTACGCTGGCGCTCCAGCGCCGCGCCGCCCCACTTCACTGTCCCGGATTCAGGTCGTGTCAGCCCGCTTAGCACCCGCAACAAGGTGGTCTTGCCCGAGCCATTCGCGCCTTTCACCAGCAAACAGGAAGACTCCGGGACTTCCAGGGACAGCTCATCGAAAAGGCAGGTCGAACCCCGCCACAGTGTCAGCTGATGTGCCGTCAGCACGATAGAGTCCCTTCCAGCCAAGTCATTGGGCTAATCATAAATTAATTAAATCAGTCATTTGAATCGTTTTTGGCCTACAGACCCTGTTTTGGTCAAAATCGCCATTTATGGGGACTTTACATAAGCAAGGTCCATCCCCTAAACTTGCCTAAATAACAAAGCTCTTTAGGAACATTGGTCAACTCCCTGTTCTAAAAGACCAAACCCGCTGCACCGGAATTATATGATGAACTCAAACCCAGTAGCAGAACATCCACGCCCCGGCTCAGCAATCGGACCCGAGCGAATTCTAGGGGGTCTTGATTACCTGGAACAGTGCCTGCGAGAAAATCAGCCCTGTGCAGTGATCACGGGCAGCGACCCGGCGGGCATCAACATTCTTTTGCACCGATTCACCTGGGAGAAAGATGATGGCCATGTCGCCTGCATCGCAGCCCCGTCCCATGACTGTCACAAATTTCTGCAATCCATCCTGACACAGTTCGGCTTCGAGACTTTCGATTCTTCGGTGGCCGAGCTGCAAAAGCTGATCTCGGTCTATGTCCGCCACGAAGCCACGAACGGTCGACGCATCATCATCACCGTTGAGGGCTGCGACGAATTCGGGCCAACCGTCCTCAACAGCATTCAATATCTGGCCAGTCTCGACAACGAAGAAGGCTCCGCAATCCTGTTCGTACTGGCGGGTTCACCGGCGCTGCACCGGGTACTTGATTCACCGGGCATGCTGGCCGTCTCCGCGATGGCCGACCAGCGCTTCGATCTCGATACAGGGCAGGTCAACATCCCTGACCCGCTGCCGCCGCCTTCTGCGGAAGATGAAGAGCCCGGTCCGGCTGAACTGCTGGTCAGCCTGGACGGTAATCTCGTCCGTCGTTATCCGCTGACCAGTGAGCAACTGCTGATAGGCCGCAATGAGCACAATGACATTGCCATCGTCAGCCGTTACGTCAGCCGCCATCATGCCCTGCTGGTCAATCACAGCGACGGCGCTTATATCGTGGACTTGAAAAGCACCAACGGCACGTTTATTAACTCATTGTCGATCAGTCAGCATGCCTTGAAGGATGGCGACGTGATCAGCATCGGCAATTTCCGTCTCAAGTACCTCAACGCTGCTCTGCCGCGCGCCGCGGGCATGCCGGATGCTTCTGCGGCCAGCTTCAGTGAAACAGTGGTCATGCGTTCGGCTCGCGGTATCGACTGGCATAAATCCAGCTCGGCCACTGATCCTGACGAAACCCGGATCGACACGTCTGCCGGCTGACGGCAGCGCTCGTTCCGATCCTCCAATCCGTGTAGGATTATCCCTTTACTAAGGAGCGGACATTACGTCCGAGGTAACCATCATGCGAGCGCGGATCATTCAAACATTCATTTCCGTGACCAGCCTGTCCGTGCTGACAGGGCTCGGTTCAGTGGCTCTTGCGCAGGATATCGACGCAACCAGCGGAGCCACCACCCATACGGCACCGCATGGAGAGTCTGAATTCTCGATCGATAACGCCTTTGCGCCGGCCAGCGGACTGGCAAAGTTTGCCGATGAACTGGGCCTCACACTGGAACAGCGCGATCGAATCAAGCTGATGATGTATGAGGCGGAACCCCGTATCAAACAACTCCGGGTCGATGTCCAGGCCTTGCGGGACAAGATGATGAGCGCGACGCCTGATGATCCTGAATTTCAGACGGTGACAGCCGAAGCCAGCCAGGCGGCCGCCCTGATTGCGGCTGAACTGGTCAATCTGGCGGCTGAAATACGCGTGAAGACACATGGCCTTTTGACCGACGAGCAAAAGACGCACCTGAAAACGCTGATCCAGGA
>PVMS01087896.1_pt1 | contig 10062 bp, 9 predicted proteins | sample 1853461 | NCBI WGS metagenome assembly PVMS01 (sample SAMN08582032, study PRJNA380276) | Marine sediment metagenome, whole genome shotgun sequencing project. | isolation source: ocean sediment barecode stripped | collected 2017
GGCCACAGCAGCCAGGTCTCGGGGGTCGTAAATATCCAGCTCAAACCCGAGCCTGGAAAGTAATGGCTTTGCGGTGTCGCGGGTGCGGTTGTAGTCACTCGACCAGATATCCCTGATGTGCCTGTCCTGGAGCCAGTTGGCTAAAGTCACCGAACGGTGCTGGCCTGCTGCGGTCAAAAAAGGGTCGTGACTGCCATCTGCCTGCTTCTCGGCATGACGGACAAGGTAAAGCGCGTAGTTATTTTCCCTGTCAGTGGCCGTTGCGCCGCCAATGATGCAAAAAGCCAGGAGAAGCAGCGAGATTTGAAGACGCATTCAGTTCCCCAGTTCGTTCAGCAGTTCGACCTGGTGTTCCTGTATCAATGGTTCAATGACCATATCGATACCGCCACCGAGTATTTCATCCAGTTTATACAGGGTCAGACCGATCCTGTGATCGGTTACCCTTCCCTGGGGGAAATTGTAGGTGCGAATACGCTGGGAACGGTCGCCGGATCCGACCTGCAGTTTCCGATTTTCTGCCTGTTCACGGGCTTGTTCGGCTTTTTCCTGTTCCAGCAATCGTGCACTCAATAGTGATAAGGCCCGCGCCTTGTTCTTGTGCTGTGAACGTTCATCCTGGCATTCGACTACAAGTCCGGTTGGCAGATGTGTGATTCGGATAGCCGAGTCCGTGGTGTTGACGTGCTGACCACCTGCTCCGGAGGCGCGAAATGTATCAATTCTCAAATCCGAAGTCTGAATATCTACGCCTTCGATGCTTTCCCGTTCCGCGAGGATTGCGACCGTGCAGGCCGAAGTGTGAATGCGGCCCTGTGATTCGGTCTCGGGCACCCGTTGAACACGGTGTGTCCCGGATTCAAACTTGAATCTGGAATAAGCCCCGTGGCCAATTATGCGGGCTACGATTTCCTTGTAACCACCGTGATCGCCATGACTGGTGTTCACTATTTCCATCTTCCACTTGTGGTTTTCAACATATCGTTGATACATGCGGAACAGGTCACCGGCAAACAGCGCTGCTTCGTCGCCGCCGGTCCCGGCCCGAATTTCCAGGAAAATGTTATTGTCATCGTCCGGGTCCCTGGGCAGCAACAGGACATTAAGTTGATCTTCCAGCGCTTGTTGCTGCTCTGTTGCGCTGGCGAGTTCTTCGCTGGCGAGCTCCTTCATACCGGCATCCGGGGATTTAAGCAGGTCTTGAGCCTCTTCCATGGACTGGCCTGCCTGCTGCCATTTTGCCCAGGTGACCACCACCGGTTCGAGTTGCGAATATTCGACTGATAACTCGCGAAACCGGTTCTGGTCGGCCATGATCTCCTGCGTGGCCAGCAGCATGGCGATTTCCTCGTAGCGCTCTTGTGCCTGGTGTAAACGGGCATGTATTGAGGGTAAAAGGCTCACGGTTCAAACAGCCGATTGGCAACTCTGAGCAGTTCATCGTCCTGTTCTTCTGCTGCCTGGCGCAGGCGGGTGCTGGGCAGGTGCAGAATTCGTTTGGTCAGGGTATTTGCCAATTGTGTAATCACTTGCTCAGGGTCTTTACCCGCCTTGATTTTTCGTAGTGCCTTTGCGACCAGTTCCTCGCTGTTCATGCGCGCATGTTTGTGCAGGTTTTGTAAGTAAACAGCAGCCCGGGCGCTATTGAGCCAGCGCATGAATTCTTCCACTGATTCCTTTACATCGACGGTGGCGGCCGCGGCAGCCTCGCTACGTTTGGAGAGATTCTTGTCCACCACCTGCTGCAGGTCGTCAATCGTGTACAGGTACACATTTCCGAGCTTGGCGACATCGGGATGGATATCCCTGGGAACGGCGATATCGACCAGGAACATGGGTTGGTTCCGGCGTTTCCTGAGTGCAGATTTTACTGACTCTGCGTGTATGATCGGTTCCTGACTGCCGGTGGAACTGATCAGGATATCGGCTTTATGTAAAACACCCGGCAAGTCAGCCAGCGAAACCGCATGGGCCCCGAATTTTTCGGCCAGTTCAGTGGCACGCTCCAGACTGCGGTTGGCAATGATCAGGCTTGAGAGGCCCTTGTCATGCAGATGACGACCGCATAATTCAACCATTTCACCGGCACCGACCAGAATGACGGTCTTGCTTGCCAGGTCTCCGAAAACCTGTTTTGCCAGCATGACGGTCGTATATGCCACCGAAACCGGGTGTTCGCCAATCCGGGTCTTGCTGCGGATTCGTTTGCCGGTGGCGAAAGCATGCTGAAACAGACGATCCAGGACTTTTCCCACACCACCGGCCTCGCGGGCCATTTGCCAGGCTTCCTTTAGCTGTCCGACGATTTGCGATTCGCCCAGCACCAGTGATTCCAGACCTCCTGCGACCCTGAAAAGGTGCTGCACCGAATGTTCACGTTCGTGTACATAGCAGTGTGTGTCCATTTCTGCATCACTCAGTCCACCCTTTTCCTGCAGCCACTGGCGAACCTGATCACGACTTTGCCCCGGCCCGATGCTGTAAATTTCGGTCCGGTTGCATGTGCTGACTACAACGACTTCTTCAACACCGTCCAGTTCGTGCAGCTCCTTTACGCGAGCTGCATAGTCTGTACGCGCAATCGCAATCTTCTCGCGGGTTTCCAGCGTTGCAGTGTGGTGGCTGATTCCGGTGATTAGCAGTGGCATGGATAATAATATTCTTAAAAGGCGTAGCGATTCTGCTTGCCAGTCACGGCAATATCAAGTCTGGCATGGCTCTGATGCCGGTTTGGCGTCCAAATAACATCATGGAACGCGATCAGGGATTGGTTCACTGGCTGCAAGCAGTTATCCTTTGTCATATGAATATTGACTATTGTTTCATGAAAAGGGTACCGGGCGTGCTGATTTTCGTCATGTTGTTGATGACAGCATGCTCAGCCGTGCTGGAGAAACCATTGCAGACGGCGGCAGATACCGGCATTTTGCCGGGGGAATCTGTTGCCAATGAAGTCCCCGACAGCGAATTGCCGCCGACAGATACAGATGTGATGTACCACATTTTTTCTGCTGAAGTATTGGGCGCCGAAGGTGATTTTTCCGGTGCAGCGGCGCAATACCTTGAGGCTGCCCTGATATCTGAAGACCCCGAGATCGCTGAACGGGCTACCAGGGTTGCGCTAACAGCCGGAGAATGGCAGATGGTCGCACTGGCGTCGGATCGTTGGGCTATGCTGGACTCTGGAAGTCTGGACGCACGGGAATTGGCTGCCGGATCAAGATTGAGGGAAGGCGATTATGCAGGCGCTCAATATCAGCTTGCCCGGATACTTGAACTGACTGCATCTGACCAGGCACATGGCTGGCGTATAGTTACAGCACTGCTGGCGCCGGCGCGTGACAGGGTCAGGGCCAACAAGGTATTGAACAACCTGCTGGAAGATTTTGACGCCGAATCAAATGTCGATGCCCTGTTTGCCCGTAGCCATTTCGCTGCGAGTAAGGGTGATCTGGATAAAGCAGCTGAGCTCATCGACAAGGCAATTACACTCGAACCGGACAGGGCGGACTTTTTGGCCTGGTCGGGCAGACTGGCTGTGAACCTCGGGCACGAGATACTTGCGTTGAAACGTTATCGACAAGCCTTGGAAGCAAGCCCCGGTGAGCAGCAGATTGCCATGGCCTATGCAGAGCTGTTAAAGCGGAATAATGATCTCGCCACCGCGCAGGCGATATTGGCACAATTGCCCGATACGCCGGACATGAGGTTTGCCCGCATCGTCTTCGCACTCGACGGCGGTGACAGGGAAAGTGCGGAGTTGTTATATGCGGGGTTTTCAGAGGTTCAATATGCCGCGGGCTCTGACGCGGCATTCCAGGCGGCGCAAGGCGCAGAGTTACTTGACCATAAGCGTGAGGCCATCAACTGGTATAAGCAGGTCGAAGGTGAGCGTTCGCTGAGGGCCAGCATGCGCCAGGCCTTTTTGCTTGCCGACCTGGGTGATGTTGAAGAAGCCCGTAACTTGCTGGTGCAGCTTCGTATCCAGACGGACAATGACGTCATAGCGCAAAGTTACCAGGCTGAAGCACAGATACTCCAGGATGCCGGGCGCAACGAGGAAGCCATACAGGTTTTGCATGACGCGCTGGCGCTGCTTCCCGAAGACATCTCATTGCGATATGCACGGGCGTTACTGGCTGTCGGTTTGGACCGCCTGGAGTTGGCCGAAAGCGATTTACGCCAGATTATTTCGGAGCAACCGGACAATGCCGCTGCAATCAATGCACTGGGTTATACGCTGGCTGACCTGACGGAGCGTTACGATGAAGCGGAACGACTGATCCTCCAGGCCTATGAGTTGCAACCTGGTGATGCTTCCATTATCGATAGCATGGGATGGGTTTCCTATCGTCTTGGACGCTTGCAGGAAGCTGAAGGCTATCTGCGTGAAGCCTGGAAAACGATGCGTAATGCTGAAATTGCGGCCCATCTGGGCGAGGTTCTGTGGGCCCGTGGACAAAAAGACGAGGCAGGTTCACTTTGGAAGTTGGGCATCGAAATGGAAAGTGACAACGAAGTCCTGATCAAGACCATGCAGCGATTTGGTGAGTTCCCTTGATACCGGTGCCCTGTCAACCTTGCTGGACCACTAGTTCACAAGCCGCCGGTGGCAAGGTTGACAGGGCACTGGTCGCCTGGAGGAAGTCGTACGGGCTGTTTTTTGTGCTTCTGATGGTAAATGCCTGTACCGGCGTGCCGGTGAAGGAGTCTTTCTCCGATAATGATGCGGCCTATCAAAAGCGTGCCGAAAAACTCGGCGCAATCTCCGAGTGGGGGCTCACGGGCAGGATCTCACTTGATGATGGTGACCGGGGTGGCAGTGGCAAATTGCAATGGGAGGTCAAGCCCGGCAGCAGCGGACTTGATTTTCACGGCGCCATGGGTCGCGGTGCCTGGCATTTGCAAATCGGACCCGAAGGCGCGGTCTTGACGGAGGCGAATGGCGCTGAACAAAATGCGCCTGGTGTCAACGCTTTGATACAGGATCGAATGGGATGGCCCATACCGGTGGATGCGTTGCAGTGGTGGGTGCGGGGCCTGGCAGCGCCGGGAGCTGTTGAAAATAAAAAATTGGACGTTGCAGGCCTGTTGATTAATCTGCATCAGTTTGGCTGGAACGTAGATTTCAGTCGTTACGATTCAAGCGACGGTGTAGCCTTGCCGACAAGGCTGAATGTCACGCGCGATAATTACCGGGTAAAACTGGCCATAAGCCGCTGGCGAATGAATGTGAAGCATGCCTTTACAAACTGAAACCGTGCTTCAGCGCTGGCCCGCCCCGGCCAAACTGAACCTGTTTCTGCATATCACAGGCCGACGTCCGGATGGCTATCACGACCTGCAGACCCTGTTCCAGATACTGGACTGGGGTGACGAACTGCGATTTTCCATAAAAAATAATGGACAAATCAGCCGCAGTTGTAATATTGATGGTATTCCGGAAACGGAAGATATTTGTATACGCGCAGCGCAGCTTTTAAAGACCCGTCTCGGTGTGCAAAAGGGTGTCCATATTGAATTAATCAAGCGAATCCCGATGGGTGCCGGTCTTGGTGGAGGTAGTTCCGATGCTGCAACCGTGTTGCTCGCTTTAAACCAGCTATGGTCCTGCGGCATAACACGGCAACATCTGGCTGAGCTGGGACTGGAACTGGGTGCCGATGTACCCGTGTTTGTACATGGACACAGCGCCTGGGCGGAAGGACGGGGTGAGAAATTGCAGGCGGTGACACTGGGTCAAAGGTATTATGTCCTGGTTTTTCCAGGCTTCAGCATCTCTACTGCAGATGTGTTTTGTCATCCGCAGCTTGTACGTGACTCAAAGCCAATGGACATGTCGTTGATCAGCCGGCGGCCAGGCCGGAATGACTGTGAAGCCGTTGCCCTGGAGATGCATCCGGAATTAAAAAGTATCATGCAGGACTTGCGGGCATGGGGGCAACCGTACATGAGTGGTACGGGTAGTACGCTATATTTGCCATTTGACAATAAAAAGACTGCAATCAGCGCGGCAAGCGAATTAAAATGCCGATATAATGTCCGCACTGTGAGTGGAGTAGACAGATCATCTTTGCTGGACTGCTTGTCAGTCTAGTGGTGGTTACATAAGTATTGAGAACGATTGGGACGTGGCCAAGGTGGTTAAGGCACGGGGTTTTGATCCCCGCATTCGCAGGTTCGAGTCCTGCCGTCCCAGCCATTTTTGAAGCTCTAAACAATTCAGCCCGGGTGGTGACACAGTGGCCAATTCTTCCCTGATGGTATTTGCAGGCAACGCCAATCTCAAGCTGGCAAATGACATTGCCCGCGAACTCGGTATTCCCATGGGTAAGGCAGTTGTTGATCGTTTCAGCGATGGCGAAGTAGCTGTCGAGATCATGGAAAATATCCGTGGTCGTGATATCTACCTGATTCAGCCAACCTGTGCACCAACGGCTGATAATTTTGTTGAATTGCTGGTGATGGTGGATGCGCTGAAACGTGCCTCTGCATCGCGTGTCACTGCGGTAATACCCTATTTTGGATATGCCCGTCAGGATCGACGACCCCGGTCTGCCCGTGTACCGATTACTGCCAAGGTTGCGGCCAAGATGATCAGTGCTGTGGGTACAGATCGTGTGATCACCATCGATTTACACGCCGATCAAATCCAGGGGTTCTTTGATATTCCGGTGGATAATGTCTACGCCTCGCCTTTGACGCTGGCAGATATCTGGCAACATCAGGCCAGTGAAGACCTGGTTGTCGTATCACCGGATGTGGGTGGTGTTGTACGGGCCAGGGCAATCGCCAAACGTCTCGATACCGAACTGGCGATTATCGACAAACGCCGGCCACGCGCCGGTGTTTCGAAGGTGATGAACATCATCGGGGATATTGAAGGCAAGAGCTGTGTCATGGTCGATGACATGGTCGATACCGCAGGCACACTTTGCAGTGCTGCCGGGGCATTGAAAAAACGCGGTGCCAAGAGTGTTGTGGCCTATTGCGTACACCCGGTGCTTTCCGGACCCGCGATCGATAACATCAACAAGTCCAAACTGGATGAACTGGTCGTTACCGATACGATTCCATTGAGCCGTGCCGCAGAGGAATGCGACAAAATCCGCCAATTAAGTGTGGCACAGATGCTGGCAGAGACCATCCGCCGCATGGCGCAGGGTGAATCTGTCAGTTCCATGTATATAGACTGAGCACTGATCCAGCGTTCTAGCCTGGACTATACACTGGATCTCAGAATTTTCTTTCGATATGTATTGCATCAACCCATGGGGGGTACGGTATAATGCCCGGCTCGCCCGGATATCCGGGTTATATTTTTTTGAGGAATACCATGACTGAATCAAACATTATCAACGCGGAAATCCGTGAGGATGTAGGGAAAGGTGCGAGCCGCCGCCTGCGTCATCAGGGAAAAATTCCTGCGGTAGTTTACGGTGGCCAGAAAGATCCGGCGACATTGACAATTGAGCATGACCCATTAAGGCACGCCGCTCAACAGGGTTCATTCTACTCCAGTATCCTGGAGCTGAGGGTCGCGGATGGACGCAGCCAGAAAGTTGTTGTCCGTGATGTACATCATCACCCGTACAAAGCACAGATTATGCATCTTGACTTTTTGCGCGTCTCTGCTGAAGAACTTCTCCGTATGTCTGTCCCGATTCATTATCTCGGCGAAGATGAATCAGAGGCGGGCAAGACCTCCGGTGTGATCATCCAGCACCTGGTGACGGAAGTTGAAATCTCCGCATTACCACATAACCTGCCTGAATTCCTGGCGGTAGATTTGTCTGATCTGGAAGCCGGTGGTGTGGTTATGTTATCCGACATCAAGCTGCCGGAAGGCGTCGAAATTACAGCACTGACCGGTGATGACGAAGATGAAATCATGATTGCCAATACGGCTCACATCAAGGAATCTCAGGGTACAGGTGCCGCAGCTGCAGAAGAAGCTGCTGAAGCTGAACTTGAAGCCATTACCGAAGTTGATGAGGAAGATGTGGAAGCAGAGGAGTCTGTTGACGAGGATGTCGAAGAAGACAAGGAATAATCACCGGAGTCGCTGGTCCGACGTTATAAGGTTGACAGTACACTTGTGTCCGAATCATTCCTGATCGTTGGCCTCGGTAACCCGGGTTCCAAATACAGCCAAACCCGGCATAACGCCGGGTTTTGGTTTTTGGATACCCTGCATAATCATATTCTCGAGGTGGGTATTGGCGCGGATGTCAATAGCGGATTTCGATCACAGACAAAGATATCCGCCGAAATCTGTCGCAGCCGTCTTTACGCTAGAAACTGTATCCTGGCAAAGCCGACGGTTTATATGAATCACAGCGGTCAGGCCGTCCGGGCGGTAATGGATTATTACAACGTTGCTGTTGAAAACCTGTTGATTGCCTACGATGAACTGGATCTGCCAGCAGGTACAGCCCGTTTAAAGAGGGGTGGCGGTCACGGCGGACACAACGGTATGCGGGACATTTTCCGGCACCTGGACAGTACGGATTTTATGCGTTTACGCATCGGTATCGGTCACCCCGGTTGCAAAGATGCGGTCACCGGATACGTCTTGAGCCGGGCACCGGCCGATCAGGAACAGCTGATCATGCATTCGATCGGGGATGCCATTGCAGTCATGCCCGACCTGATCAAGGGTAATGTTTCAAAGGCCACCAAGGATTTGCATACCCGTGAAGGTTCGCCAGCCGGGATCAGTTAACGGCTACCAGGTGGTCCAGCAAGCTTGAATTGGATTTAAATCATGGGTTTTAAATGTGGAATTGTCGGATTGCCAAATGTTGGTAAATCCACTTTGTTTAATGCGCTTACGGAATCCGGCATTGCTGCGGAAAATTATCCGTTTTGTACTATTGATCCTAACCTTGGAATAGTGCCGGTGCCGGATCTGCGTCTCGAGAAATTGGCAGCCATAGTGAAACCGGAAAGGGTACTGCCAACCACGATGGAATTCGTGGATATTGCCGGCCTGGTTCAGGGTGCTTCCAAAGGCGAAGGGCTCGGCAACAAGTTTCTGTCGCACATCAGGGAAACAGATGCCATCGCACACGTCGTGCGATGTTTTGAAAATGATGATGTAGTGCATGTTTCCGGTGGGGTGAATCCTGTTTCGGATATTGAAATCATCAATACCGAGCTTGCGCTTGCAGATCTGGATACGGTTGAGCGCGCCTTGCAAAGAGCAGAGAAACAAACCCGCAGCGGTGACAAGGAGATGGTGGCCCGCGTTGCACTACTTACAAAAGTCATGAACAGTCTGAGCGAAACTGGAAACGCCCGCAAGCTCGGATTGGATAAGGAACAAAAGAAGCTGGTAAGGGATCTCCATCTGTTGACTATGAAACCGGTTGAGTATATTGCCAATGTCGCTGAAGACGGTTTCGCGAACAACCCCTTGCTTGATCAGGTAAGGGAGTTTGCGGATGCTGACAATGCCAGGGTTGTGCCCGTATGTGCTGCTGTTGAAGCCGAAGTCGCACAGTTGGATCGTGAGGACCGGCAGGAATTTCTGGCTGCGCTTGGTTTGAAGGAGTCCGGTCTGGCAGGTGTGATTCGTGCAGGATACAGTCTGTTGGATTTGCTGACGTTTTTCACGGCAAGTGTTAAAGAGGTCAGGGCGTGGACGGTTACCAATGGTGCGACAGCACCAAATGCGGCGGGCAGGATACACACAGATTTTGAACGCGGTTTCATCCGCGCTGAGGTTACGGCGTATGACGATTTCATTGTCTGCAATGGAGAGCAGGGTGCCAAAGAGGCCGGCAAACTTCGACTCGAAGGCAAGGAATACATCGTCCATGAAGGTGATGTTATGCATTTCAGATTCAATGTGTGAACAGGCCTGCCTTAAAGCGTTGACACAACACCTGCTACGGTTATGAGTTTCAGTCCAGCGCGGCGTCCAGGCGCACCTGTCCGGTGTCGGGGTATGGAAAATGGGCACACCAGGCAGGCAGGTCAAGGCGTTATTTTGTGATTGTGGTTTTATTTTAGAAAATCGCTTGTCATGTATTGACACTTAATGATGGCTAAGAGAAA
>PVMS01154306.1_pt1 | contig 10062 bp, 11 predicted proteins | sample 1853461 | NCBI WGS metagenome assembly PVMS01 (sample SAMN08582032, study PRJNA380276) | Marine sediment metagenome, whole genome shotgun sequencing project. | isolation source: ocean sediment barecode stripped | collected 2017
ACCGCCATTGATAGACGATTCTTTATCGACCATGGAACGGGGGTGGTCATCAGAGAGACAGCAGAGATCGGGGATAATGTCTTGCTCTATCAGGGGGTTGTACTTGGTGGGACCACCCTAGAAAAAGGGAAACACCATCCCACCATCGGGAACAATGTGGTTATAGGTGCCTCGCGATATTACTCGGTCCTGTCACCGTGGGAGACAGGGCTCGTGTTGGCGCCAATTCTGTAGTGGTAAACTCTGTACCCCCAGGAGCTACCGTAGTGGGAGTTCCGGGTCGAATAGTGGAGGACCCTAAAGAACCATCCACAGATTTGGAGCATGTCAGATTGCCCGATCCCATTAGCGAGGCAATTAGGCTGATCCTGAAGGAACAGACTGATTTAGAAGAGCGCATAATAGAGATAGAGGGCTCAAGAGGCTTTGAACTTGCTGCTACCGGGGTAGAATTAAAACAAAAGAGGTTGAAAATCGAGGAAATATTTAATGATGTAGGGGGAATATAGAAAAGATGCTATGAGATTTGAAACATCGGCCATCCATTCCGGGAGGCAGCCAGACCCCGTCACTGGCGCCTTAGCTACACCGATCTACCAGACATCGACATTTGCGTTCGAGGATGTTGGTATAACAAGGGGTTACGACTACTCGCGAACAGCAAATCCAACCAGGAAGGCACTGGAAAATTGTATTGCTGAACTTGAGGGAGGAAAGGCGGGCTTCGCCTTCGCTACTGGAATGGCTGCGGAGACAACCGTCATGCACCTTCTCAAGGCAGGCGACCACGTGATTTCAGGCGATGACATATATGGGGGTACCTATAGACTATTTGAGAAGGTGATGAAAGACTTTGGGCTGGAGTTCACCTTCCTGAGAATGGACGACAGGAAGAGGATCGAGGAGGCGATAAGGCCCAATACCAGGATGATATGGATAGAAACCCCCTCCAACCCACTGCTAAACATCGTTGATATTGAGATGGTGGTTGATATTGCCAGAAAACATAATTTGATGACTGTGGCGGATAATACCTTTCCTACCCCCTATTTCCTGAGGCCCATCGAATACGGCGTCGATCTTGTAGTTCATTCCACGACCAAGTATCTGAACGGGCACTGCGATGTTGTTGGCGGCGCAGTGGTCACCACCACCGATGAATTAACAGAAAGGATTCAGTTTCTTCTAAATGCGATGGGGACATGCGCCTCCCCCTTCGATTGTTGGCTGGTGCTGAGGGGAATCAAGACACTGCCGGTGAGGATGATACGGCAAGAGGAGAATGCAGCCCAGGTTGCAGCTTACTTAGAAAAGCACCCCAAAGTAAAGAGGGTCTTTTATCCCGGGCTTAAATCACACCCGGGGCATGAGATTGCGATGAGTCAGATGGAGGGATTTGGCTGCGTGGTCTCGTTTGAGATCAAGGGAGGGACTAATGCGGCCAATTCCTTTCTGAGAAGCGTCAGCATCTTCTCCCTGGCTGAATCACTAGGCGGTGTCGACTCCCTGGTGGGGCACCCGGCGACTATGAGCCATGCATCAATGCCTGAGGATGTGAGAAGGGATGTGGGAATTACCGATGAACTAATTAGATTATCTGTGGGCTTAGAGCATGCTGATGATCTGATTGAGGATCTGGCACGGGCCCTGGAGCATGTCTAGAGATAAGATAGCTAATTATTTAGCTAAAGAATAAAAAGGAGAGCCGTGGGAGGATGTAGAAATGTCCTACGTTAGAGTGTTAAGCTGCCGAAAGTGCGGGCGAGAGTATCCAGTGAAGCCTATGAATCTGTGTGATTTCTGCTTCAGCCCGCTTGAGGTAGTCTATGACTACAAAGCAATGGCCAAAGCTGTGAGCCGAAAGAAGCTCTCAAGCGGGCCAGCGAGCATGTTGCGCTATCGCGACCTGCTGCCGGTGGATGGCGAGGTGGTTGATATCGGCACGGGCTTTACTCCTCTGGTCAAAGCCGATAGCCTGGGGCGGGAGTTGGGACTGGAGCAGCTCTACATCAAGAATGATTGCCTCAATCCAACATACTCTTTCAAGGATCGGGTGGTCTCGGTGGCGATTACCAAGGCGCGGGAGTTCGGATTTGACACTGTAGCCTGCGCGTCCACAGGCAACCTCGCTGCCAGCGTGGCTGCTCATGCCGCCAAGGCGAATATGAAGGCCCATGTTTTCATTGCCTCTGATGTGGAGCAGGGCAAGCTGGTGGGGATAGCAATCTATGACCCGATTTTAATAGCGGTTGATGGGAGCTATGACGATGTCAACCGCCTATGCACCAAGGTGGCGGAAAGCTATAACTGGGGTTTCATCAATATCAACCTCCGCCCTTACTACGCCGAGGGAAGCAAGACCCTAGGGTACGAGGTGGCGGAGCAGTTGGGATGGCGGGCCCCGGAGTGCGTGGTGGCTCCCGCCGCATCGGGTCTCCTCTTTACCAGGATATGGAAGGGCCTAGATGAATTGTCTATGCTGGGCTTGATCGAACCGGTTAATACGCATATGTACGTCACCCAGGCTGCTGGCTGCTCACCCATTGTCAATGCCTTTGAGGCAGGATCTCTCCATGTACACCCGGTAAAGCCAAATACCGTCGCTAAGTCCATAGCCATTGGAAACCCCGCCGATGGCTATTATGCATTGAGGGTCGCCCGACAGTCGGGTGGTGCTGCCTGCGCTGTCACCGATGAGGAACTCGTCGGTGGGATGAAGCTCCTGGCTCAAACCGAAGGCATCTTCGCCGAGACAGCGGGCGGCGTGGTGGTGGCAGGGCTGAAGAAGCTGGCGGCTTCAGGAGCGATCAAGAAAGGTGAGTTAACAGTAGCCTTTATAACCGGTGCCGGGCTTAAAACCCAGGAAGCGGTAGCAGACGTTGTGCGGCCCCTCGTCATCAAACCCACGCTGGAGTCCTTTGAGGAGGTGTTAGGTGAAAGTGTGATGGTTTGAGTATATTAAATTTCATCTGTTCCATATAATATGGAACTGGAGGATAAAATGGCAAAGCGACGAGTAATGTTTACCTTTCCCCAGGAGTTGACCAGTGAACCTATTATCTATAACCTTGGTATTCAGTTCAAGGTCGTGACCAACATCCGCCGCGCCGATGTATCCGAGGACAAGGGCTGGGTGGTAATGGAACTGGAAGGTGAGGAAAAAGATATCGAACAGGGGATCGCCTGGGTGACTGCCAAGGGGGTAAGGGTCGACCCTATTACCGGCGACGTCGTGGAGGGCTGAACATACTGACCAAAAGCGATGTTGTCAGATATACACGACAAATTATATACCCAGGCTTTGGTGGGGAGGGGCAGTGGATAGACAATGGAGTTTACCTTTGTCGATCTGATAAGCCGTCCTAACTGTAATGTATGCGGAGGAAGCAGGTTATGAAGGCTGATGTTAGTGCTTCTGCGGTACTGGTAGTATGGGAGAAGTAAAAATGAGCGTCAAGGTGAAGATTCCTTCCCTACTACGCCAATTCACCAGTGGAGAAGAGGTAGTGGAGGTAAAAGCGAATGATGCCCTGGAATGCCTTACTAACCTGACAGCTCAATTCCCCTCCTTGAGGCGGTGGCTCTATGACAAGCAGGGTGAGCCGCGGCCTCAGGTTTGGATATTTATCAATGGGGAAAAAATCAACGCCGATGTGTTAGCTAATCCGCTGAACGATGGTGATGAACTCTTAATCATGCTTGCCGTTGCCGGGGGATAGGATTGACTTGGTAACCAGGAAGCGTATGTAACTCGATTATGCTGCTACCGCACCCACCCATCCAGAGGCGATAGCGAAAGGAAGCTACAACAAGGGGTGTGATTTTCCAAATCTAAATAAATCAAGTCAAGAAGTTAAAGGAGGCATTAAAAATGGTGGAGAAATTCAGCCCAGTAGGAGAAAAAGAGGTAACTCGTGCCATAGTCACTGAGTTTACCGCTCAGTTCGTAGAATATGTGGAAAGCGACTGTATCATTATTGGTGGTGGCCCCAGCGGACTTATGGCGGGAAGAAACCTGGCAAGAGGCGGAAAGAAAATTCTCATTGTCGAAAGAAACAATTATCTAGGGGGTGGCTTCTGGATAGGCGGCTACCTGATGAACAAGGTCACCATAAGGCATCCGGGGGAGAGAATTCTTGATGAACTTGGCATCCCATATAAGGAGATGGACAGAGGCTTATTTATTGCTGATGGACCTCATGCCTGCTCGAAGCTTATCGCTTCGGCTTGCGACAGTGGAGTTAAGTTTGCAAATATGACCGTCTTCGATGACCTGGTATTAAGGGAAGATAGCCGCGTGGCTGGAGTTGTGATTAACTGGACGCCTATTTCAGCGTTACCAAGGGAGATAACATGCGTTGATCCAGTGGCTCTAGAATCAACATTAGTGATCGATGCTACCGGGCATGATGCTCAGGTAGTTAAAAAGTTGGAGGAAAGGGGCCTGATTAAGACCAAGGGCTTTGGCGCGATGTGGGTAGAGAGGTCGGAAGACCTGATTCTTGAGCATACTGGGGAGGTCCACCCCGGCTTAATTGTCACCGGCATGGCGGTCGCAACGACCTATGGATTACCGAGGATGGGACCGACATTCGGGGCGATGCTTCTATCGGGTGAGACGGCAGCTGAGACTGCTCTAGAGAAACTGCATGAGACTGCAAAGGTTAACTAAGATCCTTCTCTACGACGAAGGTACAGCCCAAACACTAAATTTAGGAGAGATCGCCGAATATCTAAGAGGGAATCTGAAAAAAGCGGAGATTGAGCTGAGGGGAGATCCTTTTGCCCTTTGCCTTGCTCAAGACAAGGTGTCGGATTATGCCAGAAAAATTGCATGCATCAAGATCCAAGACACAACTAGGATGATGATATCGGTGCAGGAACCCCTTTATGGTGAGATAGAGTATGAGAAGAGGAGGATTTTAGGGAAAACGAGAGCCTTTGGCGTGCTATACGATGGATTTGAACTGCAAAGGATCTTCTGGGAGCTCATATCAAGACATGAGCGCAGCTTTGAGTTTGTTCACATTCTGTTTACCAATCGCCTGTTCGCTACTTGGGATGAGCGTGATAGCAGATACCATGCACGGGTGAGTGTGTATGGTATCCCCTCGATTATTTCAACGACAGGAGTCGTAGAGGCGCCGGCAAAACCGAGGGAGTATTATCTCCTTAAGCAACAATATCAGATGCTGGGAAAGGACCTGCTGAAACTTAAAGGTGGATTCAGGGGGCGTTTCATCGATTACGATGATGAGCGGCTGAACGAGGTTATGAAGGGATATGCCATGCAGGCGGTTTTCCATACTCTGATCGGCGATCCTTTCTGTGAAGATAGAGGTTGTAGGCTTTATAACGCTCACTGGCAGGAGGAACTCATATTTGCTCATATTGGGAGTGAATATGAGTTTTGCCAACGGCATATAAAACTCATAGAGGATGTGGGCATTGAGGAAATACATTAGCAGTGATATCAACAGTAGCCGGTGGGTGGATACGGATAGATATTCAAGGCAGATACTCATTGCAGAAATTGGAGAATCCGGCCAGCAGATACTCCTAAGTAGCAGGGTCTTAGTTGTTGGTTGCGGTGCATTAGGCACAGTCATAGCCAATAACCTTGTTAGGGCTGGGATCGGCTACATAAAGATTGTGGACCGGGATTGCGTTGAGCTGGATAATCTCCAGCGACAGATGTTGTTCGACGAAGAAGATGTGGAAAAGGGAATGCCCAAGGCAGTGGCAGCAGCTAATAAGCTGCGCAAGATAAATTCCTCTATAGAAATAGATGCTGAGGTAAAGGATGTTACACATAAAAATATCGAAGAGTTGATGAGTGATGCAGATATTATCCTGGATGCTACGGACAACTTCGAAACACGCTTGCTGATAAATGATGCATGCTCTAAACACAATACCCCCTGGATTTATGGTGCAGCAATATCAAGTTATGGTATGACGATGAATATCATTCCTGGAGAGACGGCTTGCTTTAGATGCATCGTCTCTGACTTGCCAGCCCCGGGCTCCACTCATACCTGCGACACTGCTGGAGTGCTAAATGCTATAACGAGCTTAATCGCATCGCTTCAGTCCAATGAAGCGATCAAGCTGCTTTTAGGGGGTAAGAATGCAAATCAAAAACTATTGGTAATAGACTTAATGGATAATAGTTTTGAGAAACTCCGTGTGAAAAAAAGGGATGACTGCCCATTGTGCAGAGACGGAAAGTTGGAATATTTAGACCTAAAAGGACCTAGTGAGCCTATTAAGTTATGCGGAAGGGAAGAGATACAGATCACCCCACAAAGGGAGATGGAGGTCTCATTAGAACAACTCAAAGAAAAATTAGAGAGGATAGGCGACGCATCCTACATGGGATATTTATTAAAGTTCAGTGTGGACAAATATGAGCTAATAATTTTCCCTGATGGGAGGGCTTTTGTCAAAGGGGTGAGTGACAAGGAGACGGCAAGAAGTCTTTACGCTAAGTACATTGGGATATAGGCATGAGTGCAGAAAAGAACAGCACAGCCGAACATATCACTGTTCGTGATGCAGTTGAAAGTGACCTCGATGGGATACTTGATCTATATACGTATCTTCATGAGTATGGCGACCCGCTGCCTCCACGAGTTGATCTGAGTGAGTTATGGAATGGTATAATTGCCAATTCACTTCTCAGGTATTTCGTTGCTGAGTATGAGGGACAGTTAATGTCATCATGCAACCTGACTATCATCCCCAATCTTACACATGGCGCTAGACCGTTCGGCTTCATCGAGAATGTTATAACTCGTCCGGGATATAGGAGAAATGGTTATGCGCAATCAGTTATAAACTATGCTCTCAATGCAGCATGGCAATCAGGTTGCCATACTGTTATGTTGTTATCTAATGAACATAGACACGAAGCTCATGAGCTTTATGAGAAGGTTGGGTTTAAGAAGGGTGTCAAGATTGGCTATGTAGCCAAGCCGGAGTAGAACACTGTTGGAGGAAGGAACACAACCAGTTCCGGCTGCATAGCTCGTTGCGTTACAAGCCACCAGCCCCTGAAGCTAAAATTCTAGTAGCTCTAACTCTGTAAGTGGTACCATTTCTGTGGGCAGGTCACTGTGCCCTCGCCTTCACTTAACCATCAACGGTTATCAGGCCCTTTCGAATGGCATATTTAACGAGTTCAGTGCGATTGTGAATATCTAATTTCCCCATTATTTTTGTCCTATAGCCCAGGACTGTTTTCACGCTGATACAGAGTAAATCGGCAATCTCTTGATTGGTGCGCCCCTCGGAAACCAACTTGAGAACCTCTCTCTCTCTATCCGTTAAGCGATCATAAGGGTCTGACTCCCCGGCTGTGTGCACCAGATAATCGTCGATCAATACCCTGGCTACGGAGGGATATAGGAAAGCCTCTCCCCGGTACACAGCATCTATTGCAGAAACCAATTCCGAAGCTACTGCCTTCTTAGAGATGCAGCCATCTGCTCCAGCTTTGACGCTGGATAAGATGTACTCCTTGTTATCGTGCTGAGTCAGGACAAGAATTTTTATGTTAGGGCTCTCTTTACGAATACGGCGGGTAGCCTCGAGCCCGTCCATGAAGGGCATAACTATGTCCATAAGGACGACATCCGGTGCAAGTTCTCGCGCTTTCTCAATGGTTTCTCTACCGTCGGCTGCCTCTCCCACTACCTCAACGTTGTCAGAAAGCGCAAGCAGTGCTCGAATACCTTCGCGCATTATGGCATGATCATCTGCTATCAACACTTTTATCCTGGCCATCGGTAATCTCCCACTCAATTGGTATCTCAGCGGCAATCTCGGTACCACATGTGGGCCGCGACTGAATGCTTAGACTGCCGTTTAGGAATTCTACCCTCTCTTTCATGCCAAGCAGACCTAATCCGTACCCCTTGTCTTTTGATCTCATGACTTTGTCTAGATCAAACCCTTTGCCATTATCCTTTATGCAAATGGCAACGGAGGCGTGCTTGAAATCAATGGTAATGCTCGCGCTGTTAGCACCAGCATGCCTGACAATATTGGTAGAAGCCTCCTGAATAATTCTGAAGAGTGCTGTCTCTACCTCAGCCGATAGCCTCCTCTCCACCCCAATGGTCTCCAGATGCACTTTAACACCGGCTGCTTCCAAATAGTTTTCAGCATGCCAGTTTACCGCCGCCACCAGCCCAAGATCGTCCAGCAAGCTAGGGCGGAGTTCGTAGATCACTCTATGTATCTCATCAAGTGTATTGATAGCCATATTTTGTATTCGCCGCAGTTTTACCTTGACCTGGTCAACATCGAGAGGCAGCGCGTCCATAACTACCTGCAGGTTAACTGCCAGACCAGTGAGGGCCTGGCTTGTCTCATCATGCAGCCCGCGAGCGATCCTCTTGCGTTCGTCCTCTTGGGTCGAGATTATCTGGCGCAATAGTTCACCACGCATCTCCTCTTTGCGCTGCACTTCATTGTACAGCTCGGCATTTTCGATAGCGATAGCTACCTGATTGGCAACGCTAATTAATAGCTGAATATCCGGGTGACCAAACGGCCCCGCGGTGTGGCTGGCAATATTCATAACGCCTAAAACCTTTTTCTTTGACTGAAGCGGCACGCTTGCAAAGGCTCGAAGCCCTTCTTTAATGACCACCTCACGAGTAAGCCTGGGATCCTTGGATATGTCGTCCACATAAATTGGCTTACCCAGTTGTGCCACCCTTCCGGCTATGCCTTCACCCAATTTCAGGCCAGCAACTCCCTCTACAAATTCCTCAGATAGGCCACGGTAGGCTCGGTAGGAAAGTGTTTGTGACTTTTTGTCTAGCAGCAGAATTCCACCGGTATTTCCTTTCAACAACTCCAGCACCTTATCCAAAGCAGTGTTAAGAACAGTTTCCAAATCCATAGACTGGTTCACTGTGCTGGCGATATCATTCAGGGCAAGGAGATTCTGATTCGTTTCCATGATTTGCTGTTCCAACCTTCTTGCCTCAGTGACATCACGCATCACCTCAACAACCTCAACGATATTGCCCTGGCCATCCTTTACTGGCGAAGCGATGATGTCAACATGTCTTTTTTCAGTCTGGTCCCCGATGTTATAGTCGTGAATATGGCTTAACCTCACCGACTTGCCGCTTTCCCAGACTACTGCAACCGGACATTCGCAAGCAGGAGGACGGCAAGGCTCCGACAAACCGTGGGAAATCCGGTAGCAGGGCTGCCCAATAGCTTCGGACCGCTTAATCCCGTGTCTCTTAAGCACAGCCTCATTGACCTGGGTGACGCATAAGTCTCGATCAATGACTATTAGTTCATCATCTACACTATCGATGATAGCCTGCAAGTTTATCCCCGATCTTTGCAGATTAGGCCTGCGGTTGTCTGGCCTCCTGGCTTTCGGAGAAGTCGTTATCCTCTGCATAGCTAAATCCTGTTGTATCCATTCATTGGCAATGTCAACAGTAACTTTCGCATCTGTTGTCCGTGTCAATTGTAGCATTTGAGTAGCACTTCTCACAAGTTCAATCAGGGAATGCAGAGCACGAAGGCGGCAGATGGGTTCCTTGAAGAAAGCGCTGAGGGAGGAAAGGACAGCCAGTGGGATGTGGTATGCCTGAAATATTGAGTGGAGCAGCTTTAATTAGCAGATAGTCGCATTGGACTAGGGTGTTTATTCTTTAATAATTAGGGTATTATTCCTCGGATATTGATATACTATTCCCCTTTTCTCTTGGTTACTTGAAAGTGTATTCATCTCAAGCGGAATCAATCGTAGGAAACCGCCTTGATACGGATCCCTAGGGCTAATGCAAAGACTTATAATAAATTTAACCTTCATAGAAAATGGACGGGATTTGGGGAGCACCTCAGTGCCAGTAGGTCTAAATTTGAAAGCGTAATAGTAATTAGGTGCAGGTTCCTATGTTGCGGATATTACATAACACTGCAAGGCGAAGAAAATTCTGGTTTATTGTGCTCGTATCTATGGCCATAGTAGCTGCTATATCCTTTATATCATTAAACCAGGGCCCGCCGCTGGATGCAATACAG
>PVMS01023128.1_pt1 | contig 10061 bp, 6 predicted proteins | sample 1853461 | NCBI WGS metagenome assembly PVMS01 (sample SAMN08582032, study PRJNA380276) | Marine sediment metagenome, whole genome shotgun sequencing project. | isolation source: ocean sediment barecode stripped | collected 2017
ACACGCTTTCCCGACACGGCGCTCTTCCGATTTTTGGGCGGTATGGGGAGCAGGCTGGGTTATCTGAACTAGCAAAAAAGCGACCAGTGCTCGCCGCCCACGCCGAAAAGCGACTCGTGCCAGTCGCTCGCGTCGGAAAAAGGTTCTTGCCATAGCGTCCTTGATACTGCTGGGCGGGCTTGCGATTTACCTGGGTTATCTGAACTATCTCATCAATAGCCGTTTCGAAGGTGGTGCCTGGGCCCTACCGTCGCGGGTCTACGCCAGGGCACTGGAACTATATCCCAAGCGCGTATTAACTCGGGAGCAACTGGTGGACGAACTCGATTTGTCGAGTTATCTGGAGGTTGCCAGCGAACCTTTGACGGGACAGTATCGTTTACTCGGTGCGTCGCTGGAAATGAATACGCGCAGCTTTGATTTCGGCGACCAATTGCAGGACTCCCGGTTGGTACAGGTGTTTTTCCAGCGCGGACGGATTTCGGCGCTTACCGATTCCAGCAGCGGACAGGATTTGCAGTTGTTTCGCATGCCGCCGGTGATGTTGGGCAGCTATTTTCCCGATAACGATGAAGACCGTTTATTGCTCACCGAAAACGAGGTGCCGCAGCGTTTGATCGATGCGCTGATCGCAGTAGAGGATCGGGGGTTCTTCGAACATGGAGGACTCAGCCCGATGTCGATCATGCGAGCTTTGCTAGCCAATCTGAAAGCGGGTAAAACGGTGCAAGGCGGTAGTACGCTGACCCAGCAATTGGCCAAGAATCTGTTTCTGACACCGGAAAAATCATTGCTGCGCAAAATCAACGAAGCCTTCATGGCGTTGCTACTCGAACTGCGCTTCAGCAAGCAGGCCATCATTACTGCCTATATCAACGAAGTATTCCTGTTGCAGCAAAAACGTATTGCGATCCATGGCTTTGCCCGCGCCAGCCGCATGTTATTCCGGCGTAGTGTCGATAATCTCGAAGCACAGCACGTGGCCCTGCTGGTGGGTATGGTTAAAGGGCCTTCGCGCTACAATCCGTTTAGCGCACCCGATGCCGCGCTGGCACGCCGCAATCTGGTGCTCAAGGTGATGTTGAAGCAGAAGTTACTCGATGCCGAGGAATACGCGAAAGCAGTCGCGGCACCCAGTGGAATTGTCGATCGGCTGCCCGGGATAAACCCTTTTCCAGCTTATCTCGACCTGGTCAAGCGACAACTACAACTGGACTATTCCAGTGCCGAGCTGGCGCGTCGCGGCTTACGCGTTTTCACTGCTTTCGACCCGCTGGTACAAAGTAACCTGGAGCTCGGGCTGGCCAGGGGATTAAAACGTTACAAACAACCCAAACTACAGGCTGCGGTGGTGATTGTCGATTACCTGAACGGCGATATACAGGCCCTGGTGGGTGATCGGGTAACCGATTATCCTGGTTTCAATCGCGCCGTGATGGCGCAGCGTCCAATTGGTTCGTTGATCAAACCCTTACTGCTGTATAGCCTGTTACAGGGCAAATTGACCCTCGCCAGCACAGTCAAGGATGAACCTGTGCGTATCCAGCAATCGGATGGAAAAATCTGGGAACCGCGAAATTACGATCGCAAGTTGCATGGCCAAATGAGCCTTTACGAGGCTTTTGTACGCTCTTACAACCTGCCGTTCGTCGCGCTCGGGGTGAATGGCGGGCTTGAGGCTCTGGCGCAGAACCTGGATAAAATCAAGTTATTGAAACACGACGTGATTTACCCTTCGATGCTACTCGGGACCACTTCAATGTCTGCCTACGAAGTCGGGCAAATGTTTCAGGTTATTGCCAACAATGGCTACTTCACACCGTTGACCACTATTCGCAGTGTTGCCGACCAGTACAACCACACACTCGTGCGGGTGCCGCTGGAATCGCACAAGCTATTCGACCAGGCGCGCATGATCCAGGTACAACGGGCAATGATTGGCGTTAGCGAAAGCGGTACCGCGAGATATCTCAGTGGACGTTTTCCAGGAAAAACCGTGGCCGCTAAAACCGGCACGACCAACGAAGCACGGGATTCCTGGTTTGTCGGCTTCAGCAAGCGCTTATTGACAGTGGTATGGCTGGGTCGCGACGACAACAGTCCGATAAACCTGACCGGTTCATCGGGGGCGTTGCGAATCTGGTCGGAAATCATGGAATTGCAGGGTTTCGAATCATTCAAACTGACTCGGGACGACAGCCTGGTCTGGCGAAATATCAATCCGGCCGATGGTGGAATTACTCAAAAAGCCTGTGTAGATAGTGTATTGTTACCGTTTCCCAGGGATCGAATTCCAAGCGCGCGTTCTCGATGTCAATAGCATTACTACAGCCTTCACGATGTCGACTGGTGACCTTGATTATGGTTTCGATTATCACCGCATGTAGCATCCCGCAACCCCCGGCCAATCGCTACCAGAGTGATCTTGAAGTCAGTCAGCCTGAGGCCCAAGCGGTTGCCGAACTGCATAACCAGGCGCTTGCCGCGCTTGACGCCGAGCAATACCAGCAAGCCATCGATTACCTGCAGCGGGCAATCAGGATACAGCCGCGCAATGCCTGGAGCTGGCACTACCTGGCGAAAACCTACTGGCGTGAGGGTCAGCCTGAGCGTTGCCTGGAAATGATAGAACGTTCCAGCAGTTACGCGAACGATGAAGTTGTCGATGGCGCCAATGACAAACTCAAGGCGCAATGCCAGCAAGGCTAGTACTGAATTAATGGCGGAACTTGCAACTGAACTGAACGTGGACGCGGTGCTGGGCCATGATGGCATCATCGGTGAACACATCGCCGACTTCGAGTCACGCGCGAGTCAGCTGGGTATGGCGGAGTTGATCAGCGAAGCGATCACCCTCGGCGAGTCACGGGTTATCGAAGCGAGTACCGGCATCGGCAAAACTTTCGCCTACCTGGTGCCGGCGTTCCTCTGCGATGCGCGGGTGGTGATTTCGACTGGAACCCGTAATCTGCAGGATCAGCTTTTTCAAAAGGATATTCCGTTAATTCGCAAGGCTATCGTCAGTGCTAAAAAGGTCGCGCTGCTGAAAGGGCGCAGCAATTACTGCTGCCCGCAACGGTTAGATAAATATCGTCAGGAGGATCGTTTCAGAAGCCGTGAGATGGCGGCAATTTTCAGCGCTATTTCGGCCTGGACAGAGCTTAGCGATAGCGGTGATATCGGTGAATTTGCCGAAATACCCGAGAATGACAGCCTGTGGTATTACGCCACCTCGAACGCGGATAATTGCCTCGGTAGCGAGTGCCCGCAGATCGATAAATGCTTCGTGCTCAAGGCGCGCAAACGTGCGATGGATGCGGACATACTGGTGATTAATCACCATCTGTACTTTTCCGATCTGGCGTTAAAAGAAGATGGTTTCGGGGAGCTCCTGCCCGAGGCCGACGTACTGATCTTCGACGAGGCTCACCAGCTACCCGACATCGCCGGCAATTTTTATGGCCAGCAAATTACGCTGCGCCAGATCGACACCTTGTGCCGTGATATTATCGAAGCCGAAGTCACCGAAGCCGCGGAGTCCAAAGCGCTCAGAAAGCGTAGCGCCTTTTTGAACAAGTGTGCCGCCGATTTTCGTCTTGCGTTATGCTCCTTTACACAGAAAGGCGAATGGGAGCGGATTCAGCACGCGCCGGCGATTCAACAGGCAATGCAATCGTTACAACAGGCTATCGACGCCCTCGATGATGAACTCGAGCCCATGGTCAGCCGCGGCAAGGAGCTGGCGATGTGCCATCGTCGCGTACAGGCGCTCAAGCTGACGCTGGCGAGTTTTTTGCAAGCCGAAGATAACCAGGTAAGCTGGTACGAATTGAACGAGCGCAGTTTTCGCCTGGTGCAATCGCCGCTGGAAGTGGCGCAGGCGTTTCGCAAGCAGCTCGAGGCAGCCGCGTTTGCATCGGTTATTTTTACCTCGGCCACGCTCAGCTCCCAGCAATCGTTCCGTTATTACTGTGAACGCCTTGGGCTCGATGGCATCGATAGTACCAGTTTCGATAGCCCTTTCGATTATCGACAACAGGCCATGCTTTACCTGCCGACACATTTGCCGGAGCCTTCTGATGATCGCTATCCAGGGGTATTCGGTGAACTCTGCCGTGAGCTTATCGAAGCCTGCGCGGGTCATTGCTTTATCCTGTTTACCAGTTACCGCATGTTGACCCTGACCGCGGAATACCTGCGTGCACGGGTCGACAACCCATTGCTGATACAAGGTGAGTTGCAACGTAACGAATTGCTGCAGCAGTTTATCAAGATTGAAAACCCGGTGTTGCTAGGCACCAGTAGTTTCTGGGAAGGGGTTGATGTCAAAGGCGACCAGTTGCGCTGCGTGATCATCGATAAGCTGCCGTTCAAGTCGCCGCATGATCCGGTGTATCGCAGACGTATTCAGCGGGTAAATCAACAGGGCGGCAACGCTTTTTTCGAAGTCCAGGTTCCGGAAGCCACCATCAGTCTGCGACAGGGGGTGGGGCGGCTGATACGCGATATAGGCGATTATGGCATCGTGGCCCTGTGCGATAATCGTCTGCACACGAAATCCTATGGCAAGGGTATGCTCGAAAGTTTACCGCCAATGCGGCGTAGCTCGGACCTCGACGAAATCAGGGCATTTGCCGGGCAAATCGGCAACAAATCAACACACACATAATACTTGCCGCAACACCTGGCGCAAGGCGCTTTACCGGTTTCCCATCTCAGTGGTCGGTGGCGACCTCGGGAGAATGCCCGCAAAAGTGTAGCGAGGCAGGGACGCCGAGCTCCAAGCGATCCCATGGATGGGCGAAACGGCGCTTTTTGCCGTTTCGGAGCGCCTTTTGCGGGCATTCTCCCGAGGGTGCCTCTGGATGTCAGTGAACCTGCGATTAGTTGTTTATTCCGGACAGCAGCGCGCTTGAGCGGGAATGACCATATATTTGTCGAATTTTAGATTACTGGCCCTTGTCATGCCATATTCCAGAGGTTTTTTTGGCGAGCTTAATTTAAAATAACGAGCTTTGGTTTATGTCAGAGTAATACCCTGGTTGAGATATATGTTCGAATTGATCACCAACGCCAATGTTTTTGCACCCGAACCGATGGGACTCCGGCATCTACTGGTTTGCGCGGGAAAAATCGTCTACATCGGCGAACAGCTACCGCAACTCGATAGTGCGCTTGATGTAAATGTGACCAATATCGATGGCGCCAGCCTGATTCCTGGATTCATCGATGCCCATACCCACCTCACCGGTGGCGGTGGTGAAGCCGGGCCGTCAACCCGGGTTCCGCCATTGGCGCTCAGCCAGATTACCCGTGCCGGGGTCACCAGCGTTATCGGCCTGCTCGGCACCGACGATCTCACGCGTACGCCGCAAAACCTGCTCTCGCAGGTGATGGGTCTGCGTGAAGAAGGCTTGTCCGCCTGGTGTTACACCGGCGGTTACCACGTGCCTGTTATCACCCTGACCGGATCGGTGCGCAGCGACATCGTCAACCTGGAACCGGTAATCGGAGTCGGTGAGGTGGCAATCAGCGATCATCGCTCGAGCCAACCGACACGCGATGAAATTTTACGCCTCGCCAGTGAAGCTCATGTCGCCGGCCTGATGACCGGCAAAGCCGGTATCGTGCACTTTCACCTGGGCGACGGTGAACGTGGGCTGTCGATGATTCGTGAATGCCTGCAAGCCAGTGAAATTCCACCGCGGGTATTCAACCCGACCCATATCAATCGCAATAAACCATTATTCGAGCAGGCTTGCGAGTTGAGCGGGTTTGGCTGCAACGTCGATCTGACCGCGTTTCCCGACGATTCGGGCGAGCAGGGCTGGTCGGCTGAAGAAGCGGTCGAACGCTATATCGGTAAAGGTTGCGATAGCAGTAAATTGACCATCAGCTCCGATGGCGGTGGCTGCCTGCCCAGCTTCGATGCCCAGGGAGAGTTGATAAAAATGGGATTTGCCAGTTGTTCGGCGATGGCGGAATGCATGAAAAATTTGCTCGATAGCGGATTATCCGAACAAACTGTATTACCGTTGATGACCAGTAATGTCGCCAGCCTGCTGAAGTTGCGACAAAAGGGCCGCATCGCGCAGGGGCTGGACGCCGACCTGGTGGTTCTTGACCGGGCTAACCGTATCGACCACGTAATGGCCAGGGGTAGCTGGCATTTAAAGAGCGGACGACAGCTGGTTAGCGGTCTGTTCGAAGAATAACAACCAAGAGAGTTTTATGAGTCCATCCCCTCATCGAGAAGACCAGACCCGCGGCTACGTGATACCGATTGGCGGTGCTGAAGAGCGCACCGGGTCGATGCGAGTACTGCGGCGTTTCAGCAAGCTTTGCGGTGGGCGTAAGGCACGCATCGTGATAATACCAACCGCGTCCAATTTGCCCGATACCGGTGAACGCTATATCGAAATCTTCAATAAGATCGGGGTCGCCAATGCCATTTCGCTGCCGATCAGTGAACGCGCCGATGCCGATCGCAAGGAATATATCGAACAGCTCGATGACGCTAGCGGTATTTTTATGACCGGCGGTAACCAGTTGCGCCTGTCGACGATACTCGGGGGGACCCTGGTGGCACAAAAAGTTCGCCGCCTGAACGCCGCTGGCGTACATGTCGCGGGCACCTCGGCCGGCGCTGCAATTATGCCCGAACACATGATCGCCGGTGGTTCGATGGGCCTCTCGCCGCAGGCCGATGGGGTCAACCTTGCCCCCGGGCTCGGATTGACCAACGCGATAATAATCGATCAGCATTTCAGCCAGCGCGACCGACTCGGTCGTCTGCTAACCGCGGTTTCCTACAACCCCTTTATGATGGGTGTCGGCATCGATGAAGACACCGCGATTTTTATCGCTCCCGACCAGGTGTTCGATGTCGAGGGCAGCGGTTCGGTGACGATTATCGACCCGGAGCATTTGAGCTACTCGTCGATGGACCGGGCCAGGAAAAACGAGTCGCTCAGTTTGCTCGACCTGAAACTGCATGTACTGTCGAAAGGCTGCCGCTTCGATATCCATGAACGCAAACCCTACCCTCCTAAAAAACCGAGATCCAGAAAATGAAAATAACCGCAACCAACGTTTATGTAGGACCCAGCATTTACGCCAACTTCCCGGTGATTCGCATGGTGCTCGATATCGGTGTGCTGATTGACTGGCCTTCGGTTAAATGCGGTAAGGCGTTTACCGATGGACTGCAAAAAGCCTTGCCCAGCCTGCAGGAGCACGGTTGTTCCTATCGTGAAGCGGGTGGGTTTCTGCGCCGTTTGACCGAGGACGACGGCACCTGGATGGGGCATATCATGGAGCATGTCGCGCTCGAAATTCAGAATGTGGCCGGTTCAGGGGTTTCCTTCGGGCGCACGCGTACCACCGGTGAAACCGGCATGTATAACATGGTGTATGCCTATAAACAGCGAGATGCGGGCCTCGAGGCTGGACATCTGGCTTTGCGCCTGTTGATGCATCTGTTGCCGAAAAAGTTACAAAAGCAGGTCGATTATCCGATCAGCGCCGAATTTGATTTTGCAACAGAGCTCGAAGACTTTGTTCATCGCGCCCAACGACGTGAGTTTGGCCCCAGTACCCAGTCGCTGGTCGATGCCGCGGTAGAGCGTGACATCCCCTGGTTACGGCTGAATGATTACAGTCTGGTTCAGTTCGGCCACGGCAAGTATCAAACACGCATTCAGGCCACGGTTACCAGTGACACCGGCACCATCGCTACCTCGCTGGCAAGCGACAAGGAAGGCACCCATAGCGTGTTGCGAGACATGGGTTTACCGGTGCCGAAGCAAACCATGTTCAGCAATGAAGACGAGGCGGTCAGCGCGGTCAACCGTATGGGTTACCCGGTGGTGATCAAACCGCTAGATGCCAACCATGGCCGTGGAATCAGCATCAACCTGACTTCCGACGAAGAGGTGCGCGAGGCATTCCATTTTGCCAGGGAACAGGGCAGGTCGCGTTTCGTGCTGGCGGAGAGTTTCGTCACCGGTTATGACCATCGCATGCTGGTGATCAACAATGAGCTAGTCGCGGTTGCCAAACGTGTGCCGGGTCACGTGGTCGGCGACGGTAAAAAATCAATCGGGGCATTGATCGATATCGTTAACGCCGATCCCCGCCGCGGTATCGGCCATGAAAAAGTGCTCACCCGGCTCGAACTCGACAACCAGGCGAAGCGCTTGATGCAGGACGCCGGTTACGATGAAAAAACCGTGTTGAAGAAAGGCGAAATCTTTTTTCTGCGAGCCACGGCCAACCTGTCTACCGGTGGCACCGCAATCGATTTGACCGATGTGGTGCACCCCGATAACCGGGAAATGGCGGTACGCGCGGTACGTGCTGTAGGACTCGATATCGGTGGTGTTGATTTTATTACCGACGATATAACGTTGTCTTACAAGGATGTCGGCGGCGCCATTGTCGAGGTTAACGCGGGACCCGGATTTCGCATGCACGTGGCGCCGAGTGAAGGCGAACCCCGCGATGTTGCCGGTAAGGTACTCGATATGCTCTATCCACCAGGTACGCCAAGCCGCATCCCGGTAGCCGCGATAACCGGCACTAACGGTAAAACCACGACCACCCGTATGCTTGCGCATATCATGAAAACCAGCGGTCATATCGTCGGCATGACCTCGACCGGCGGCATCCAGGTGGATGGTCGCGTTACCGTCAAGGGTGACATGACCGGCCCGCAGTCGGCGAAGATCGTATTGCGTGACCCAACCATCGACTTTGCAGTGCTGGAAACCGCGCGCGGCGGGATATTGCGCGCCGGCCTGGGTTATAGCGAATGTGATGTCGCCGCCTGTATCAATGTCACTGCCGACCATATGGGGCTAGGTGGTATCGAAACCCTGGAGCAATTGGCACGGGTCAAGGAAACCGTGGTGCGTGTCGCCAACGATACCGTGGTGCTCAATGCCGACGACAAACTGTGCCTGAAGATGGCCGACAACACGCGCGCCCGTCACTTGTGTTATGTCACCATGGATCCGACCCACGGCCTGGTACGTGAACACATCCGTGCCAACGGGCGCGCTATCGTGCTGGAAAAGGGCATCAATGGCGACATGATTACGATTTACGACAACGGCGCCCATATTCCGCTGCTGTGGACGCATTTGATTCCGGCCACGATCGAAGGCAAGGCGATGCACAACGTACAGAACGCCATGTTTGCCGCGGCGATGGCTTATAGCTTCGATAAGGATCTGGATGAAATCCGTAATGGGCTAAGGACCTTCGATACCTCGTTCTTTCAGAGCCCGGGACGTACTAATGTATATAACGAACACCCATTCAGGGTCATCCTCGATTACGCGCATAATCCGGCAGGTTTCAGCGCCATGGCGGAGTTTGCCGATCGTCTCGACCCGGCAGGCAGACGCAGCATCGTGTTTTCCGTGCCGGGAGATCGCCGCGACCAGGATATTCGTGAATCCGCCGCCGCCTGTTTGCCGCAATTTACCCATTTCGTGTGCAAGGCCGACAGTAACCGCCGCGGCCGCGGTGACGACGAAGTACCGCAACTGGTACGTAAATACCTGCTCGAACTCGGGGTCGACGAGAGCAATATCACGGTGATCGCCGAGGAAGAAGCCGCGGTCGATTATGCGCTCGATAATGCCGAGGAGGGCGATCTGCTGGTGATTACCGCGGATGATCTGACCCGCACCTGGAAGCAGATTATCAACTTGAACAGCGACAAACAGGAAACCAAGGAAACAATCCCGGGTACCAAGGTATTTGTACCCGAAAAAGCGAAACGATTCGTACTTGACCAGGACGAAGAACTCATCATCGACGAACGTGGCGTGCGTCTCGCCAGCAGCGATGTCGAGGATGCTGACTAGGAGTGGATTTAGGGCTCATGGAAGTCACCGTTCCGGACTTCTTTCCCTGGGTGCAAGACGGGGGCTAGCCCACATTGCTCACCAGGATGACGGGCCCTCGCTTGTTCTTTGAATTCACAAGGTATTTTCTTCAGTCGGCAATACGCACTGTTATTCCGCTTCTTCAGAAAATCCCATGTGAATCCA
>PVMS01125433.1_pt1 | contig 10061 bp, 8 predicted proteins | sample 1853461 | NCBI WGS metagenome assembly PVMS01 (sample SAMN08582032, study PRJNA380276) | Marine sediment metagenome, whole genome shotgun sequencing project. | isolation source: ocean sediment barecode stripped | collected 2017
CGCGTTTAACGCCTTCCGGTGTCAGCTCAAAGGCCCAGGCAAAAAATAGCGCGATGGGAAAGTCGATGGCAACAATGGCGACAACGATGGGGCCAATCTCATCCGGTAATTTGAGTAACTCGGACAGCACTTCGGTGAGTTGCAGTAACAGCCAGCCACCGATGACATAGGCGATACCAACGCGAAACACGTTGCGGCGTTTGAGTTCATTGATAAAACTCATTGCGCAAGCCACAGCGATACGCCGATGCTGTTCGGCGTGCAATTGTCTGGTCTGGCTACAAAGTCGCCAGTACTAAAAAACCCTGCACCGACAAAAAATTCATTTCGTCGGCTTAACTCTCCGAATAAGGACACGTCGTCTTCTACCCCCGCAGTGAACGACAGGCCGGTTGCTTGGTTATTTACCAGACAAGCGGCTTGTTATTTTTAGTTTATTTCTTTAGCTGTTTCCTTACTTCAAATACTTCCTTGTCCACATAAATTCTGTCTTTTTTTATATGTATCGTGATCATAATGACACAAGTAGTGGCCAAGATGTTGATTATCATTGGCTTATTATGTTCCTGTAATATACGTTAACCGGCTTGGTTTTCAGCGTGTCGTGGTAGCGATCTGCTGTTACCATTGCCGGCATGAAAATTTCTAAATCATCTGCGTTGGTTTTTACCCTCTTTTTGACAGGATCCATCCAGGCTGAAATTCAGTTAGATTTGATTGAGCTACCAGCTGGCTTCAGTATCGAAATTTATGCGGAAGGCGTTGAAAATGCACGTCAAATGGCACTCGGTGACAAGGGGACGCTGTTCGCAGGCAGCCGCCGCGCTGGCAAGCTTTGGGCGATTCGTGATACCGATGGCGACCATCATGCCGAGACCGTCAGCCTGGTGGACGAAGATCTGAAAATGCCCTCTGGCCTCGCCTTCCGGCATGGCACGCTTTATGTCGGCGCTGTGGACCGGATTCTGCGTTACGACGATATTGAATCCCACCTGGAGCAACCACCAGAGCCTGTGGTTGTGACTGATGGTTTACCCGACAAAGAGCATCACGGCTGGAAATACCTTCGCTTCGGGCCTGATGGCAAGCTGTATATCCCGATTGGTATCCCCTGCAATATTTGTGACGAAGAAGGCTTTGGTGAGATACGCCGAATGAATGCAGACGGCAGTGATCTGGAAACCTTTGCTTTTGGCATACGCAACAGCGTGGGACTCGCCTTTCACCCGGAAAATGGGCAACTCTGGTTTACAGACAACGGTCGTGACCAACTGGGTGATGATATACCTGCGGATGAACTGAATCATGCACCAAAACAGGGCATGCACTTTGGCATCCCGTATTGTCATCAGGGTGATTTGCCGGATGAGGAATTTGGCAAGGGAAAGGAATGTGCCGACTACGCGCCTCCCGTTGCAAAACTAGACCCGCATGGTGCGGCACTGGGACTGGCATTTTATACCGGTGATATGTTCCCTGATGGGTACAAAAACCGACTATTCATAACGCAACACGGTTCCTGGAATCGCACTGAGAAATCTGGCTATCAAATTCTGGTGCTCGCTGTAACCGCAGATGGCAGCGTTTTGGGCGTGAAGGTCTTCGCATCCGGCTGGCTACAGGATGAAGAGGCATGGGGTCGGCCCAATGATGTGCTGGTGATGCCGGATGGCGCCTTGCTGGTGTCGGACGATAAAGCGGGTGTTATTTACAGGGTTACTTATACGCCATGACGCTCATCCAGATTATCGTACTGTCCCTGATCCAGGGCCTGACCGAATTCCTGCCCGTATCGAGTTCCGCCCACCTGATTCTCGGTAGCAAAGTGTTTAGCTGGCCCGATCAGGGCCTGGTGTTTGATGTTGCGACACACCTGGGGACGCTGTTTGCCGCACTGGTGTATTTTCGTAAGGAGATTTGGCAAATGGCAGTGCCATGGCTGGCAAAGGGCAGGGGGGATGAGGTCTCCAGAAAGCTCGGTATCACGCTGATTATAGCCAGTATTCCGGCCATCGTTGCAGGTGGGTTATTGCACGGCTGGGTTGAAGCTGTGCTGCGTGATGTTCGGATTATCGCCTATACCACCATTAGTTTTGGCCTGTTGCTCTGGTGGGCCGATGTGCGTTTCACCCGCAGCAGGGTAATGGAAGACATGAATCTCAAGGCGGGTGTCATGATCGGCCTGGCGCAAATGCTGGCGCTGGTACCGGGTACATCCCGTTCCGGGATTACCATCACCATGGGGCGGATGCTCGGTTTTGATGCCAACACCGCCGCACGTTTCTCTTTTCTGCTCTCCATTCCGATTATCGCCGCTGCTGGTGGTTATGGTGTTTTGCGCATGCTTGCGCATGACTCGCCTATCGACTGGATGCAGTTTGGCCTCGCTGTTGTTCTCTCCGCCCTGGCAGGCTGGTTGTGTATCGCTGCTTTCCTCGCGCTTTTGCAGCGTGTTGGCCTGCTGCCTTTCGTTATTTATCGCCTGCTGCTCGGCGTTTTATTGTTGTGGATACTTTACTGATCCAAATACAGCACCATAATAGTGCAGTATATTCTATTATGTGCCATAATGGTGCGTCTTAAAGGGTCAAGGGTCTGCAGTGATTTATCCGACTGAATAATTTCGGTTAAATTGCGCTCAAATGTTGTGAAAATGTCGCTAAAAGCATGAAAATGAATGCATAAGGAAATATGTATCTTTTTATCGTTTTGGCACGACATCTGCATATATATACTGACCCATCTTGGACCCTTAGCAAGAGAACACAACTAGGAACATTAAAATGAGTGCAGAAACTATCCTGAAAATGATTCGCGAGAATGAAGTTGATTTTGTAGATTTACGGTTTTGTGATACCGCAGGTAAAGAACAGCATGTCAGCATGCCGGCCAGCATGGCGGATGACGACTTCTTTGAAGAAGGCAAAATGTTTGATGGCTCTTCCATCAAGGGCTGGAAAGGCATCAATGAATCCGACATGGTGCTGATGCCCGATCTTGAGTCCGCCGTGATGGACCCATTCATGGAGCACAACACGCTGATTATTCGATGCGATGTGCTCGAACCCGACACCATGGAAGGTTACAACCGCTGTCCGCGCTCATTGGCCAAGCGTGCTGAAGCCTACTTACAGTCCAGTGGTATAGCAGATGCGGCCTACTTCGGCCCTGAGCCAGAATTCTTTGTCTTCGACAGTGTCAGTTTCGGCACCGATATGCATTCTACTTTCTACAATATCGACTCGGAAGAAGGCGCCTGGAATACTGGCGCGGAATACGAAGAGGGCAATCACGGTCACCGCCCCCGCGTTAAAGGCGGCTATTTCCCGGTGCCACCGGTGGACAGCCTGCATGACCTGCGCTCCAGCATATGCGAGATACTGGAGAAAATGGGAATCGCGGTTGAAGTTCATCACCATGAAGTGGGTACCGCCGGGCAGTGTGAGATTGGCACCAGGTTCAATACGCTAACCCGTAAAGCCGATGAAATGCTGATGTTCAAGTATGCGACCCACAATGCAGCCCATGTAACTGGCCGCACAGCTACTTTTATGCCGAAACCACTGGTGGGTGATAACGGCTCCGGTATGCATGTTCACCAGTCTTTGTTTAAAAACGGTGAAAATCTGTTTGCCGGTGAAGAGTATGGTGGTCTTTCAACCACGGCGCTGCATTACATCGGTGGTATTTTCAAGCATGCGCGCGCACTAAACGCATTTGCCAACGCATCGACCAACAGCTACAAACGCCTGGTTCCCGGCTATGAAGCACCGGTCATGTTGGCATATTCCGCACGCAACCGCTCGGCCTCTTGCCGTATTCCACATGTCAGCAATCCTAAAGGGCGTCGTATCGAAATACGCTTTGGTGATCCGGCGGGTAACTCATACCTGATGTTTGCGGCCATGCTGATGGCGGGCCTTGATGGCATTGCCAACAAGATCGATCCGGGTCCGGCCATGGACAAGGATCTTTACGATCTACCGGCCGAAGAGGTCAAAAACATTCCCACAGTTTGCAGTAGCCTGAATCAGGCACTGCAAGCGCTGGATGCAGACAGGGATTTCCTGAAGGTCGGCGGGGTCTTTGATGATGATCTTATTGATGCCTATATCGAACTCAAAATGGAAGAGGTGACACGTTTCCGTATGGCCACCCATCCGGTCGAGTTCGATATGTACTATTCTATATAGAGGAGCTGTCATCCGGCAGTTCCACGGAAACCGGTTGGCCCCGCAGTTAGCGGGGCTGCCTGAACAGGGTTTATAACTGGTATAAAGATGGAGTCTGACGATGAAACGGATAATGATTAAAACTTTCTTTTTGATTCTAATGGCATGCTCAATGGCCATGGCGACCAGTGCCATGTCGGCTGAGGTGTACAAGGTGGTGGATGAGGACGGTAACGTCACTTATACCGATAAACCGCCAAAAGACGGCTCCGGCCCGATGAAGCTGGCACCTATCAGCGTGATTGAAACCCCTACTTACGAGCAACCCGCCAAGGCGGATGTCAAGGGTGAAGAGAGCACAGAAATGTCACTGAAATCTCTGCGTAAGCATTACGCGGATTTCGCCATTGTCTCGCCACAGCAGGAAGAGTCTGTCTGGCACCCTGATGCCGCCATGCCAGTGGCATGGAGCACGCGTTACCAGTTGCAGGAAGGCATGCAGGTCACGATTTACATTGATGGCAAGCAGCAATCGAAAACCAGTGATCAAATCATCCCGGTGCCAGAGCTTGATCGCGGCGAGCACAAGGTAGAGGCGCAATTGACCGATTCGAGAAACCGTAAAATCGCCACTGCGGAGCCAATCACTTTCTTTGTCAGGCGTCCAGGTCTCTACCAACGCGCCCGACCAACACCGCGCGGGGGCTAGTCGTGCCCGGCAGGCTCCATGCTTGAAATGCTGTCTACTGCGGTAGTCGAACTGGATGCGCAGGGCTGTATCAGGACGATGAATGCAGCCGCTGAAAATTGTCTTGATACCGGCAGGGAGCGGGCTTTTGGTGGTGCGTTCCGGGAGCTGGATCGAATTCCAGCCGCACTCACCCAGGCCATTTCAGCAACCGCCGGTGACCGGCGCAATCGCCATTTACATGAATGTGAACTGGCAGATGGCTGGTACGACTGCAACATCATGGCGATGCCCGATCAGCATCTATTGCTGGAGTTCTACAATCTCAAATGGCAGCAACAGCGGAGCAAGTTACAACAGCGTGAATTGCAGACTGGCATGATGGAGTTGCTGCGGCGCAACCTTGGGCATGAAATTCGCAATCCGCTCGGTGGTATTCGTGGTGCAGCGCAAATGATGGCGGAAGAATTGAACGGTGGTGAACTCGGAACCCTGGCAGAGTTAATCATGCGTGAGGTTGACCGCGTGGATGAACTGCTGAAACGCTTTGGTCAGCCAGAATTGGAGCTCAACCGGATGGATGTGCACTGGGTTTTGGGTGAAACAGCCGATTTACTGCATCTTGAGTCCGCCCAAAGCGTCAAAATAATCCATGATTACGATCCCAGCATTCCGGATATCAATGCCGATGCGACTGCTCTGCGGCAGTTGTTCCTGAACCTGGCACGCAACGCATTCCAGGCCGGTGCGACGGAAGTTACATTGCGCAGCCGGGTTGAACATGACAGTGCCTTGTTACAGCCGGGGGTAAGCACCATTGTGCGGTTGGAAATTGATGATAACGGTTGTGGTGTTCCGGAATCTTTGCGCGGGCTGCTTTTTATGCCGATGGTGACGGGTCGCCGCGATGGTACTGGTCTGGGCCTGGCGCTGGCGCAGCAGATTGCAGCTGCGCACAATGGCCTGTTGACCTACCAACCACTGGAGCCCGGTAGCCGGTTTACCCTGAAGTTGCCGCTGGAACGACGTCATGACTGAACATACCGGGACCAGGGCTGTAAGCGTCTGGATTGTAGATGATGACGAAGCTATTCGCTTTGTGCTTGAAAGGGCGCTGAGCCGCGCGGGCTATCAAACCAGGAGCTTTGGTACGGTTGCAGGGATCTCCGAAGCATTGGGCGTTGATCAGCCTGCTGTAATTATTACAGATATCCGTTTGCCGGATGCTGACGGCCTGATTGTATTGCAGACCCTGAAAGATAACGAGCTCGTGATTCCGGTGATTGCCATTACGGCGTTTTCCGATCTGGACCAGGCCGTTACAGCTTTCCAGTCGGGTGTATTCGACTACCTGTCAAAACCCTTTGATCTCGACAAGGTGCTGTCTGTCGTGGCCCGTGCATCCGCGAACACTTCAGCCGGACCGGCAGGCGAAGAAACCATCGGGTCAAATCAGATGATTGGTGAGTCGGCAGCCATGCAGGAGGTATTTCGTACCATCGGCAGATTGTCTCGTACCAGCATCAGTGTATTGATTACTGGTGAAACCGGTGTTGGCAAGGAAGTGGTTGCGCGCGCACTGCATCAGCACAGCCCACGGGCCAGCGGACCATTTGTGGCCATCAACACCGCCGCGATTCCGGCCGAGCTGCTGGAGTCCGAGTTGTTTGGCCACGAGCGAGGATCATTTACCGGCGCCCATGCGCGGCGGCCCGGGCGTTTTGAAGAAGCTGCCGGCGGCACCCTTTTCCTGGACGAAATTGGCGACATGCCCCTGCCATTGCAAACGCGTCTTTTACGTGTGCTGGCGGAAGGAGATTATTATCGGGTGGGTGGGCGTGACCTGCTGCAAGCAGACGTTCGGATTGTGACCGCGACACACCAGGACCTGAAGGCCCGGATTGCGGATGGAAGCTTCAGGGAAGACCTTTACCATCGCCTCAATGTGATTACCATCAAGCTGCCGCCGTTGCGGGAGCGCGGTGATGATATTCCGCTGCTGGCCCGGCATTTTCTGCATCAGGCGGCCATTGAGCTGGGGCTGGAAGAGAAATACCTGTTACCTGAAACCATTGAGGCAATGAAGCGCAAAGCCTGGCCAGGCAATGTCCGTCAACTGCAGAACCTCTGCCAGCAATTGTGCGTGATGGCACCGGGTGAGCAGATTTTGCCGGAGGACCTCCCTTCCAGCCTTAGCGAAATCGATCCGGGTGATCAAGCGGATGGAGCCTGGCCTGAAGGCCTGCGCCGCTGGACCCACACTGCACTTGCCCGTGGACAGGTCGACCTGATGGCCGAGGCGCGTGGTAACCTGGAACGGACGATTCTTGATTGCGCGCTGGATTTTACCGGCGGAAAACGGGTTGAAGCCGCGCGGCTGCTGGGCCTGGGCCGCAATACGTTAACCCGCAAGTTAAAAGAATTCGAAAATTAGCCTGCGCTACAGGCTTGACACTACACCAGTGGTGGCACACGCAGATTAAAGGTGACCGGGCCGTCATTAACCAGCTTGACTTGCATATAAGCGCCGAAGCGCCCTGTCGGTACATTTCCAAGTACGTGCCGGGCGGATTCAAGCAGGTAGTCAAACAGCCGCCGGCCTTCTGCCGGATCGGCTGCTGGTGTAAAGCTCGGACGGTTACCACGGTTGGTGTCGGCCGCCAGTGTGAACTGGGATACCAGCAATAGCTCACCTTGCACCTGTTGCAGGTTCAGGTTCATCCTGCCGCTATCATCTTCAAAAATCCTGTAGGCCAGTATGCGTTGTAACAAGCGGTCTGCCTGAGTCTTTGTATCGCCTTTTTCAATAGCCACCAGCGCGAGTATGCCGGCACCGATTGCGCCCGAAACCTCAGGTTTGGGAGAATTTTCATTAACAAGTACGCTGGCTTCGGATACTCTTTGCAGTAATGCGATCATTTCAATATTCTAACATCCGGAATGGGTAGGGAAGGCTGCTCATGAAGCTATTGCTGTTGCGCATCATGATGCGTGTGTTCAGCTGGATTACACCACCGGCTGCTGAAATTATTGCACCGCCCGTGGCCGCCGTATTGTGGTACCTGTCGCCACGTAAGCGGCGCGTGACACGGTTGAATCTGCGCGCCGTATATCCGGATATGGATAGCGCCAGGCGAAAAAAAATCGCCCGCGAAAGCATGACCCATTATGTTCGTGGTGTGTTTGAAGCTGGCATGTTATGGCACTGGCCACTGGACAGGATTTTCAGTTATTTTGATGAGCCACAGGGCATTGATCTTTACCGCGAAGCCGAGCGTGCCGGAACCGGCGTGCTATTGGCAGGCGCACATTGCGGTTCGTGGGAATTACTGGGCTTGTTTATGCAGCAATATCTGAATGGCGCCATTTTATATAAACCCGGTCGACACCCGGATGTCGAAGAAATGTTGTTGGAAAAACGCCGTCGCGGCGGCGCCACGATGGTACCTGCCTCCGGCGCTGGTCTGCGCACCTTGTTCAAGCTGCTCAAAGCACGTCGATCCGTAGCCCTGGTCGTGGATCAGGAGCCCACGCTGGGTGAGGGCCAGTTCGCACCCTTTTACGGAATTGAAACCCTGACCGGTGTATTGCTGCCGCGCATGGCACAGCGAACGGGCGCCCCGGTGTTATTCGGCATCTGTGAGAGACGCAAAGGCGGCCGTTACCGCGTTTACGGTTTCAATGCGGATGAAGCTATTTACAGCGATAACATGCGCGCAGCCCTGACGGCCGTCAACCAGGGCCTGGAGCAATGTATCGAAGTGGATCCCGCACAAAATTTATGGGCTTATAAGCGTTTCAGAAACCGGCCGGAAGGTGAAAAGCCATTTTATAAGTCCGGTTTGAGTGCATCCTAGTTACAACCGTTTGCCTGTATCGAAATATCATACGCAATCGCGGGGTCAAGGGTTGGCGAAGTTGAAAGGTTGAAATAGGTAAAGCCCCGGCCGGTTGCATCTGTCCCGCTTGATAATGTTGTCAGGTCAGTGCTGCAGGCAGCGAGAATGGTATTTTGCTTCTTGTAGTTGAAGATCTTGAGTGTAACGTCGGTTGCCGAATCCAAGAATTCACAGGCATAACCATCGGGTGACCGGTTACAGTTCGCGCCATCACCTTCTATCTGGATATCTGTTGCTCTGAGACCTGGAACACCGGAAGTAATAATGCCTCTGATAATAATATTGCCCGCGACCGGAGGCGGGTTGCCGGTGAGCGCGTCTACAGTCAGGTTTGCGGTGCGAATATATGTGGAGAAACCGGGGTTTATCGGATCGGTATCTGTCAGCCCGAGGTTACCCTTGTGACCGGACGCCCGGACGGTCGATGAGCCACTGCCGGTCGTGTTAGAAGCAATGCCACGGCTGTGCGCATTATCTGTCAGAACAGGTTCGTTGGTGGTATCAACAGGCTGGTTGATTGGATTCTCAGACCAGCGGTTCAGCCAGGTCAACTGCACATCAAAGAACGGGATGACTTCCAGTATATTCTTGGACATGTTCTTGTCGAACTGGATGGTATCGCTATCACAATCTGTTGCCACACCGGAGTCTGGCAATGCCCGCAAGCAGTCGATAACCACGCGCAGATCGTCACGCATATAGTCAATGTATACACCACGTGAGCGCAGTTGTTGGGTCGCGGCGCCCAGGGAAGTTGGTAAGGTTGTTGAGGTTGGAAAACCGCCGATTGCAGGAGCCAGGGGGGGTGATGGGAAAGTCAACGGTGATGTTTCGTAGTCACCACTGAGCGCACCTTCAAACAGATTGGTGCTGGTGGTAATCCAGCTTGAGTAATCATCCACTTCGGCCACTTCATTCAGATAGTCCTCCGGGAAAGCGTTCAGCGCCTCCTGGCGGAAATCCTGTCCAACCCGCATAAATCCATCGACCCGAATCATCCGGCAGGCCTCTACATAGCTGTCACCCACGGCTTCGGCGAGGTTCAACTCACCGGTGTTGCTGCGGCTGTAATGCTTGTGATCACCCTGAAAAGTGCCAGAGCTCACATACCCGCTGGCGGAGCGGAACGGGTCATATTGTGCTGCTGCAGTGTCACCTGAAGTGGTGGCACCATCGTGATGGTCGCGGCAACATTCGTCACAATAAATACTTTGCTGGTTGCTGGTGGAGGTACCCACGGGCTTGATGGCAAGTTCGCCTTTGTCGTATTCATCCGCTGCCCAGGTTGTTGGCAATCGACCG
>PVMS01168961.1_pt1 | contig 10060 bp, 6 predicted proteins | sample 1853461 | NCBI WGS metagenome assembly PVMS01 (sample SAMN08582032, study PRJNA380276) | Marine sediment metagenome, whole genome shotgun sequencing project. | isolation source: ocean sediment barecode stripped | collected 2017
AGACTGCTCGCGCTTTCTGCTCGTGCATGTCCCCGTTCTCATCGGCGTACACAACGCCGGTCACTTTGCCGGAATCGTCATGGTCGATCTTGACGACCATTGCCTTGGTTCGTAACTCGAAATGGCCGGTCGCCTCAGCTTTCGGTATTTCGCTGTAGAGCGTTGACCATTTCGCACCGATCGCACAACCTGACCAGCAAAAACCGATTTGCCGGCATCCCGGACGACCGTCTCTTGCAACAGGGTTTATTCCCGCCCGGGTGCTCGTGATCTCCTTGTAGCCCACCTTTTTACCGCCTGCTTTGAGCAGCTTGAACTCGTTGGTTTCAGCCGATGGTGGAATACCGTGCGTGCCAGACACGCCCAGCCTGTCCTCGGCCTTGTCGTAGTACGGTGCGAGTTCGTCCAGCGTGATCGGCCAGTCGATCGCCGTCGTATTATCGAGCTTGCCGTAAGTGCTCAGCGGCTTGAATTCGTGCTCCTGGAACCTCGGTGTTATGCCAGACCAGCGCACGGTCGTACCGCCGACCGTTTTGCAAAGCCAGGTGGGCGCACCAACTCGCTTGTCGAGCCAGCCCATTTTGCCGTTCATGACGCCCGGATTGTTGACGATGTCAGCCAGCGTCATACGAGATCCCGCCTCGAGGCAGACCACGTCGATACCTTTCTGCGCGCGCTCGTCTGAAACCGTACCGCCACCGGCGCCGGAGCCGATGACGACAACGACCGATGAATCATTTAGTTCGTATCTGTTCGCCATCACGCGTCCTCCGGCAGCCAGTCGATGTCGTCGAAACCACGATCGACGTAACCACCGAATTGCACGGATGACCCGGGATACTTGATGTGTTCCCAGACCTTTGGATGATTGTAGAAGCGCGCACTCACACCGCCGCGGATCGCCGCAAAAAACGCCTCGTTTTCCACCGCCTTCATCGCCTTTATCTGATCATCTGCCCCGATCTCGAACCAATCACCATGCTGCGCAAAATTCAGTGCTGTGACCGCATTGCTCAATGTTTCCATCATCGATGAGTCATTAGCCGCAGCCGACAGGACGTCGTCGATGACTTCGGCGTAGACATCGTCCGCAATAGCATCGTGCGGATAAAGCAATCGTGCCATTCGAGTAAGCTCGTCGGCATGCCCGTTGCCCGATTGCGCCCACGCAGTACTGGCACGCAGCAATGCAGCGCCCATGCCGGTCGACATGAGTCCTGAGTACGCTATTGTGGCGACAAGAAACTTGCGCCTTGATACTTCCCCCTGAACCATTTTTGTTATTCCCCGTTATTCTCGAGATCGGAGTTAGAATCAATATAACAGCAAAAGTGGGGTCAAAAGTATTGTCCCTGGAAATCTTATCGACCAGGAATTAGAACGTGGCAGATATTCAATCAAGAAAGATTGCCTGGCCGAGGCTGGGGGCGGAAGCGGTAATAATCGTTGTCTCTATCCTGCTTGCATTTGCCGTGGAGGAATGGCGCGAGGAACGTCGCGACCGTGACCTGGAGCGTGAGTATCTGACCAGGCTGGCCGAAGATCTTGATGCCAATGTCGCAGAAGCAGATTTCCAGGGTCGAGCACATGTACAAAAGGTCGCCAACGCCCGTACCGTGTATCCACGGGTCTATCAAGGTAATGAGTCCGGTGTGGAAGACGCAATCATCGTCACGGCGTCGTACAACGCCAGTCCTTCCGCCACTGCGAATTGGGTTGACGACACGTTTGAGGAGCTAAAAAGCACCGGGAGACTCAGCCTGATTCGAAGTACGGATATACGGCAAACTCTGTTGGCCTATTACCGATTTTTGGAGACTCAGGACTGGGCTTATGAACTGATGTCCACTGCGTATCGTGACTCGGTTCGAGCAAGAATGGATCCTGATTTGCAACTTCGGATCCGCTCGCAATGCGCATCGCGGGAGGTAGGATGCCGGGTTGATATGGATGACTATGATGTCGAGGAATACCTCGACTGGCTCACGGCAAACCAGGAACTTGCTGATGGTCTGCGCCGTGTCATTGTGCAGTGGACTCGTGCCGGGAAAGACTACCTTCCGGCTGTCAAAGAAAAATCGGTTCAGCTAAGGCGGCTAATCGAGGAAGAACTCAATAATTAATCTATAGATGCAGTTCGCGGTCAATTGATAGCCGTTGGGGTCAGGCGGCATCAGCCTCGGACGGATCGTAGCCGAGGTTCGGCGCCAGCCACTTTTCTGCCTCGTCCAGGCTTATTCCTTTGCGTTTTGAATATGACTCGACCTGGTCGCGCGCGATCTTGCCGACCGAAAAGTATTTCGAATCAGGGTGTGAAAAATAGAAACCACTGACTGCCGCAGTCGGGAACATGGCGTAAGAATCAGTGAGCTTTAGATCGATCGCCGATTCAACCTCGAGTAGCTGCCACAACTTGCCCTTCTCGGTGTGATCGGGACAGGCAGGATAACCCGGTGCCGGCCGTATACCGCGATACGCCTCCGCGATCAGATCATCGCTCGTCAGATTTTCGTCCGCGTCGTAGGCCCAGTACTCCTTGCGGACTCGTTCATGCAGGTACTCGGCCAGTGCCTCGGCCAGCCGGTCGGCCAATGCTTTCAAAATAATGCTGCTGTAGTCGTCGTGATCGGCCTCGAATCGTGCGACGTGCTCATCGATACCGATTCCCGCTGTTAGCGCGAAGCCACCGATAAAGTCTTCGATGCCACTGTCGATTGGTGCGACAAAGTCGGCAAGGCAATTGTGTGAGTGGTCATCGGGTTTGCTGCGTTGCTGCCGCAAATGGCATAGACGCATCAATTCCTGTTGGCGACTCTCGTCCGCAAATACACGTACATCATCGTAATCAACTGAATTTGCCGGGAAGAAACCGAATACCGCTCTCGCCTGCAGCCATTTCTCGTTGATAATCTTTTCGAGCATAACGGAGGCATCAGTAAATAATGTTCGTGCCGCTTCGCCGACAACCGGGTCGCTCAAGATGTCCGGGAACTTGCCGTGAAACTCCCAGGCGTTGAAAAATGGCATCCAGTCGATGTAGCTCTTCAGCGTTGCAAGATTAATGTCGTCCAGTACCTTCCGGCCAATAAACGACGGGGCGGGTGGTGAATAGCTGTCCCATTCAATTTCGTGCCTGTTCGCGCGTGCCTGCGCGAGCGACAGTTGCGGCGTAAGTCGTGATTTACCTGCATGCCGTTCGCGTCGTTTAGCGTTGTCTTCACGTGTTTTTCGAATGAGTTCGGTGCGGGATTCCGTTTGCACGAGTGCCTGCGCGACTCCGACCGAGCGTGACGCATCTTTAACGTAGATGACGGGTCCATCATATTTCGGCTCTATCTTGACCGCAGTGTGTGCCGGCGAGGTTGTTGCACCACCGATCAACAGTGGTAAATCAAAATTCAGCCGTTTCATTTCGCTGGCAACGTGCACCATTTCATCAAGGGATGGCGTGATCAGGCCTGACAGGCCAACGATTTGGGCATTCTCACGTTTGGCAGTCTCAAGAATTTTCTCACAGGAGACCATGACACCGAGATCGATCACTTCGAAGTTGTTGCACTGAAGTACCACGCCGACGATGTTCTTGCCAATGTCGTGGACATCGCCTTTGACTGTGGCCATCACGATTTTGCCGTTTGTCTCGACGACACCGCCCTTCTCTTTTTCAATGAACGGCACGAGGTGGCCGACGGCCTTCTTCATGACGCGAGCTGACTTGACGACCTGCGGCAGGAACATCTTGCCCTCACCAAACAGATCTCCAACTACGTTCATGCCGGCCATCAGCGGACCTTCGATAACAGCTAGCGGCCTCGCTGCATTTTGTCGCGCTTCTTCGGTGTCATCGATAACAAATTCATCGATACCGTTCACTAACGCGTACTCAATCCGTTTGTCCACAGGTTCTTTGCGCCAGCTCAGGTCTTTCGCCTTTCCCTTCTGCCCACCGGCCTGGCCTTTGAATTCCTCGGCCACCTCGAGAAGTCGTTCGGTCGCATCATCGCGCCGATTGAGCACCACGTCTTCAACCGCATCGCGCAGATTTTTCGGTAAGTCCTGGTATATCGCGAGCTGGCCGGCATTGACGATACCCATATCCATGCCGGCTTTGATCGCGTGATACAGGAACACGGAATGAATGGCTTCGCGCACGATGTTGTTACCGCGGAACGAGAACGAAACATTGCTGACGCCGCCGCTGACAAGAACGTGTGGTAATGCTTCTTTGATTTTCCGGGTGGCTTCAATGAAATCGACACCGTAGCTGTTGTGTTCTTCAATGCCGGTAGCAACCGCAAAGATATTCGGGTCGAAAATTATGTCTCCCGGATCAAAGCCGACCGTCTCGGTAAGAATCTTGTAACAGCGCATGCAGATCTCGACCTTGCGATCCACGTTATCGGCCTGCCCTTTTTCATCGAAGGCCATTACGATGACGGCCGCACCGTAGTCGCGCACCAGTCGTGCCTGCTCGATGAACTGTGCTTCTCCTTCCTTTAGGCTGATCGAATTGACGACCCCCTTGCCCTGCACACATTGTAATCCTGCTTCGATGACCGACCATTTTGACGAATCGATCATGATCGGCACGCGGGCGACATCGGGTTCCGAGGCGATGAGATTCATGAACGTCGTCATCGCCTGTTCGGAATCGAGCATGCCCTCGTCCATGTTGACGTCGATGATCTGAGCGCCATTTTCGACCTGCTGCCGTGCTACCTGCACGGCTTCGGCGTATTTGTCCGCCTCAATCAGTTTGCGAAAAATTGCCGAGCCGGTGACATTGGTGCGCTCGCCAACATTGACGAACAGATCGTCGGGGCCGATCGTTACCGGTTCCAGCCCGGACAGGCGGCAACGGACGGGCAGATTCGGTATTTTCCGTGGTGCCTTGTTTTCGATGACACGACGCAATTCCCGAATATGGTCAGGGGTCGTGCCACAGCAACCTCCAATGAGATTGACGAAGCCACTGCTAGCAAATTCGCCGATGATTTCAGCCATGTGCTGCGGTGTCTCGTCGTATTCACCGAACTCGTTCGGTAAACCGGCGTTCGGGTGCGCAGAAACATTCGTGTCAGCGACGCGCGACAATTCCGCAACATATGGTCGTAATTCATCGGCACCCAGCGCACAGTTAAGCCCGACCACGAATGGATCAGCGTGGCGCACTGAATTCCAGAACGCCTCCGTTGTTTGTCCCGACAATGTTCTGCCGGACGCATCGGTGATCGTGCCTGAAATCATGATCGGCAGCGTGATGTTCGATACTTCGAAACTTCGCTTTATTCCGAAAATGGCTGCCTTGGCGTTGAGCGTATCGAAGATCGTTTCAACCATCAGGAAGTCCACACCACCCTCGATCAGGGCGACGGCAGCCTCCTGGTAGGTTGCCGCAAGTTCGGCAAATGTGATATTGCGATAGCTGGGATCGTTGACGTCCGGAGAAATCGAGGCCGTACGATTTGCGGGACCAAGTACACCGGCAACGAACCGTGGCTGTCCACATTTCGCCGCATGTGTGTCCGCTGCCTCGCGTGCGATGCGCGCGGCCGATAGATTCAGTTCTGCGACCAGTGATTCGATACCGTAATCACTCATCGATGGCGCATTCGAATTAAACGTATTTGTTTCGATAATGTCAGCGCCAGCTTCAAGGTAATCGCGATGAATTTCCTGAATGACATACGGGCGCGTAATCGACAACAAGTCATTGTTGCCCTTGAGATCAGATTTCCAGTCCTTAAATCGCTCGCCGCGATAGTCGTTCTCATTGAGCTTGAACGCCTGGATCATCGTGCCCATGGCGCCGTCGAGTAGCAGGATCCGTTCGGTCAGTGCCTGCTTTAGGGCTGAGATTCTTTTTTGCCGATCCATGACGAAGCCTTACGCGGCAGCCTGCCGCGGCCTTACACCGAGCGCATGACAAATCGCGAACGTGAGCTCGGAGCGATTCAACGTATAGAAGTGAAACTCGTCGATGCCTTCCTTCTGCAGCGACCGCACCTGCTCGATAGCAACGCTGGCGGCGATCAGTTTTCTCGTGTCAGGGTCATCGTCGAGGCCGTCGAATCGATGTTGCAGCCAGTCCGGCACCGTGGCGCCGCACTGTTCGGCAAAGCGCGTTAACTGCGGAAAGCGCGTGATCGGCAGAATGCCCGGGACGATGGTCGACTCGATGCCAGCACTTGCGCAGCGATCACGAAACCCGAGATACGCATCAACATCAAAAAAGAACTGCGTGATCGCACGCGACGCGCCTGCATCGAGCTTTCGTTTTAGGTTATCGAGATCGGACTCTGCACTGGCGGCCTCCGGATGAACTTCCGGGTACGCAGCTACCGAGATATCGAAATCTGCCACTCGCTTCAGCCCGGCAACGAGGTCGGACGCATAGGCGTAGCCGCCGGGATGTGGTGTGTATTGCTGAACATCCGGTGGCGGGTCGCCGCGCAGGGCGACGAGATGCCGGACACCCATGTCCCAGTATTCCCGGGCGATGTCGTCGATCTCACCCTGGCTTGCACCGATGCAGGTCAGGTGCGGCGCCGCGGTGAGTTTCGTTTCCTTAAGTATACGTTCGACAATAGAATGTGTTCGTTCCCGCGTTGATCCGTCTGCGCCATAGGTGACAGATACGAAACGTGGCTCAAGGACCGACAAATGTTTGATCGAATTCCAGAGCGTTTCTTCCATCGCTTCCGTGTTCGGCGGAAAGAATTCGAACGACACTTTCGTCCCGTTCTTGTTGTCTTGTTTCCCGGACATGTCTTAGGCCGCCGCAACCTTACTGTCGGCCGGTGTGGCAACAGAAAGCAGCCAAACCGGGTTTTTCGCCGGAACAAGATGTGCGGGCGCGAGACGAAGTGCGGCCGCCGCGCTCCAGTCGGCGAGTGACTGTTGAATGCCGGCAGCGGTTCGATCGGATACTGCCTGCAGAATGAACAGCCGGCCACCTGGTTTCAGCAGCCGCCTGGCCTCAATGAGTGCGCGGACAGGGTCCGTGGCTTCCGCCAGCACGTCGTCCAAAATGATCGTGTTGTATTCCGCGTCGTCAAAAGGCAATCGATACATGTCGCCCTGACGCAGACTACAGTTCGGTAACCCCGCCAGCATTAATTCAGCGCGAGCCAGTCGTCGTGCTTTTGCATCGATGTCTACGCCGACTGCCCGACGGGCCCGGCTGGCAAGCAGCTTGAGAATCGAGCCTCGCCCACAGCCGATATCGAGCAGGTCACCAACCGGTGCGGTCACGGTCAGCTCAACCAGTGCTTTGTGAATCGCGCGATCTGCCAGTGCGGATTCTTTATCCTGATCCGGCTCGCCTATACCCTGGCCCCGTAGCTGCCGGAGTTGATTGAGGTCTTCGACAAACAAGGGATCGTCGCCGGGAATGAGGTCCAGAAGTGGGCGCAGATCCTCGTCGCGTCCGCCGCCTTCCGGTACACGATAGAACACCCTTTTACCATCGCGAAATCTTCGTAGAAGCCCCGCCTCGCAGAGCAATTTCAGCTGCTGGGAAATTCTTGGCTGACTCTGGCCGGTGACGAACGTCAGTTCAGACACACTGCATTCACCCTGGCGGCAAAGCGCCACCAGGCGCAGGCGGGTCAGGTCGCCAAGGGTCTTGAGTCGCTGCAGGAGTGATTCCGTGGTCGCTTGCATTAATATATAAGGATAGTTTTATATAATAACTGGATATTCTAGCACGGATTTGGCTTATTCGGACGCCCAAAAATTGTGGAAAAGTCCCGTAGGAGCCCGGCCCACCGGGCGACAAACATAGAAGGATGACAAATTCGTCAGGAGCGAATTTGGACGCCAGAGGCGCTTTCGCGAAGCGAAAGTCACGACCAGGGATGGTCGTGATCAATCAACCACCTGAAACCAAAGTATATCGCTCGCTGGGGCGAGCTCCCACAATCAGGGGCGCACGTCAATGTACGGCATCGGTCCCACTCACGGCCTGTTCCGTGAACACCCGGGTTACGTCGACGGCGTCAAAGGTGCGCTGGCGCCCACAATACTCGCAGGTCACTTCCACTCTGCCCTGCTCCTCGCAGGCAGCCCGGGTCTCCTCTTCGCCGAGCAATCGCAGCACTTCCTCAACCTTCTGTTGCGTACAACGGCAGCGGAACCGGGCTTTCCGCGGCTTGAATGCACGGACATCGTCCTCGGCGAAGATCTTGTGAAGGAGCTCATGACTGGCCCCGTCGGCCAAATCCTGCGCGCGCAGCGTTTTTACCAGGAAACCGAGCCGCCTCCAGTCATCTTCCAGCGTGGCCGACTCCTCGGGCATTTGTTGCAGCAGGATGCCGCCACATAACACCCGATCTTGCGCCAGGTGTACGTGACTCGGCACCTGAACGGATCGCGCAAAATAATTTTCGAGGCTTGTGGCCAGCGATTCCGGGTTGATTTCCACGATGCCCTGGTACGGACGCTCCATCGCGCCGGAATCGACCGTCACCGCACATCGCGCGCCGGCCACGAGATTTGCGAACGCGGTATCGTTAGCAACGTCCCGGGCGCTGGCCATACCCCTCAGATCAAGATCATCCGTCGCTTGCATAACCAGCATTTTCAACGGTCCATCGCTGTTGATCTGAAAAGTAATCGTGCCGTCGAACTTCAGACTTTGTGCGATCAGTGCGGTTGCGGCCGCAGAATGGCCGAGCACCTCCGCAACTGGATCCGCATAATCGTGGCCGAGCTGCATGCGTTGCCACGCACTTTCGAGCTGCACCAGTACGCCACGCACGGGTAGTGATTCAAAAACAAATGGGACGACTGCATCTTTGGTCGGCACCGACCCTAGTTGCCGCCAAGTTTTTTCTTGAGGATCTCGTTGACCTGACCTGGATTCGCTTTGCCGCCGGTTTGCTGCATGACCTGGCCAACGAAAAAGCCGAGCAGTTTGTCCTTGCCACCACGATATTCGGCGACCTGTCCGGGATTGGCTTCAATGACCGCATCGACGATGCCCTCGATCGCAGAAATATCGGTAATCTGTCTCAGGCCCTTCGCTTCGATGATGTCATCGGCAGAACCTTCGCCTGACCACATAGCGTCGAATACTTCCTTCGCAATCTTGCCTGAAATTGTGCTGTCAGCAATTCGATTCAGCAGGCCGGCAAGTGCAGCCGCCTCGATCCTGCTTGCCGCGATATCGATGCTCTCCTTATTTAATGCTGCTGACAGGTCACCAATAATCCAGTTGGCCGCAACTTGGTCCGTAGCATCCGTTTCCCTGGCTACAGCTTCGAAGTAGTCAGCCAAAACGCGACTGAGCGTCAGGATCTCTGCGTCCGCAGGTTTCAATTTGTATTGTTCGACAATCCGCTTAAGTTTCGCATCCGGCAACTCCGGCAGAGACTTGCGGACCGATTCGATAAACGCGTCATCCAGTACGACCGGCAACAAATCGGGATCCGGGAAATAGCGGTAATCGTTTGCCTCTTCCTTACTGCGCATCGGGCGTGTTTCGTCTTTATCGGAGTCATAAAGACGCGTTTCCTGCGCGACTTCCCCACCGTCTTCGAGTACTTCGATTTGCCGCTCTATCTCGAAGTTAATGGCTTTTTCGATGAAGCGGAACGAGTTAAGGTTCTTGAGTTCGGTGCGCGTACCAAGTTCTTCCTGACCGCGTGGTCGCACAGATACGTTAGCGTCACAGCGAAACGACCCTTCCTGCATGTTGCCATCGGAAATTTCCAGGTAGCGTACGATCGTATGAATCTTGCGCAAATACGTGATCGCCTGTTTCGCTGATCGAAGATCAGGTTCCGAGACAATTTCCAGCAACGGCGTTCCGGCGCGATTCAGGTCAATACCGGTTGAGCGACCAAAGCCCTCGTGAACCGACTTGCCCGCATCTTCCTCGAGGTGCGCGCGCGTAATGCCGATGCGTTTTTCGTTACCGTCTTCATCCCGGATCATCATCTCGCCGTTCTCGACGATCGGCAGTTCGTACTGGCTGATCTGGTAGCCTTTCGGCAGGTCCGGGTAAAAATAGTTTTTTCTCGCGAATATGGAGCGCGGTGCGATGGTCGCGTTGAAA
>PVMS01101873.1_pt1 | contig 10058 bp, 15 predicted proteins | sample 1853461 | NCBI WGS metagenome assembly PVMS01 (sample SAMN08582032, study PRJNA380276) | Marine sediment metagenome, whole genome shotgun sequencing project. | isolation source: ocean sediment barecode stripped | collected 2017
ATCCAGAGAGACGGATCCACTCAAACAATGGAAACTCAGTCCGACTTGATCAGCGTCCAGGGGTTACTTTTGGTATTCGTGTGCTTGAGCATCGCCTCTCTTGCTAAGGTGTACTCGTCCCACTTCGACCGCGACGCGATATCAATCGGACTGAGTTTCCATTGTTTGAGTGGATCCGTCTCTCTGGATATGAAGCGCCTTGCCTGCTCCTCTTGACGGACTGAAAACCAGAACTTAAATAGTATGGTTTCAGAATTGACCAACATGCGCTCGAACTCAGGGCACTGACGCATGAACTCTGCAACTTCTTCTTCGCTGCAAAAACCCATGACGCGTTCTACGCCGGCGCGGTTGTACCAGGAGCGGTCGAAAAACACAATTTCCCCGGCTGCAGGCAAGTGCTTCACGTAGCGCTGGAAATACCACTGGTTTCTTTCTCTGTCCGATGGTTTTTCGAGCGCGACAACTCGTGCTCCGCGCGGATTGAGGTGTTCCATAAAGCGTTTGATCGTGCCGCCCTTACCGGCTGCGTCTCGACCTTCAAACAAGGCTATGATCTTTTGTCCCGTTTCTCTTACCCACCTCTGTGCTTTCAATAACTCGACCTGCAATTCGGCCTTTTGTCTCTCATAGACTTTATTCCTCATACCCCTCTTGTAGGGATACTTGCCGTCACAAAATTCGTCGCTGTTCATATTGTTCATTGACTCAACTGATCGGTGGTAGCATCGTCGCCAACGATAACAAAAATCGGGGAAGGATTATGGAAGCAGTCACCATTGTCACCGTTCTGGCTCTAATGCAGTTTTATTGGTTCGGGATCGAAGTCGGTAAGATGCGTGCCAAGCATCAATGCAAAGCACCGGCCATCACCGGCGCGCCGGAGTTCGAGCGCATGTTTCGTGTGCAGCAAAACACCATGGAGCAGATGGTTATGTTTATTCCGGCGCTGTGGTTATTCGCTGAGCTCGTCAATCCACTATGGGCGGCGGGCATGGGTGGCGTATATTTGATCGGGCGCACTGTTTACCGAGTGGCCTATGTAAAGGAACCGAAAGGCCGGTCTGTAGGCTTCATGATGACTGTCCTGCCAACGTCAGTGATGTTGGTGTGGGTGCTGGTGGTCGCAGTGCAAAAACTGATCTAGGTATCGAACAGGTACGCGCTCGTTTCATCAAGTGACGCACCGTGCGTATTCGCGAAAATGATTACACCGTTACCCGTATCGGGTTGAAAATCGAAGAGCGTACTGATGCCAGGATCACCGCCACCGTGACCCCAAACCGTAAGGCCGCCCGGTAACTCTTTCTCATGCCAGGTAATGCCGTGTCCGCTGAACATCTGGCGGACCGTCTTCTCTTCCAGCACGCGACGGCCATTGAATGTGCCATTGGCAATTAGCATCATTTGAAATTTCGCCAATTCGACCACGCTCGTACGCAGAAAGCCGTCCGCGAAATTTGGATGATCATAAATGCAGTCTGCGTACAGTCCTTCGAAATCGGCGGGCGGTTGCTCGCCGTTCACTAGTCCAAGTTCAATACCACCCCAGTTGGGACTATCAATTTTTCCTTTAGAAACATAGGCATAGGGAGTAGCGTGACGAGTTTTGTCGATATTTGCTACGAACCAGGAAGTATTCGTCATACCGAGTGGTGCAAATAGTTCCTCGCGGCAATAGTCGTCAAATGGCCTGCCTGTGACGACCTGAACCAGATAGGCGAGCACCGCGAATGCAACGTTGTTGTACTCGAACTGTTCACCTGGCGCCCAGGCGTGAAAATTTTCCGTGGCGTCGTGGTAGGTGCCACCAGGTAGGAAATAGCCTTCGATCCATTCCTGAAGGGATATATCTGATTCACCGCATTGGTAGGCGCGCCCGTAGCTGGAACCATCGGCGATCGATGAATAGTGCGATAGCAACTGCGCGAAGGTGATAGCCACATCGGGATGGCTGGGATTGCGAATAGAGAATGCAAGATAGTCGTTAATGTCATCGTCGAGGCGAATTTGGCCGCGCTCCATACACTGCATAAGCACGGTGGTGACGACTGGCTTTGAGACCGAGCCGATGTTTTGCACGAAGTCGGGAGTCATTACTACTTGGCGCTCAATGTTGGCCCAACCGTAGCCCTTCGACCAGGACAGAGCGCCGTTCTTGATGACACTTACCGCCAGCCCCGGAATATGATTGCGCGCCATCTCAGCGTCGATAAAATCGTCAAGGCCGTCTTGTGGCGAGATCGTGCGATCACAACCGGCCAGAACAGATGCCGCTAAACCGCCACAGCCAACCATGAAATCTCTGCGGTTCAATCGGTTCACGGTTTGTTATCTATGCAAGGGAGGGCGGCTATCGGACATCAGAATGTCGAGCGCGTTTTGCGCTTCAGCCGGATTCTTGAGATCACGCGGTTCCAGCATTTCGCAACCGTCGCGAATCATTTCACTGATGGTAGTCGGGTAGTGTTTGCATTCATCCGGTCGGTCGAAGTAAATGCGGCATGCGTATTTGTTCTGATTGGGCAACTTGCGCAGCCATGGGCAGCGCAACATCTGTTTGCCGGTGGTTGGGCTAATCCAGATCTCGCCACCCTCCACATACTCGGCAATATCGGGCCGGTTGGTCTCCCACCAGTCAATCTCATCAGACGTGACTGACAGGCCGCCACCGCCGTACAGCGTGCAGCATTTGCCGCATTGATTGCAGTCTTTCAGCGGTATCTCCCCTACGTATTCATGGCGCGTGCTAGTTTGCGTTTCGCTGCGTTGAGTTCCTTCTTCTCAGGGTCGTCCATCTTCTCTGCGGCTCGCACTTCGGCGAGCGCTTCTTCGACATCTGTCCCAACTAGCCAGGCAACCACCGTCGCTGCCTGATCGACATTGTCACTGCTAATTGACTTTGCGTTACCGTCGAGAATTGAAATGCGATGCTTGCAGAAATTTCCATAGGTGCCGGCCGGACAATTGCAAATCGCTGTGAGGCTGTCGCCATCCTTAATGAAAATTACCTCGTAAGGGTCTTTTGACGAGCCTTTTACAAGAAAAGTCAGTTCTTCCATCACTAGCTCCAGGTTCCCTGGCTTTGTTGCGGCGGTACGAAGTGCGTGCGCATGCGTTCAATAAACTCGCTTTGGGCAGCAGTCACGTCGCCGTCCGCCGAAACAACTTCGGCCATGAGCTGAACCATTGAGTCCGCTTGGTCTTTAGTGAAGCAGTCTTCGTTTTTGTCAGCGAGCCCGTTGAGCTGTGCATCGATAACTTGTGGTGCGCCTAATAAGTGAATTGCCGAGCCGACGAGCTCGGAAGCTTCATTGGCGTCCAGGGAAAATACCGCCTCGAATCGTTGCAGCGCAACTCGTTTCTGTTCTGCGCTGACATGGCCGTCCAGTTTCGCGGCACCGAGGATCAATAAAGCGGCAATGTGTAACGGATCTTCAACCGAATAAATCGGATCGCTCTGATATCGTCTCGACCACGCGCGTTTACGACGCCAGTGAAACGGATTGAATCCACCAATGTCGATGCCCAGCCGGTCGAGCAAATAGAACAAGGTAACCAGGGAACCCAGGAACGCGATCAGTATGTGCATAGGTCATCCTCGTACGAGCAACTAGTCCACTATATGGCGGCTGCTGGCTTCTGGATCGCAGCCATACTCGTCCTGCCAAGGGTAATTCGAATCGAGCATCAGGGTCTGTGACAACGATACAGGTTTCGACAAATAGACGGGGTCCTCAATCGTGTATTCGTGCCGTATTCGATTGCCATCCTCGTTCAGCGTGAATCGTTCCACAAGATGCTTCTTGTCGCTTGAAGAAACCCCGCTGCCAATACCCCACGTAGCTGGTGCAAACAATGCGGTGTCGATGACGAGCGTCTCGTCTTCAAACCAACCGATGGAGTGTCCGAGGTGAGACGGTTCAATTCCAGCGGCATGTTCGGAGACGTTCATATGGATGATGCGCTCAACATCCAGAATTTCATGACGAATAATTATTCTGTCGTCGCTCTCTCGGATTATCTTGTGTGCGCCCAAGGGAGAGGTGATTGCGGGGGGCGTCTTGGACTCACAGAGAAAAAACGGATTCTTCTCTACGTCCCAGGCATCGAGCTCTGCCTGGCCTTTCCCTGTCAGTGGCAGTCCGACCGCCTGCGTTTGTCCACCCAGTGAAACAGCATTGCGCTGTGGCGCGGCACCGCCTGGCTGATTCCCTCGACGCCGGCCGAAAAAACCACCCTCTACAACCCATATGCCACTGAAGTCTTCGGAGCTTGCCGTCTGATCGACTTGCCGGCGCGGCGCGCGAGGGATTGATTCGGGAGTACCACCCCCCGCCGACGCGATCATTTGTCCGTCTGGCAGCACGAAATAATTGGAGTAAAAGAGGTTCTTGCCGCCGTCGTGATCCGGATTGGCAAATACCGTCACTTCGTCACCGACTTTTAGTGTGTCGCGCGTCCAGCCCTGTCGAGTCAATACCGATACTGAGTTGAGTTCCAACAGCAGCTCTTCCGTCTCACCTGCATCGTCGGTGACGGCCAACGTCGCAAACGTGTGTGGATTGCGCCAGGAGTACTCCGTAATCACTCCATGAAATTCGAGCACCGTATCGAGATCGAAATTGCTGCGCGAGTGATGTGCAAGAGCAAGCGCTGGCAAGATAATTGCGAGTACTGCAACCAGCCGAACCGAATTCTCTATGCGAGCGTTATTCATAATCTCTCCGTGGTGATCCTGGGTTTCTAATCTGCAAGCTCTATGCGAATACCGCCGAAAAAGCGTGTTGATAGATTAAACGCGTAGCAAGCGCCAAAGATCACAAAGTAAATGAAAATCATATAGATGAATGGTGTGACCGCGAAGGCCCAGCCGGCATCACCCTTGGCGTTCGCCAGTAAGGCAGCAGACGACCCGTGGCCCAGCATCGCCGCGGCAATGCCAACCATTACCAGAGCGCCGACAATGATTACGAAAGTCAGAGAAACCACCCTGGCTGCACTGCTGGGATTGATTTGTGTAATCGTACGTTTCATTCTTCAGTCTCCTTTTGTGCCTCAATATCTGACCTGATCTGATACGTAAGCTCGGCGTAATCTTGAAATAACTCCGAGAACGGCTCCTCTTCGCCTGCAAAATAGCCAATCTGCTCCATCGCAACGTCGCCATCTCTCTCCACGAGCTTGCGCGTAACCCATGCAGGATGAGCCGGGTGCTCGGGCAGTGTAAAAGCATAGTAGGTCGATGAGGATGCATCTTCATAAAGCACCAGCATAGCATCGGTAACTTCTTCTCTTGTCTCGCCGAATTCGGATTGAACAGTGTCGTAATACGCCTGCCACTGTTCGGGCGTGATCTTCGAATCTTCAAACGGCTTGTATGTTGCAGCCAGGAGTTGGCTAGCAAACAGGCATGAGAAAAGTATCAGCCGATTGTAATTGCGAATCCTCATCATCTGCTCTGGATACTATGTTCGTAGCTGAGCTTGGGAAATCATGTGACTGACAATCAACCATTGTCCGCTGCGTCTTTCGTAAACGCGAAGGTGATTGATGTGACGATCAGGCATTAATTGGACAGACGAGGTCTGCTGGTTCACACGAATCAACTTACTCCGTACCAGCGCGACATCGTTGCTCAAGAACGTAATGTCGTTGAACAGGTACCCTTCAGATTCACCGGCCATGACGAAGTCGAGACTGAAGATAAATTCGAGTGTTTCCAATATAAGAGCTTCATCTTCTTCAGAAGCAGCGACAGTTGCGGATATTGAAACAAGAAATACGCAGATGAGACCCGCAAGTAGCTTGTTGGTCATCGGAAATCCTCCTTATTGCTGGGCGACATTGCCCGTGGCTGCTGCCTAAAGTCTAGATTTTGGATGGGATTAGCTTACGCCGTGAAACTGGAATTGCCATTAACCACACCCTACCGAAAAACACCGAAGCGCTCCGTCTATAGCATCTATAAATCCCGAGTCAGATAAGAGTCCGATCAATGCAAACACAACCAACACTCCCAAAACCAGGGGCGCTAAAACCGCAAACAATCCACCCCTAACTAATGAACTCACCCACTGACGATATACCCAGAAAGAATCCCGAGTAGATGATCACCCAGACAATGAGTAGCATTCCGATGAATCGGAGTATTCGTCCACCCCAGTGATTCTCATTCTGCGTTACACGGGATTCAATGTTTGGCTCGTTCGGATCTTGCGGCGATTCAGCTGGCATGAACATTCCTCAGTCGCTCTAGAAAACAATGGCAGGCATCAATGAAGCGTACTGTTAGGTTGCGCTGCGCTAGTTGGTCCGATTCTCATTGAGATACCGGCCATTCTCGAACCGAGTGAAGAACTGCTCGACCATCGGATGTCGGATTGGATTCGTATCCTCATCCGGCGCCAAATTTCTTTCGGCGACGTAGGTGGTTTGATATGACTCGTGAACTAGCACTTGGTACCAAGGCTTATCCTTCGGCGGGCGAGACTTCGCGACGGCATTGTACCAATCCTCGCTTCCCTGGAATTGCGGATCGACGTCTACGATGACGCCACGATAGTCGAACAGCCGATGATGCACCAACTCACCGACAGCAAACTGTGATTTAGTGATTCTCGTTACAGTTCCCATGTCTGCTTCATGCGCACTCGACGTCTAATGTTTAAGGTTTGATGCGCTTAGCTTACGGTGGGAAGGCAGCCCGCTGCAAGCTTCGTGACGAAAACCAAGCGGCATCAATAAAGCGTATTGTTAGGTGGCGTCAGGACATTTTGGCTTGGAAAATGGACGAGGACGCACCCAAAACCAACTGGCCAGCACAACAAGACCGAAGACTGTATAACAAAAAACAAACACCCATGCCGGCGCTCGATAGTACAAGATGTTTCCAAGCCAATACGATACGAACGAATCGACGTAAACGGCGTCCCCTGACTTCGACCGAAATGCCATTTCCAAATTAGTAAGAGGGCAGATAGCCCCTACCCAGGACTGGAGCACAACAATTGCGATTCCCAGGAGGTGGACGAGACGAAACCACGGGTTCCGGACCCAGGACCACAAATACACTTTGCCAGCGACTATCAGCAATAGGCCGAAGATGACGAACACGACAAACAGTACGTGCGTGAAGAGAATCGCATCCGCCGCGATTAGGTAGGCGAACCTCGAATCCATCGTGCCACCTAACGTCTAAGCTTCGATGCGACCAGTATCTGGCGCGGCTGTTGCCATTGCAAGAATATCGACTACTCGTTATCACTGCGTACGCGGATATTAATATCGCCATTGAGACCAGCGACGAGACTAAAATTTATTGGTCGGCAACAGACCTGACAGTCTTCAATGTAGGATTGACCTGCTTCGGACTGATCAATCAGCACGTCGAGGATCTCACCGCAGTAAGGGCATTCGATATTTTTTTCAAGCAGCTGCAAAGTTTACTCCACCGTCAATATGGCGCGTACGCGATGTTCTCCAAGATCCTCGTCCAGCTACCAGCGATGCAATTGAACCCCAGTTCCTGCCGGAAACGTCGATTCCTCAAGCGCGAGTTCGACGTAGCCCGCCGTACCGCTTAACGCCGCAAAATCACCTGACGTATTCGTTTGTACCGGCATCGCCAGCAGCTGACCGCCGACGCCGGACACCAGTTTAACGGGCAGAAAACAAGTTAGTTGCGGCTTGAAGACATATTCCTGTGCCAGACTCGCGAATTCAGGCGGTGATGGACGCAGTCCCGCGGCCGTATTCAGTGCATTCACAACATACTGCCGGCAACAAACGAGTGCGGATACCGGGTTGCCCGGCAATGCGAACACGGCCTGGCCATTCGGTCCCATGCCAAACCACATTGGCTTTCCTGGACGCTGGCTGATCTTGTGGAAGACGACCTCCACGCCGAGATCCGCGAGAACCTGCGGCACGTAGTCGGCTTTGCCCATCGATACGCCGCCCGACAGAATCAATACCTTGGCCTGGTCGAGGTGGTCGGCGATGCGTTTCTTGAGCAGTTCAGGTTGGTCCACAATATGATCGTGTTCGCTGTCGGTGTAACCGTGTTGTTCCAGTAGCGCGATCATGGCCGGGCCGTTAGACATGCGAATCTGATGCGGCTCGATGGTTTCGCCCGCCGCAACGAGTTCGTTACCCGTAGAGATCACACGAATCGTTGGTGCAGCACTCACTGTGAGTTCGGCGAGGCCACAGGACGCAATAATTGCGATGTCCATTGGCGATATGCGCGCTCCGGGCGTGAGCAATTGCGCACCTTTGGCATGGTCAGACCCGCGTGGATGGATAAACTGATGTTGTTCGGCGGCGTACTCGGTTTCGATCTCAGCTACAGCGTCGACAACGTTGATGCGCTCTACGGGAACAATGCAGTCGGCACCAACCGGTAGCGACGCACCCGTCATAATTTCTATGCAGTGACCTGTTTCCAGAGACAGCGTTGGATCACCTGCGGCTTGTATCGCCTGAATCGGAAACTTGCGGGTGCCACTGTCGAAGTCTGCATACGCGAACGCAATGCCATCCATCGTGACGCGGTCGAACGGCGGTTGGTCACGTTCTGCGACAACCATTTGCTGCAATACCCGGTCGGTCGCGTTCTCCAAGGCAACTGTTTCAGAAGCGGCTGCCGGCATGGCAGCCAGAATCGCAGCGCTCGCTTCGCTAGTCGTCAGCACCCAATTAGCCCGAGTTCCTTTCGCGTGCGATAGCGCGATGACCAATGTCGCGTCGCAGGTAAAGGTCTTCCCATTCAATTTTGTCGACCGCTTCGTAAGCTGTGCGGGCAGCACTGGCAACTGAATCACCAAGGCCGACTACACACAAAACTCGGCCACCGCTGGTAACGACGTCTTCGCCATCAACTGCGGTCCCGGCATGGAATACTTTTTGCGTTGTACCCCTCACATTGTCGAGCCCGCGAATTGTCTTACCTTTCGCGTAGCTCTCCGGATAGCCGCCTGCGGCCAGGACTACGCCCAGCGATGCGCGCGAATCCCACTCAGCACTTTGTTCGGCAAGCGTGCCATTCAGGGTAGCGCTGCATATAGCGACCAGGTCTGATCTGAGTCGCATCATAATGGGTTGGGTTTCCGGATCGCCCATGCGGCAATTGAATTCGATGACCTTTGGCGTGCCGTCCGCCATCACCATCAGGCCGGCGTACAAGAACCCAAGATAGTTCGCGCCGTCGGACTTCATTCCAGCCAAGGTAGGACGAACTACCTCATCCATAATGCGTCTTTCAATCTGCGGCGTTACGACAGGGGCAGGCGAGTATGCACCCATGCCGCCCGTATTGGGTCCGGTGTCTCCCTCGTCTCTGGCTTTATGATCTTGCGACGTCGCCATCGGCAGGATTGTGCTGCCATCCGAAATCACAATAAAACTGGCTTCTTCGCCGTCGAGAAATTCCTCGACGACAATGCGAGCCCCGGCGTCGCCGAATTTGTTGCCCGTTAGCATGTCGGTGGCCGCGGCTTCGGCTTCTTCGAGCGTCATCGCCACAATGACGCCTTTGCCCGCCGCCAGGCCATCCGCTTTAATAACGATCGGCGCACCTTGTTCGCGAATATAGGCAAGCGCGGGTTCCAGCTCGACGAAGTTCTGGTAATCGGCAGTTGGAATGTTGTGCCTTGCGAGAAAATCCTTGGTGAAGGCTTTCGAGCCTTCCAATTGCGATGCAGCAGCACTGGGTCCAAAGCAGGGCAGATTGAGTTCGTTAAAGCGGTCGACAAGACCGGCGACCAGTGGCGCCTCCGGGCCAACAATAGTCAGCGTAATGTCTTCGTCCTGTGCGAGTTGCGCCAATGCTTCGATATCATCCGCGGAAACAGCGACGTTGCGGCATTTTGCTTCCAGCGCTGTACCGGCGTTGCCAGGCGCGACGATTACTGCGTCGACGTCATCCGACTGGGCGCACTTCCATGCCAATGCATGTTCGCGTCCGCCGCTGCCGATGACCAATATTTTCATCATCACTACCCGTAGAAGGTCCGTGGGAGGGCCTTCAGGCCCTATTCTCTAATGCCGGAAGTGTC
>PVMS01115998.1_pt1 | contig 10058 bp, 7 predicted proteins | sample 1853461 | NCBI WGS metagenome assembly PVMS01 (sample SAMN08582032, study PRJNA380276) | Marine sediment metagenome, whole genome shotgun sequencing project. | isolation source: ocean sediment barecode stripped | collected 2017
TAATGATCGTCAAGGCTTACGAAGACATCAGCTATGCGCTGGTCATGGAAGCCGAACTGGAAATGCGGGTAGCTGACTCCATTCGCAATCCCTAAACGCAAAGACCAGGCACAAGGCGTCGCACTAACCTGCAAACGATGCGCGGGAGTTGAGACGTGACCGTCCGTCTTTTAGGCTGGTTTTCAGGGGTACGCCCCTCGTATCACCGCGCGACGCAACACAAAAAACGACCGCTTAAGGGAAGTTCATGTCGACAGAGCCCTGGCTCATTTTATCCCTCTGCCCTGGCCTGAGTGCTGCCCATGCACAGCAACTCATCGACAATTTCGGTAGCGCCGCTGCCACGCTCAAGACATCAAGGTCAGATCTGCACGCAGCAGGCTTAAACAGCGACGTCGCCAATTTTCTGCTGCACCCCGATGAAGCACGGCTTCGCCAGGCAACCGACTGGCTGGCTGAGGATACGCGGCATCTGCTATGCCTGAATGATGCTGATTACCCACCCCTATTAAAAGAGTCGGGCGATGCCCCATTGTGCCTTTTTGTCGACGGAGATCTTGCCAATCTGTCGCTGCCACAGCTGGCCATAGTAGGCAGCCGCAATGCTACGCCCGGTGGACGGGAAACCGCTCATGACTTCGCAGCACTCCTGGCTCACTCAGGCCTGACCATCACTAGCGGTCTTGCCACAGGGATCGATACGGAGGCGCATCTGGGTGCGTTGGCTGGAGGTGGCAAAACTATCGCCGTACTTGGCACCGGCCCGGATGAAATTTATCCGCATGCAAATAGCAAACTGGCCGCACAAATTCGTGCGCGGGGTACGCTGGTTACCGAGTTTCCTCCAGGCACGCCTCCGCGCCGCGATCAGTTTCCGCGGCGTAACCGAATCATTAGCGGCCTGAGCCTGGGTGTGCTGATTGTTGAAGCGGGAATACACAGCGGATCGCTTATTACGGCGCGCTATTCCGGTAACTACGGCAGGGAAATATTTGCTGTGCCCGGATCAATTCATAACCCGCTCAGCAAGGGCTGTCACAAACTGATACAGCAGGGCGCCAAACTGGTCGAGACAGCAGCTGACATCGTAACCGAGCTGGGCAGTCTGGCTGGAGCGCTGGAAAGTTTCCCTGAGCACGTTGCAGCGCAGTCAACAAGCCCCGTCCATACCGATCCAGACTATGCAAAATTGCTACAAACCATGGGCTTCGAGCCTGTCAGTGTTAACAGACTGGTCGAACGCTGCGGATTGACGGCGGAACAGCTTTCCTCCATGCTCCTGATCCTAGAACTGGAGGGAAAGGTAAATCCATTGCCCGGTGGTTGCTTCCAGCAAATGAAGACATGAGATTAGCTGTATGACTGAAACCGTACTCGATGTACTTATGTATCTGTTCGAAAATTTTTCGGATCAGGAATATGAGCACGCTCCGGATCAGATGGTCCTGAGGGAAGAATTGTTGCAAGCCGGATTTAATGAGCCGGAGGTTGATCGTGCTCTCAATTGGCTGGAAGAGCTCGCAGCGAACGATACCGAACCGTTCGCCAACAATCCGGCACAGCGATCAGTGCGCCTGTTCAACATGCACGAGTTAACTCGACTTGATACGGAGTGTCGTGGCTACATCGTATACCTGGAACAGATCGGTATACTCTCGCCGGTGCAGCGGGAACTGGTCATCGACCGTCTTATGGCCCTGGATTCTCCTGATATAGATGTGGATGAGGTCAAATGGGTAGTGCTCATGGTCCTGTTCAGCCAATCTGGGCAGGAAGTGGCATTCGCCCGTATGGAAGACCTGGTTTTCGAAGAAGATGCCGGTGCCATACACTGATTGCTTATATATCAGGCCTGTTTTAAATATACCAGCCGCGGCAAGACCGCGGTTTGTCTTGTATACGGACTGACAGAACTTTGAAGCTATGAGCAGCGTAGTAGTTGTTGAATCGCCCGCCAAGGCCAAAACCATAGAGAAATATCTCGGTGGTGGCTACAAAGTGCTCGCCTCTTACGGCCACGTCCGTGACCTGATCCCCAAAGAAGGTGCCGTAGATACTGAAAATGGCTACGCCATGCGCTACGACATCATCGAGCGTAACGAAAAACACGTTAAAACCATTAAAGCAGCGCTTAAGAAGGCTGACACTCTGTACCTCGCGACTGACCCGGATCGTGAAGGCGAAGCCATCTCATGGCACCTCTATGAACTTCTGAAAGAGCAGGGCGTGCTGGAGGGCAAGGAAGTGCATCGGGTTGTGTTTTACGAGATCACCAAGCGCTCGATTCAGGAATCGATGAACAACCCGCGTGAATTGTCACATCATCTGATTGACGCACAGCAGGCACGCCGCGCACTCGATTATCTTTTTGGTTTCAACCTTTCACCTCTGCTGTGGAAGAAGATCATGCCCAAGCTTTCGGCTGGCCGCGTACAGAGTCCGGCGCTACGCATGATTGTGGAACGCGAGGAAGAGGTCGAAGCCTTCAATCCGCGCGAGTACTGGACACTTGAAGGCGATATCAAGAGTGGTGATGCCTTATTCAATGCCCGTCTGGCCGAATACTCAGGTGAAAAAGTCGAGCAGTTCAGTTTTACTAATGAGGAACAGGCATTTGCTGCGCGCGATGCTGTCATTGCTGCGGCAGATGGCAAGCTGCGAGTATCCAAGATTGATAAAAAACAACGTAAACGCAACCCAACTGCGCCGTTTACGACCTCTACCCTGCAGCAGGAAGCCGCCCGCAAACTAGGCTTTAATACTCAGCGCACCATGCGCACTGCTCAGGGCCTTTATGAAGGCATCGAAACAGACGAAGGTACCACCGGCCTGATAACCTATATGCGCACCGACTCGGTGTCGCTGGCTGGTGAGGCCATTGAAGAAATTCGTGCGCTGATAAGCGAACGCTACGGACCCGAAAATGTGCCGGATGAGGTCCCTACTTATAAAACGAAAGCAAAAAATGCGCAGGAGGCACACGAAGGCGTACGGCCTACCAGCGCAATGCGCACCCCGGACAGACTCAAAGATCGGCTTGAAGCCGATCAGCTCAAACTTTATTCCCTGATCTGGAAGCGCACGGTCGCTAGCCAGATGGTGCCGGCTATTTTCAATACCGTTGCCATAGACCTCGTGCCTGCATCTACGCCTACGGCAGCCCGCTTACGTGCTAATGGCTCTACGCTGGTGGAGCCAGGCTTCATCGCCGTTTATTCCGAAGGCAGTGATGACGTGAAAGATGACGAGGCGGACCGTACGCTACCGCCCTTAGAAGAAAACGAGGTCCTGGATCTCGCCGAGTTCAAAGCAGATCAACACTTCACCGATCCACCGCCCCGCTTTACAGAAGCAAGCCTGGTGAAAACGCTCGAAGAATATGGCATCGGCCGCCCTTCGACCTACGCCAGCATCATATCTACCCTGAAGAATCGCGAATACGTGGAAATGGATGGCAAGCGTTTCCTGCCGACCGATGTCGGTCGGATCGTATCCAACTTTCTTACCAACCATTTTACGCAGTACGTTGATTACGACTTCACCGCTAATCTCGAAGATGAACTTGATGAAATCTCTCGCGGCGAACGAGAGTGGGTACCTCTGCTGGAAGAATTCTGGGTTCCGTTTCATAAATTGGTAGTAGACAAGGAAGCTACGGTCACCCGTGAAGAGGCTGCACAGGCACGGCAACTCGGCACCGATCCGAAATCCGGAAAACCTGTCAGCGTGCGCCTGGGGCGCTACGGCGCCTTCGTGCAGATAGGCACCAAAGATGATGAGGATAAGCCCAAATTTGCCGGCCTGAAACCTGGCCAGAAGATCAATGACATTAACTTTGAAGAAGCCATGGAACTCTTCAAGTTACCTCGAAAATTAGGTGAAACACCTGAAGGCGAGAAAGTCACAACCAGCATAGGTCGCTTTGGTCCCTATGTACGCTACGACGACAAGTTTGTATCAATACGCGGCGAAGACCCCTATACCATCGGGTTGGAAGCAGCGCTTGAGTTCATCAAGAATAAGAAAATTGATGATGCGAACAAGTTGATTCTTGATTTTCCGGATAATGGAATTCAGGTGCTGAATGGTCGCTACGGCCCGTACATCACCAATAAGGAAAAGAATGCCCGGGTACCGAAAGACCGGGAGCCGAACACGCTGACACTCGAAGAATGCAAGGAATTTCTTGAGAAGGCGCCCGTCCGACGTGGCAAGAAAAAAGCTGCGAAAAAAACAGCCTCCAAGAAAACCGCCTCTAAGAAAAAAACTAAAAAGAAAAGCAAAAAGAAGCGCAAAAAAAAGGCGCAGAAGAAAGTCGCAAAAGAGGTAGTGCAAACGGCTGATACGCCTGCTACCAGTTCTGGCGATAAAGACAGTCAGTAGCTCCTATGTATCCATGACGTCGGCATTTACGATCCAACGTGCGGCACGAATATTGCTTGCGGGTGGAGTAATCGCGTATCCAACTGAAGGCATTTACGGACTCGGGTGTATTCCGGATCCGTGGGATGCAGTCGCACACATACTCGATATTAAGGGGCGCCGTACGCAAGCCGGGTTAATACTGATCAGCCCGGACTTCGCTTTGCTGGAAGAGTGGCTGGCACCAACGGCACAGGAAATGAGCCGCATCGAGTCGAAAACCACGCTGCCGATAACCTGGGTAGTGACAGCCCATCCGGCCACGCCCGACTGGTTAACCGGAGGGCGCCGCACTCTGGCTATCCGCATCAGCAATCATCCGGTAGTGGGCGCGCTATGCGATGCTACCGGCTCGGCGCTGGTCTCGACCAGCGCAAATCGCTCTGGCCGGCCACCCGCGCGGTCCACCCTGACGGCACGAAAATCACTGGGTTCCCGGGTCAATTACGTGGTTCCGGGTGCTCTCGGCAACGCCCCTGGGCCGTCTGAAATCCGTGTGGCGCAAGACAATCGGGTGCTCCGACCCGCAATCCGGACCGTATCCGGCTAAATTTATGTAAAATAGCCCTGTTGAGCGTTAACAAGCGCGCCCAACTATCTAAAAAATATAGGTGTTTCCGCCGTCTGATGGATTGTGCTGCGGACTGTAATAACAGAAACATGATGCGCCGATGCAGCGCTTAACCGGACGTAGATCCGGAATACAAACAGGGTAGTTTCAGGAATGCATAGGAATCACAACCCCAAAGCACTGTTGCTGATAGTACTGATTGCCGTCTGCTTACCAGCCATTGCGGGTGTGCATGAAACTAAGCTACGCACCATCTCCCGCTCGGTAACGGCTGATGCCGTTACCGAGCGGCGTTTGTACATCGTGCAGATGGATGAAGCGCCTGCGGTTGCAATGCAGGCTCCATCACTGCGTGCGGAACGCCTGAACAGGCGGATGAACAAGCACAAACGTATCCGCTTCGACCCCAACGACAACCGCGTGCGCCAACATGTCAATCGACTGCGCGCCAAACAGGATCGGGTGCTGCTGTTTGCCAATGCGCTGCACAATCAGGTGTATAGCTACAGCTATACCTTTAACGGTATGGCCGTCATGCTGACGCCGAAGGAAGCCGAACGGATGCGGCTGCGCAAGGGCGTAACCCAGGTGTGGGAAGACCGCCGCCGATCAGTCGCCACCAGCGACAGTCCGGCCTATCTGGGTCTGCTGGATGCCGATGGTGGTTTGTATAGCGACCGAGGCCTTACCGGCGAAAACATTATCATCGGCATTATCGACAGCGGAATCGCACCGGGTCACCCAAGCGTGTCAGATCGCGAACAAATCAGGGAAATCCCCCGGCTATGCCGCAGCAGCTGGGCTGAAGAATCTTTGTTAGGCCGGTGGCTATGCAGCAAATACCGTGGGCCAGGCAAGCTCGTATACGACCTACCACCGGATGACTGGCGCGGTGTCTGCGAAACAGGCGAGGGGTTTAACGAAGAGGATTGCAACAACAAACTAATCGGAGCACGTTTTTTCCACGCGGGCTTCGAGGCAACCAGTGATATAGATCCCAATGAATTTATCTCGCCCGCTGATGCGGACGGTCATGGCACTCATGTGGCTTCCATTGCCGCAGGCAACCTGGTTGAGGCAAAAATCTACGACCGGAAAATCGGTCGAATTCGAGGCATGGCGCCGCGCGCGCGCGTTGCCATTTACAAAGCCTGCTGGCTAACGCCCGGTGCTTTGCGTGCCAGCTGTAGCAGTGCCGATCTGCAGAAGGCCATCGAAATGGCGGTTATAGATGGTGTAGATGTCATCAGTTACTCCATTGGCGACCGGGATTTCAGCCTGAGCGACCCGGAGGACCTGGCGCTGCTGACCGCCGCCGATGCAGGCATAGTCAGCGCCGTAGCAGCCGGTAACGACGGGCCCGGGTTGGCCACCGTACAATCGCCATCCGTCGCACCCTGGGTAATCAGTGTTGGGGCAACCAGTCGCGCCGGCAACCGTATAGCTGAAGGCATGCGTATCAATCAACCGGAGTCTATTGCCAAAGACTACGAGAGCAAGGAAGCCAGCTTCACTCCGACACTGATTCAACGCGGACCGTTAACCGGTGCACTGATCCTGGCGAACGATGGGGAATCCTTAACACTTGATAACGAAATCGGCACTGTGTACGACGCTTGCAGTGGATTAATAAACGGCGATGAGTTGTCCGGTAATATCGCCTTGATTCAGCGCGGTGGCTGTGATTTTGACCTGAAAATCAGCCATGCACAGGACGCTGGCGCTGTCGCCACAGTTGTATTCAGTAACGATATAGAACTGCTCGTCATGGCCGGCAGCTCCAATGGAATAAGCATCCCGGCCATCATGATCGGTCAGGCCGATGGGCAGTTGATTCGTGACAAGTTGCTCTCTGGCGACGATGTTGAGATCACGCTGGACAAAAGTATCTTTGTTAGCTTTGTAGATACCGGCAACGTACTGAGCGCTTTTTCCGGGCGCGGCCCCGACCCAAGTTTTCTTAAACCGGACCTGGTGGCCCCCGGCGTACAGATACTCGGCGGCAGAACGCCTGACGTTGCCAACGGGCACCGTGGCGAACGCTTCCAGTATCTATCGGGCACCTCACAAGCCGCCCCGCACGTCGCAGGTATTGCTGCACTCTTGAAGGAGGCGCATCCCAACTGGTCGGCCGCAGAAATCAAATCTGCGCTCATGACTACTGCGCGTCAGAACATCCTGCTTGATGACCGCAGCACTGATGTCAGCCCATTCGATATCGGAGCCGGCCATATAGTGCCGAATGCGGCTTTTGACCCGGGGCTGTTATACGACACTGCCACCGAGGAATACGATGCATTCCTTTGTGATATTGGAGAAGCGCGTATAACGCTCGGAGAATGCGTGGTCCTTGAACTTCAGGACTACAGCGGGCGCCCCGAGGACATCAACCTGCCCTCCATCGCTATAAACAATCTCATCACAGAAACCGTAGTCACGCGTCGAGTAAGAAATACCGGAGGCCCCACACAATTCCAGGTCGAGCTTGATGTGCCTGAAGGCATAACCATCGAGGTTACGCCTGACACTCTTATGCTGGGTGCGGACGAAACGCTTGAATTCACGGTTCGTTTCACGAGTGACGGTTCCCGACTGAATGAGTGGCTGTTTGGCAGCCTGACATGGAAAAATGGCTCACACGAGGTGTATAGCCCGTTCGCTGTGCAATCCACTTTTTTTCAAGTGCCGTACGAACTGACCGGTAGCGGTGCGACCGGCTCCTTGCAGCTTCCGGTGCAGTTTGGCTATAACGGCAACTACGTGGTTCAAACGAACGGACTGCATCTGCCCTGCAAACTGCCGGATAACACCCCCGGCGACAGTATTTGCACCAACACTTCGACCAGCAACGTTATCAATGCCTCCGGGAACAGTTATGAATTCCGGATACCGGCGCTTAGCACTGTCAAGCGGTTTTCATTTGTAGTGCCGGACGAAGACGACCTGTATCTGCGCATAGCTTTGTTCGATGAGCTAACCGATGGTGACGATGATCTGGATATTTATCTCTTTTACTGCAATGACCTGTTTGCAGATGACCCAACTGCCACAACAGCGTGCGATGAGGCCTTACTCTACGAAGTGGGGTACAGCAATAATGACAGGACTTCGAATGAGCTGATTGAACTGGATGGGATCGATCTGCAGCCCGGCACCTATCTTATCGACGTGCACGGCTACGACACGGATGACGTAATTGGCGGCCCGGGCGCGGAATTCCGGCTGTATGCCTGGTCTTTCGGCACAACCGCAAATGTGTATGACGCCAACAACAAAGAACTCAATATTACCGGGAACCCAAGTGTTGCAGTCGGCGGCACGGCTATTAATCTGACTGTAAGTTGGCAAGACCTGACTGATGGCCTGTGGCTTGGTGGTATTTCGCATAGTGAAGACGGGCTCACCACCCAGGGCCTCACAGTAATCGAAATCAACAACAACGCATTCCCTGCTCCATAACCTGGTATCCGGTTTTCAAGCGATCGTACGGCACTCCGCGTATCGATAACAGCTGGTGATATGGTCGTTCACCATACCGGTGGCCTGCATGTGCGCATAGATAATCGTACTGCCAACAAATTTGAAGCCGCGTTTTTTAAGATCTTTGCTCAACGCATCGGAAATTGGTGTAGTCGCGGGCACCTGCTTTTGTGTACGCCAGCGATTCTGTACAGGCTTACCGTCCACGAACCCCCAGATATAGTTACAGAAGCTACCAAATTCAGACTGCACCTCCAGAAAGGCATGCGCGTTGCTAATGGCTGCGCTTATTTTAAGGCGGTTGCGAATAATGGCGGGGTTCTGCACCAGTTTTTCTACCCGCTTATCAGTAAACCGGCTTACCTTGACCGGGTCAAAATCGGCAAATGCCTTGCGATAACCATCCCGCTTGTGGAGTACTGTGGACCAACTGAGGCCTGCCTGGGCGGCTTCCAAGGTCAGAAACTCGAATTGCGTTCGATCTTCCTTCGCGGGTATGCCCCATTCCTTGTCGTGATAATCCAGGTAGGCATCGCTGACATCAAGACTCCACGGACAGCGTTTGTGTTGTCGTTTGGGGGTTGATCTCAATTTCTCAACGGTCTGCATCGCATCATCCCTTGAACCCAAAATTGGGGTCAGACCCCAACAGTTTAGCCTTGTCCCCAGCGAGGTCCTAGCCTCAAAGCCTGTGCAACGGGTGGGAAATAGGTAGAATCTTGTTTGTCATGTAGCTAGTCACTGTGAGCTTTGCGCTATGACCGAGCCGGATCGTTACGCTGTTATCGGGCACCCGATTGCCCACAGCAAGTCGCCCATCATTCATCAGCTGTTTGCCGAACAAACCAATGAGGCAATCAGCTATGAGGCGATTGACGTACTACCGGATCAACTCAGCGAAGTGATTTCGAAGTTTACGGCAGAGGGTGGCCGCGGACTCAATGTGACAGTCCCTCACAAACAGGATGCGCTGATGCTCATGGACACGCTGACCGAACGCGCCAGGCTGGCGGGTGCGGTTAATACCATTACCTTCAATGACCAAGGCGAACTGGCCGGCGACAACACGGATGGCATCGGCCTGATTGCCGACCTGCGCGACAATCTCCATATAGAACTCATCGACGCCAGCATTCTGATTCTGGGAGCAGGCGGTGCCACTCGAGGCATCATCCCGCCACTGATGGAACAACGGCCTGCTGAACTGTTAATCGCCAATCGAACGATTAACAAAGCACAGGCACTGTCCACCACATTCAGTGATTTGGGCAATATAGACGCCTGTGGCTTCGACAATCTGAAGGGGCATCATTTTAACCTGATCATTAACGCAACCTCAGCTGGACTTGAAGGCGAACTACCGCCATTTCCAACCTCTATCCTAAGCCCGGACACAATATGCTACGACCTTTCGTACTCGATGCACGAAACCCCGTTCATTGCCTGGGCCAAAGAACATGGCTGCAAACAGGCCTACCAGGGTTGGGGCATGCTCGTGGAACAGGCGGCCGAGTCCTTCGCCATATGGCGCGGCATACGGCCGGAAACACAGGCCGTCAGGGCCAGACTGCCCTGAGAAAAGCAA
>PVMS01004156.1_pt1 | contig 10057 bp, 9 predicted proteins | sample 1853461 | NCBI WGS metagenome assembly PVMS01 (sample SAMN08582032, study PRJNA380276) | Marine sediment metagenome, whole genome shotgun sequencing project. | isolation source: ocean sediment barecode stripped | collected 2017
ATGCTCTGTTGCATTAACTATTCTCGTTATAACATCATCTCCAAATCTGATCTGAGAATTATAGGTAGAGGCTACATCTAAAAGAGTTCCGTCAGAAAGATCTACAAGATAAACAACGATCGTTGTAGTGCCGATGTCCACCGCAACACCGTACTGAGGGGTTTGCTGTTGGCCAGGGAAGATATTAATAATCTCATCACAGTTTTCGCTATGAATTGTACTGAGTGTTATCTCCCAGTTTTCTTTCCTGACTTTTTGAGCCAGGTTGAGAAGGAATCTGAAATGTACCCTTAAACAGCCCAGGCTAGTAGAGGAAAGTTCCCTCTTAAGTCTCTCGAGATCACTTATGTTGTCATCAAGTGAAGGTGGAGGCAGCTGCATAACCCGTCGCTCTGTCAGAGGATTTATCTCTGTACCTGTGTCAGTAAGCAATTGCTGAAGGTCCCTGGACTTTCCTGTAGCAACCTTGCCTTCAACGGTCAGGACAGATTCCTTTGGTATCTCAATTACTATGCTTTCGGTTGGATATGACTGGCAGGCGATAGCATAACCCTTTCCTATCTCATCTTTGGACAGTTTTATCCTGGATTTAAATTCGGCCTGACCGGATTTTATGATAATTTTGCATTTTCCGCATGTACCTTTCCCGCCGCAGGACGAAGTAAGATAAATACCTGCCTGCTTTAATGATTCGAGAATTGAGGTGCCAGGTTTTATTGAAATATTTTTGCCGGAGGTCAGGGTGATGTTCATGGAATTCACAAATTACTTGTTTAATTCTTTAGCTGCATCCATTGCATGGTATGTGAATATAAGATCTGCACCCGCCCGTTTGAAAGATATCAATAGTTCCATCATGACTTTGGTTTCATCTATCCATCCCATTTTTGCAGCAGCCTTTATCATTGAATACTCTCCGCTTACATTGTATGCCGCAACAGGAATGTCAAATGAATTTTTTATATCAGAGATAATATCCATGTAGCTCATAGCAGGTTTTACCATAACTATATCAGCGCCTTCTTCGATATCAAACTCAACCTCTTTAAAGGCTTCCCGTCTGTTTGCAGGGTCCATCTGGTATGACCTTCTGTCCCCAAAAGAGGGTACTGATTCAGCGGCTTCCCTGAATGGCCCGTAAAATGCGGATGAATATTTTGCCGCATAACTAATTATAGGTATCTCTTCAAATCCGTTAGCATCCAGCACTTCCCTTATTGCCGCAACCCTGCCGTCCATCATATCCGAGGGAGCGACTATGTCTGCTCCGGCTTTGGCATGAGAAAGGGCTTCTCTGGCAAGAAGCTGTAGAGTAGGGTCATTCAGCACCTTACCATTTTTTACAATACCGCAATGTCCGTGGCTCATATATTCACACATACAGACATCCGTAATTACTATAAGTTCAGGCAGTTTGTTTTTTATTGCTTTTATCGCCAGCTGTACAACGCCTTTAGGACTGTATGCCTCTGAACCCCGTTCATCTTTATGTTCAGGAATACCAAAAAGGATAATGGCAGGAATGCCAAGTTTATAAACCTTCTGTGCCTCTTTCACGATTTCATCCACAGAAAACTGAAAACATCCCGGCATTGAAGATATCTTTTTTCTGACGCCCTTCCCAAATATGACAAACATAGGATAAATCAAATCATCAGTAGTCAGGATAGTCTCTCTCAGCATATTTCTTATAACATTATTGGCCCTGAGCCTTCTTGGTCTGTGAATTGGAAAAGACATGTTTAACTCCTTTCAAATTTGAGAGGGTCCAGGGATTCGAGAAACTCCCGGAATCCGAATTTTTGTTCATCTAAGTATATCAAATTTTATATTTTTACTCATATTGATTGCAGGTCAGCACTACCTGGATACATGATTTTTATACGGTTCAATATGTATAACTACATCAACAACTGAACGGAATTCTTTTTTGATGGCGTTCTCTACTATGTGAGCAATATTATGTGCGTCAATTATCTTTGTGTCCGGGTCAACATGGAGGTGAAGGTCTACATTTACAAAATTTTCATTTCCCCTTGTTCTTATTCTGTGACAGTCCTTCACCCCAATAATTTTCATAACTGATTTCTTTATGTCATCCGGATTAATGCATGTTGCATCAGTAAGAACAGTTGTAGCGGATTTGAGAATCACAATCCCCATTTTAGCGATAAATATTGCGATGATAAAAGCAGCTATCAAATCAACTATAGGATATCCGGCTTTTGCAGCAATAAGACTGATAATCACAGACAGGGATATATATATGTCAGACTGAGTATGCACCGCGTCGGCAATGAGAAAATCGCTTTTCAGTTCCCGCCCCTTTCTGGATTCATAAGTCATGACCCACACATTGACAGCAACTGTCAAAATCATCACTACAAAACTCATAACAGTTACATCAATCTCATGCGGAACATTCAGTCTCAGATAAGATTGCCTCAGTATTTCGATGCCAGCGGCGAAGATGAGCACAGCTATAGCGATCGTTGAGAGACTTTCAAATTTTCTGTGTCCATAAGGATGATCAGCATCAGGCGGTTGAGATGCTATCCAGATACCTATAAGGCCTATAACATTTGATGTCCCGTCGAAAAAGGAATGAAAACCGTCAGAAAACATGCTTATGGAGTCAATCGCATAACCATAAATAATCTTTGCAGTAGCTACGCAGATATTCAGAAGCAGTGTTAAGAGCAGAACTTTTCTGACTTTACTGAGTCTTGACATAAGTAGAATTATACCATTCGCGATCAGTCATAAACGAGAATCATTTTCCGATGCAAAAGTTTGAAAAGATTCTATTCAGGATATCCTCGGGGGTTGTGATACCCTGAATTTCACCTATTGCATCAAGCATTTCTCTTAAATCAACCGAAAGGAATTCGGGGGAGAATTTTTCGTTTATACCGGTTACAAACGTATCCAGAGAAGAAACTGCCCGCTCCAGGGCGTTTACATGCCTTACATTAGTAACAGTTTCTTTACCGGATGCAGTTTTACCATTTAGAGCTGTCTCAACTATTTTATCTCTCAATTGATCGAGACCGGTTCTCTTTTTAGCGGATACCTTAATAGTTTTATGAGACAGATCAACAGGTTCTTTATTTATGAGGATAGATGAAAAAGAGACAGGTTTTTGGGGCAGATCAATTTTATTGATCACGAGTATGGTCTTGGGGATGGTTAACTTATTAATTAACTCTATATCTGAATCGTGCAGTGACTCGCTTCCATCAATGATTAAAAGAACCAGGTCCGCATCTTCGATCGCCCTCAAACTCCTTTTCACACCTGCCTGCTCTGCAATATCCTCAACGTTTCTGATACCGGCAGTGTCCATGATTTTGATTGGCAAGCCCTGAATATTCAGATATTCCTCAATTACATCTCTGGTAGTACCGGGCACCTCTGTTACTATGGCCCTGTCCTGATCAAGAAGTGCATTCAGCAGAGATGATTTGCCGACATTCGGTCTTCCAACAATAGCTGTTTTAACGCCTTCTCTTAAGATTATTCCGTATCGTGAACCTTCAATAAGCTTCATCAGGGATTTGCGGATCTTCATGGCGCTCTTCTTCATCTGTTTTATAGAAACAGGCTCCAGATCCTCTTCAGGAAAATCAATGTATGCTTCTACAAAGGCTGCAAGTTCTATTAACTCATTTCTTATGGATTCGATTTTATTTGACAGGGACCCCTTGAGCTGATTCATCGCACTTTTCTGGCTTTCAACAGTCAGGGAATTGATAATATCCAGCACAGCCTCTGCCTGTGCAAGGTCGATCCTTCCATTCAGAAAAGCCCTCCTTGTAAATTCTCCCGGTTCTGCAAGTCTGGCCCCTTTTGTCAGGGCAAGTTCCAGTATCCTCCTGAGAGGAACCGAACCTCCATGGCAGTTTATCTCTACGATATCTTCTCTTGTGTAAGTGGCAGGTGATTTCATTACAGATACAAGCACTTCATCTACGATCTCTCTGTTTTTTGGATTAATTATATGACCGAAAATTATTCTGTGAGAAGCAGTATTCCGGAGTTTTTTCTTTTTGGGAGAACGGAAAATGGTATCAGTGATCTTTATAGAATCACTGCCGCTTAATCTGACTATTCCTATTCCACCATGTCCGAGCGGGGTTGAGATGGCTGCTATGGTATCATCCATAAACATAAAGGCAGTTACCCGGAGACTGAACCATGACCACTGTTACGCGGCTTTTTTATTTACGAAATATTGCTGGATAATCCCAAGGGTGTTATTGACCAGCCAGTAAAGGACGAGCCCTGAAGCAAAAGTAAGAAACATGAATGTAAATATGATCGGCATAAACATCATCATCTTTGCCTGTTTTGGATCCATGGTTGTTGGGGTCATTTTTTGCTGAAGTACCATTGTAAGACCCATGACAATCGGAAGCACATAATAAGGATCTTTTACGGAAAGGTCGGTTATCCACAGTATAAATGGCGCCCCCCTTAATTCAATCGCTCTAAGCAGAACATTATAAAGAGCGATAAATACAGGTATCTGCAGGAACATAGGCAAACAGCCCCCTATAGGATTTACCTTATGCTTCTTGTAGATAGCCATAGTTTCTTTCTGCAATTTTGCGGCATCATTCTTATACTTTTCTTTTAATTCTTTCATGAGAGGTTGAATCTTCTGCATCTTTTTCATCGATTGCTGGCTCTTGTGCAGTATTGGTATGAATGGTACTCTTGTTACAATTGTAAGAAGAATGATTGACCAGCCATAGTTGCCAAAAAATCCATAAAAGTATTTCAGTACCCAGAAAAGAGGCATCGCGACAACAGAAAACCAGCCGAAATCAATTATATACTCAAATCCTACGTCAAAAGTCTTTAGTCTGTCGAATTCCTTGGGGCCGGCATAAAAAATAAAGTTATGTTTCTGAGGCGCCAATTTTAAAGCTATTCCATATGCTGCACCTTCCTGCCAGAGTGTTGCACCTTCAACAGGTGATAACGGAATTATAGCTGCGACAAAATATTTGTCTTCCTGTGCTATCCATTTGATATTACCGGTCAGAAATTTAGGGCCATCACCATCATCAAACTCTTCCCGGTCAGTCCCGATAAGCGCTACAGGTCCCTTGTGTTCTCTCTGCTCTTTATCGAATATACCGAAGTCTGTGCCAATAGGCAGAAGGAATGATGGTGTTCCTGCAGTTTCTATAGAGAGGTCGACTCTGTAATCATCATTGTAGAAAACGAATTTTTTCTTTATGGTGATACCGTTACTGTTATAGGTAAAAATTAATTCTCCATCAGTATCTCCACGGTCGGAGAGTGTAATTTTTTTTGTGTTAGTTGCATATATTAATTTTTGCGGCATATGACGGTCCGGCCCCTCAAGAATTATCGACAGTGGTGGGATCACTCCCGGTTCTTTTAATAGAACAACAGGTATGTTGTTACCCTGCTCAGTGTATTCTTTGAGTTCCCAGTATGATATTATGCCTCCGCGCGTGGAAAATACTGCTTTGTACAGATCTGTTTCAACGACAATATTGCTCCCTATGTCACCTGTGATGACCGTTGGTTCAGAGACTACCGGTGCCGCCAATGGTTCTTGTTGTTGTTGCTGCGTATCCGGTACTTGAGGCGTTGATACTATCTGTTGTCCGGGAATTCCATCAGGCGGCAGGTCTGCTGGTGGATTTAATTGCTTTTGAACAATCGACCATCCTACGAGAACGATTAGTGAAAGCAGTACAGCTGTAATTGTCCTTTTATCCATTACTTTGCTCTTTTAAAGGATTGACCGGATCATATCCACCTGGATGAAACGGATGGCATTTAACTATTCGCCTCATAAAAAGCCAGAGGCCCTTTATTAAACCGTACTTTTCTACAGCGTCCATACAGTAGCTTGAACATGTTGGATGAAATCTGCAGGATTGCGGAAAAAACGGAGATATGAATTTCGTATACAGATTAATTATGGTTTGCAATATTACTTTCACGATTTCAGGAATAAACTGTTTGCTGGAATAAGGATCAGGCACGTTTTTTAAACGGACAACCTTTTTCTGCCTTTGGTACGCCTTCTTTTTATTATATGACGACCACCGCTTGTGCTCATCCTTGTTCGGAAGCCATGCGTTCTTTTACGCTTTTTATTATGAGGACGATACGTAGTATATGTCATTGTGATCTCCTAAAATGATTACTGAGGAACCCGAGGAAAATAATTTACTCAGTCCAGTTAGATATTTTACTTGTAGCTCTAAAAAAAATCAATTATTGGATAGCCGCATGACCCATTGTTGATCTCAGCAGCAGGAAAGGACGGTTACTCACAACTTGCCGGATTTTCTCAGGAATATCCAGAAATATTTTAAACTGGACAGGAGCATCGCAAGACCGAAGCCAATATATATTATAGCCAGGTACTGTTTTGGCAATGATGAATGTCTGAGCGTCATTCCCATGCCTATCATAATAACAACCGTTATATAGCTTTTCCATGGCTGAAATGAAAAAATGCATAATCTGTCTTTTTGGGTCAAAATGCGTTCGGAGTTTTGCTTAACCAGTTTTAAGAAACCAAAATGGTATATAAAGAGTGCAAGTGTGATTCCGCTCAATCCAAACCAGAATGCATTTGAAGCGCTGGTCTGAGTAAGCCATTCTGCTGCAAGATTGCAGAGAAGAATACCTACTATTAACCACACAACGCCAGCAAGAATAAGCAGGAGTTTTTTATCAACAGCAGGATTGAGGTTTTTCATCATAGAATCTATAGAAATATGAGAATATTAAAACTATTTTATCATGATTGCATGAGAAATCTCAGGAGGGTGACTTTTATGAAAATATCTTGAAGAGTAAAAACGTCACTGTTATCCCGAGTAAAGCGCCGGCTATAACCTCAAGGGGCTTGTGTACTCCAACATACACCCTGCTCTGAGCGATTACTATTGCCATAATCAGTACGAGAATTGACGGCATAAAGCTTTCGGTGATTAAAGTAACAGCGACCCACGCGGAAAATGAGACCGCTGCGTGACCACTAGGCATGCCTCCCCTTAGGGGTTCGCCTTTTCCGAAAAAAGACTTTGTTATTACGACAAGTATCAGCACAACAATAAGAGACACGGCAGCTACATCTGACCCTGCATGTTTCGCTGTATTCAATCCATCAGAGAAGATTTTTTTTATCGGTTCAAATAATATGACATAGCCTATTACAGCGGCGCCTATTGCGGTTATCAAAACTGCTCCGGCAGCAATATCTTTGATTTCTTTTGCTTTTTTGTCGTATTCCTTGAAAAGTATGTCTGTGATCGCTTCTATAGCTGTATTAATCATTTCTACAGAGATTACAACAACCGTTAAAATTACTAAAATCGCAAAATCTGACCAGCTTATGCCAAGCGTAAAGCTTACTATAAGCACCACGAGAGCAGTATAAAGGTGATAACGCATGTGACGCTGCGTTTTTGCTGCGTGAAGAATCCCCTCTATCGCGTTATTAGCACTCTGAATCCATTTTCTTAGCGGCATCAAAAATCTCCTGCTCTTTTTTAATCATTTTTCTTGCACTGGAACCTGAGTTTTCATGCTCATAGCCCAGAAGATGCAAAGTCCCATGGATTAGCAGACGAGAAATTTCATCATGGAATCCGAGGCACGAAGTTTCTGCCTGGCGCTCTGCACATGGCACGTTTATAACTATGTCCCCCAGTACGTTAATGCTGTTCTCCCGGGTTATCGGAATTTGAGATTCGAAAGAAAGCACATCGGTGCTCTTACTTATGCCCCTGTATGCACTATTCAGTTGCTGCATCTTTCTGTCACCAACAAACAGTATGCTTAACTCTGCCGGGGGCTGTTCTAGAAGGGTGAGAATATTACAGGCTGTTTTTATTATTCTTGTCTTATTCAGGGATCGATGCCGCTGTTGATTTTTGATGAGTATTTTCATGTTCCATATCAAAGCCGGGGTAATTGATTCGTTTGTGGTACATACTGGTGAGAAGATAAACAAAATTGCTCCTGATTTCCCGGATATCTTTCAGGGTAAGTTCACAATTATCTAGCTGACCATCAATAAAGCAATGATTGATAATCTTATCAACAAGCATAGAAACTCTGGCCGGTGAAGTATCTGTTAGTACCCTTGATGCAGCTTCAACCGCATCTGCCATCATCACAAGGGCGGCTACACGGCTTTGGGGTTTTGGTCCGGGATACCTGAAATCCTCTTCAGTTAGTGGCGTTATAGTTTCATTATGTTCTTTGGCCTTCTGATAAAAGAAAGTTTGTACTGATGTGCCGTGATGCTGCTGAATAATATCTATCACTACCGGCGGGATATTATGTTGCTTTGCGAGCTCAACGCCCTCTTTTACATGTGACAGTAGAATCAGGCTGCTCATTCGCGGAGCAAGCTTGTCGTGTTTGCTTAATGTGACGATCTGGTTTTCTATGAAATAATCGGGCATTTTGACTTTACCGATGTCGTGGTAATATGCGCTGACTCTTGCTAATAAAGGATTTACTCCGACCGCCTCGGCAGCAGATTCGGTCAGATTTCCCACAATAATGCTGTGATGGTATGTTCCGGGCGCTTCTACCAGAAGTTCCCGCATAAGAGGTTGATTAAGATCAAGTAACTCAAGGAGACTGATATCTGTTGTCATTTTAAAAACATATTCAAAGAGAGGCAGAAGGGCTGATACCAGAGTGACAACAATGATCCCGTTCAACAAAGCGGCTGCTCCGGCTACAAATGGAGTGATTGATATCAGCTCACTTTTAAACAGGGTTATTGACAGTGCGGTAATCAAACAAACCAGACTCATCATAAAACCGGCCCTCCAGATTGCTGAACGTTTTCTGCAACTTATAACTCCGAACGAGGCTGTAAGACCGGATGCAAATACAAAGATAGAATACAGCGGGCTGTTCAGCCATAATCCGGCAATGAGACTTGTTATAACTGTAAATACTATCGCTGTATGAATATCGATTAGCAGGGCAGTTAGCATAGAGCCGGCGGCTAGTGGGATAGCATAGACAAGAAGGTTAGGATCAACAGTTCCTATCCATTTTGTGAATCCTTCAACTACATAATAAAAGGTATGTCCAATAAGAAGGTTGCCTGACATAAGCGTACCTATAAGCAGAAGCATCTTATGGTTTTTCTTTATCTCGGGCTTGTAACGTAGAAAATCTTTGTACATTATCAGCAGAAGCAGGGCAATAATAAATGAAATGCCGGTAATTTTTTCTAATGAGAACTCACTGTCCCAGATTACCGCAATATCCAGAAGTGCAGTAAATATTATAAGGAGGGAATATTTCTTGAGGCTATCCCGGTTGATCTGGAAAAACTTGTTTTTCTTATCAACCAGCTTATTTTTTTTCATCGCTTATTATTACGGTTTTTTTCAAATTTGTCATAAGCCTTAATAATATCCTGGACCAGCTTATGTCTTACCACATCTTTTTCAGAAAAGTAAACAAAGGTTAATCTCTTTATTTCCTGAAGTATTTTTTCTGCCTCGATCAGCCCTGAATTTTTGCCAACAGGGAGATCGATTTGTGTGATATCCCCGGTAATTACGGTTTTAGAGTTAAATCCCAGCCTTGTAAGGTACATCTTCATCTGTTCTGATGTGGTGTTTTGTGCTTCATCGAGAATAATAAAAGAATCATTCAGTGTCCGGCCTCTCATAAATGCAAGCGGTGCTATTTCAATTACTCCCTTATCAATTAGGCGGTTAGCCTTTTCAGTATCCATCATATCAAACAGTGCGTCATATAGAGGTTTAAGGTATGGATTGATCTTTTCGTAAAGGTCTCCAGGCAAAAAACCGAGCTTTTCGCCGGCCTCAACAGCGGGCCGTGCCAGAATAATTCTGCTTACCTGTTTCTGTAGGAGCGCGTTTATCGCAATCGCCATAGGACCGGCAGGTACCGGCAAAACCTATCTTGCTATGGCGATGGCAATAAACGCGCTTCTACAGAAACAGGTAAGCAGAATTATTCTGGCACGGCCCGCTGTTGCCGATGGAGGTGAATCCAC
>PVMS01082039.1_pt1 | contig 10057 bp, 10 predicted proteins | sample 1853461 | NCBI WGS metagenome assembly PVMS01 (sample SAMN08582032, study PRJNA380276) | Marine sediment metagenome, whole genome shotgun sequencing project. | isolation source: ocean sediment barecode stripped | collected 2017
GCCACGACGGCATTCTGAGAACTGGCGAGGCTCTGAATCACGGTATCCACCGCCGTACGCTCTACGCGATGCGAGACACGGGTGTACTCGAGCGCCTCGACCGCGGCCTGTATCGCCTGGCTGACCTGCCGCCGCTATCGGATCCGGATCTGGTTACCGTGGCACGCAAGATACCTCAGGGCGTGATTTGCCTTATTTCGGCGCTTCACTTCCATAACATTACAACGCAAATTCCACACTCCATCTCAATCGCAGTAAACAGGGGTACTGAACCGCCACGTCTAAGTTTTCCACCAATTCAAATTTATTGGTTTTCCGGCGAGGCTTTTGCCGCCGGTATCGAGGAACACTCGATCGAGAATACGATCGTCCGTGTTTACAGCGCGGAGAAAACACTGGCGGATTGTTTCAAGTATCGGAACAAAATCGGCATGGATACTGTGCTCGAAGCACTGGACTTTTACGGCGAACGAATAAAGCCCAAACCCAGAAAGCTGATTCAATTTGCAAGAATTTGCCGCGTCGAGAACATTATGCGTCCGTACCTTGAGGCAAAACTGTGAACAATCGCACTTTGCAAAATGTATCTACGTCGGTGTACCAGCGTTTGTTGAACATTGCCAAACAGAATTGGGGACACCCATCATTTGTAGCCATGGTCGCATAGTGGCCTGAAATGCGGAATGATTCCTCTCCACGAGTCGTCTCGGAAAATATTGAGCCAGGCCTTGACGCGGCAACACCGAGATTTATCTGGGTGATCAGTAGTCGTTGCTGAATAAAACGACCCTTGGCCTGATTGAGTCGCCGATTATGTAGTGTGTATTGAAGCCCCGCCGGTGCCTTTCAACCACTTTCGGCCCCGATGTGCACAATAACTTTGCAACGATTGGAACGAACCTACCGCCCGGTAATACCAGCGGCCATAATATTGCATTTCCCGGACCCAGTCAGTCGGCTCCATGCCCAGCCGCTCCAATATCGGTGCCATGTTCGCTGGAATAGCTCCTCGCTTGCCAGGTCTTAGCGCTCGCCCGGTACAATCAACCAAGAGCAAGTAGTCTTCATAGCGCATCGGGACTGAGGGTTGCCGAGTGTTGCTATTGGAGATGAAAGGTAAAAGGTGCCCGGTTGTGCCTGCCATGCGTGATCGGATTGACGTATGCTCCGATAACTCTGGTGTCCGAGCCATCTTTGCCCTGATCGGGTTTAGATCAACGTAGGCCATACACTTGATCAGTGCTGTTTCATCCAACAATGCCTGTGACTTGAAGCGGCCTTCCCAAAAACGCCCCTTGCACTTGTCCTCCCGATTCGCGCGGCGTGCCAGCTTCTCGTTGATGCAGCGCATGTACCAACTAAGATCTGACAAGCGTGACCGCCACAGAGTGATGCTTTCCTTTGGCACATCACCATCAGGCACCGAGTAGATTCGTCCCCACCGTTCGATGATGTCTGTGTCACTCCAGCTGGCCGCTTTCTCTGTATTGATTCGCACCACCACGTGATAGTGGTTGCTCATAACAGCGTATGCCAATAGATCTATAGCGAAGACCTGGGACAAGACTTTTAAACGATCCTCAATCCATTGCCGGCGGTGGTCGAAGTTCTTGCCGCTGTAGCGATCATTACCGCAGAGAAACGCGCGCCGAACACAGCGGGCAGTGCAATGGTAATACCGTGTGTGGTCGAGGCTGATTTGCTGGCTTCGGGCAATCGTCACGTTGATTCCGTCCCTGGATCTGCAGTAACGATTACAGCTGACTGGGATCGGTCTGGCACCCACACTAATTACTCGGTTTTGCCAGATTCAGTCGATTTGATGGGTGTCCTCATTCTCAATCAAGTGGCCACTGCCTGCGCCCGACCATCGACGACTTCGGATTCTGCGACAAGCTTGGCGATTCGCTTGGCAGAATAGTAGATTCGCTTGAAATGCTCGATCAACTGACTCTCGATATGGAACGTCGATGTCCGGTGTGGGTCCTCGGCAATCAGCCGCTGCACCAGGCGCTCGGACATCTTGTCCGCGATTCGGTTAACGTCTTCCTTGGCGTCGATAACCTGCCGCGCCCGTGACGGGTCCCTGCGATCGACGGCGTCGGTCGCAGTCTCCAACGCCCAAACCACTTTCTCGGTCAGTGACGCAAACATGGCCTCAGTCCCGGGGCTCACCCGCACGTTCCGAAGCAAACGCTCTCTGCCGGTGTGGACCAGATCTGTCTTCACCGTATCGCCAATATTTTCATACAGCGTCGCGGCGCCAAGGTAGTCGTGCAGCGACTCGGTTTCTGCTGCAGTCAGTGTCTCCTGTGAGACCTTGCCAAGATAGTGAACGATGGCTCTGTGGAGTATGTCGACCTCCTTGTCGAGTTCCTGGATATGGTCGAGGTCGGCCGCCGATCCTTCAAGCACGGCCGGAGCGGCCTGTCTAACCATCGGCACAACATGACCGGCCATGCGGATGATTTCCATTCGCGCGGCGTCAAGCGCGAGTGCCGGCGTTCCGATCAGGCCGCGGTCCAGAAAACGTGGTTCGATGACTCCCAGTCCGGTAAGCCTTTTTTCCGGCACCAGCTTTGTCACCAACCATGCGAACGCGCCTGTGAACCAGATAAATAACATCGTGTTGCCGACATTGAAAAGCGTATGGGCGTTGGCGATCTGGCGCGGAGTTTCCGCAGCGATACGCGCAGCTCCCTTCAGTTCGCCTGCCGCCGGAGAAATCCACCGAGCGAGTTCTGCCAGTTCATCGATAAATCCAAACCAGATCAGCACCCCGAATACGTTGAACAGGACATGGACCAATGCTGCGCGAAGTGCCGGACGCTGTTTGCGTATGGTCGCCAGCAACGCCGTCACACAGGTACCAATATTGGCACCGAACATAAGGGGGATGCCCTGCTCGAGAGAGATAAGGCCCTGGCTGGCGAGCACGATAATCACGGCCGTCGTCGCCGAAGAACTTTGAATCACCGCTGTGAAGCCGGCACTGATCAGGACCGCAATATAAGGGTTGTCCATCCGTGCCAGCAGGTCGACAAACGGCTGGTAGCTGCGCAATGGAAGGGTCGCATCGCCCATCAGATTCATCCCGTAGAACAGCAGCCCCAGGCCGAGCAACATTGTTCCGTACCGCTTCACGCGCTCGCTGTCGAAGAAGAACTGCATGACGAATCCAATGACAACCGCCACCAACGCATACTGGGTCACTTTGAATGCAATGATCTGGGCCGTCACGGTTGTGCCGATCCCGGCTCCCATGATGACGCCTATGGACTGCTGCAATGACATCAGCCCCGCGGACACGAATCCGACGACCAGCACGGTCGTCACAGACGAAGACTGTATGACGGCCGTCGTGAATCCACCTGCAAGCACACCCTTGAAGCGATTGGTCGTGACCCTGGCAAGCAGATCGCGCATTCGCGTGCCCGCAGAGGCCTTGAGCATGTCGGTCAACTGACTAAGACCAAACAGAAATATCGCCAGGCCCCCCAAGAGCTGGATGATCATGGTCCAGGTGTCAATGGTGGCGGTTTCCAATGAAACTCCCCCTCAGACAAAACGGCATCGTAAGACACAACGGTGCGGCGATGCCAAAGACCGCGCCAGGGCAACTTCCTACGTTATGCGAATCCCGCAAGAATTTCACGGGGAGCTGAAACTCTTCAGTCTGTACCGTCTTCCAGGTGATCCGCGATGAATTTGGCGAGTCCTTCGCGATAGTGGTCCCGGGACAAGAGAAATCCGTTGTTGTGATCGCCCGCGAGTTCGATAAACGCCTTTGGCGCCGGCGCGGCCTCATACAGCGCCTTGCCCATAGCAAACGGAATGATCTCATCGTCACGGCTGTGAATAATGAGAACCGGACACTCGACCCTGGCCACGTAATCAACAACAGGGTATCGCAGGCGCGAGATGAGCCGTACAGGCATGTACGGGTAGAGGTGAGCCGCCATTTCGACGGCCGAAGTGAAGCTCGATTCTACAATCAGCGCAGCCGCTTTGTGCCTGGTCGCGAGCCAGGCCCCAACGCCGCCACCGATCGAACGGCCGAAAATGATAATCCTTGCGGGATCTTCGCCGCGTTGCGTGACCAGATACTGCCAGGCAGCTTCGGCATCCCGGTAAGTTCCCTCCTCGCTGGGTTTTCCCTCGCTCTGGCCATATCCACGGTAATCGATGATGAACGTATCGAACCCGAGTTCGTGGAAGATCGCTATGCTATCGAGACGATGCGATATGTTGCCCGCGTTGCCATGCAGAAAAAGGACTGTCCCACGCGAATCGTGAGCATAGACGTACCAACCGTGAAGTAAGAGACCATCGGAGGTTTCGAGATTGACATCGACATAGTCAAAGCCTGCATGCCGTGGCGTTGCCTCAAGCGCACGACCCGGCAGCGTTGCAAGGAACACCATTCGCTCCTGCATGAAGTACAGCACCACACCCAGCAGCACATAACAGCCGATGGCCATTGCGATCAGCGTAGCAATCGTCCGCATGGCGCCTCCTGCACGGGAATTAAATTGCTCGACTACCATCAATTGTATACGGGTGCGAGTATGACGGATCTGATGCTGGCGTGCGCCTGACCCACAATGCCATCGTCAGAAAATCATGACGTAAATGAGAGCCTTCATGAAAAACGAGCAGTGCGTGCGGTTTCTACAGTGGGCGTTGCCGCAACTGCGCATGCGCTGGCCTGGTTTTCGAAAGGTACGCAAACAAGTATGCAAGCGTGTCGACCGGCGTATACAGAATCTTGGCCTGGCCGGAGTTGAAGAATATCAGGCCTACCTGGAAGAGCACCCCGATGAATGGGGGCGTCTCGACCCCCTGTGCCGCATCACCATCTCGAGATTCTATCGTGACAAAGGAGTATTCGCTGCCCTGGAACAGGGGGTGTTGCCATCACTGCTGCAGGGAGTCCGCAAGCGTGGCGATACTGCGTTGCGCATTTGGAGTGCTGGTTGCGGTTCTGGCGAAGAGCCCTATACGCTTGCGATCCTGTGGGAGCTGGAACTGCAAACCCGTTTTCCCGAGTTGAGCATCGAAATTGTGGCCACCGATGTCGATCCGAACATGATGCGGCGTGCTCGTGATGCCTGTTACAAATTTGGCAGTTTGAAAGACCTGCCAGAGAGCTGGCGCGATCGGGCATTTTCGCGAGAAGACGATACCTATTGCCTCAAGCCGGACTACAAGCACAATATCGAATTCCTGGAACAGGATATTCGCCGGGAACGGCCCAAAGGTCGTTTTGATCTCGTGCTCTGCCGCAACATGACATTTACCTATTTCGACGATGCCGTTCAGCTCGAGGTATTAAGGAGTATCGTCGGCGCGTTGCGTGACGGCGCGGCACTCGTACTTGGAGTTCACGAGAAGCTGCCGGAAGAAGTGGAAGGGCTGTTTGTTGATTTGCACCGGGGAATTCTAACCCCGCGGCTTTCTATCTCCAACCTGACGAAATCTCACAACGTGCGATGATGAACTCGCCTGTCTGTATCCTCAAAAGCTTGCTGGCATTTGTAACACCGCGCGGCAGCCGGGTTGAGATCGAGGCGATTCTTCTCAACAGGCTCTTCGCAATCCACGCAGAGCCCGTAACCGCCCCTTGCGAGGCGCAGTAACGCGGCCTCGATCTCGCGGAATTCTCCGACATCACGATCGATCTCCGCGACATTGATGTCCACCAGCAAGTCGGCGACAGAACGCTCGGCAGGATCAGCGACCCGATCGGCTATCTGGCCATAGGTCTCAGCATCGTATTTGCGCAGCTCTCGCTGAATGTCCGCACGCAACTCGTCAAGGCGATCAAGCAATCGCTTTCTGATCTTTTCCTGTTGCCGTTGATTCAGCATCGCCGCTCGTGATATCGCTAAGTGCCGGAATCCGACTCAACGCCCTCGATTTTGGCCGGCTCCCAGAGTTCCTCAGTGGATGGCGTTTCACTTTGCCCGATGTCCTCCTCGGGACGAGTCCTCTCCCAGGCTTCCGTTTCTTCCCGTGGCGTTTCCTCCAACGGACGACGCCAATCGCGCCCGGACATACCTGTCTCAGTGTAGTCCAGGTCGTCTTTCTCTATACTATCCGTCGGGCCGGTCCAGTCCTCCGGCGCCTCTACAATCTCCAGATCCATACTCCGCCACGCCGTCAGATCAACTGCCTCGATGTCTCCATCGAAATGCTGGAGTTCCACGAGCGCGTCAACCTCATCGAAGGCGACCACACGGAACATCTGCCCCTTGTCGAGGTGCCGGTACCAGTTGCCGATGAGTGGGTCCAGTTCGTTAGCCATAGGCTAATACTACTGCGGCATGGCCGCCTTGTGAGTAAGTAATTGCTCGTATTTTTTTGGCGCAGCCGGCCCCAATACCTATAAGTGGTTACGTAGAGCTGAGCGAGACTGATCGGAACGTATCAGAAGAGCCGTTAGGCCTTGCGGCCACGCTTCTGAATCACACGAGCAAGATGTTGGAAAGTCGAAAATACGAACGATCCTGCTTTGTCTTCTCTCGATGAGCCTTGCGGTGAGTCACGTGGCATTGGGAAGGGAAAACAATCAACGAGTGCCGCTTCCGTCGGTTGAATCCAAGGGAGAGGTGTCGCTTGAAGAGGCGATCCAACTACGCCGATCGGTCCGGGAATTTAGGCGGCGTGCCCTGAGGCTCGAAGACGTCTCGCAGCTATTATGGGCGGCTCAGGGTATCACCGACAGGGGTGGATTCCGCACAGCCCCTTCGGCCGGTGCGCTCTATCCTCTTGAAATCTACGTGGTTGCGGGGGATGTAGAAGGGCTGTCGGCCGGTGTCTACCGCTATCAGCCGGAGACTCACGAACTGGTTCATATGAGGAGCGGCGATCTGCGCAGGCCTCTTGCGTCGGCGGCTCTCGGTCAAAGCTGGGTGCGTCGCGCGCCTGCTGTACTGGTGATCGCAAGTGTGTATAAACGCACCATGGGAAAGTACGGTCAGCGCGGGCGTCGCTACGCGCACATGGAAGTTGGTCACGCTGCACAGAACGTCTATCTTCAGGCTGCTGCGCGAGGCCTCGGGACCGTGTTGGTGGGGGCCTTCGATGACACAGAGGTCCAGGATGTGCTGGGGCTGCCGCCGGATCACGAACCGCTTGGCCTCATGCCGGTGGGGCGCAAACGATAGCCCAAAGAGCGCGTTCAGTGCATTCGTTGCATCAGGCGCTCCGCGCGCACATGATCGCGCATCTGATCGCGGAAATTGTTAACGCCGGAAAAAAAATTGCGCATCATGATGACCCACAAATACTGACCATGGGGGGTGAGGCGAATGTGCTCACCGTCGTCGACAATGGCTCCGAGAATCCTTAGCGCCAGGAATTCCTTGCGCAGCAGATTGAAAAAGCGCCCCTGGTATTTTTCCTGATGTTTCTTTTTTGACATGGACAGGCCGAACAGGGCCATGACCATATCGTAGCGGGCCCGCTGGAACTCTCTCAGCCGGCGGTGCGCCGTTATCGCCGTGCCGACCTTGTCGATCATGCGGCCATAGCGGTTGATTGCGAAGGTGTTGGCGTACATCACGCCATCGAGATAGCTGAATGCACCGCTGCCGGCACCAATGTAACTCGTATCGGCGATAATGTATTCATCGGTAAGTCCTGCGTTCCGCGAGAAACACCAGATGGATGAAGGCAGGTAGTCCTTTGCCATGCGCTGACGGAGTAATTCATAGAACGGCTTTTCATTCTGCAGAGAGTGGGCACCCATGGTCTTGCGCATGGCCTTGCCCGTGCGTCTGGAGGTCATCAGCGGATAAAAGGACGCCTGACTTATCCGCAATTCGTCAATGACGATATCGAGGTCGCGTTGCAGTGATTGTTCACTTTGCCGCGGCAGATTGAAAATCATATCGACGTTCAATGTGCCGATCCGGTCTGCGGCGAACTTGAGACGTTCACGGTTCTGTTCCCCACTGCCATAGGGAGCATACCGGTCCATCTGTTTCAGCAGTTCGTTGTCAAACGTCTGTATGCCGACCGAGAGGCGGTCGACCTTGGCCTCGATCAGCATCTGCAACACGTCTTCCCGCAGGTGGTTCGGGTTTGTTTCGACTGAAACTTGCTCGATGGGAAACAAGGAACCGACCAACTCGAGAGTCATGGCCAGTTCATCGGGCATTATCGTCGGCGTTCCGCCACCAACGTAGACAATCCTGGGCCGATAGCCATTGTCCGCAATGACGCGCAGTTCCTGCCGCAATGCCTTGAAATACGCGGACGCCTTGGCCAGATTCATCTGTACCCGATGAAACGAACAAAAAGGACAAAGCGATTGACAAAACGGAATATGAATATACAGGACGGCTGGCTGCGACTGACGCGCTTCCGGCAGCGTCGCCGGCACGCCGAGCTCGAGATACATTTGACGATCAAAGTCGCGGCGCAAATATGCGTCCAGCAGTCGCTCGGTAAGAGTCACGGAGAATTGTCCCTGGGATCCAGACGATCCGATTATAACTTGTGGCGGACGTGGCCTGCTCGCACTGAACGTCAATAGTTACTTACAATTGGCCGCGTGGAAATTAAGTCGCACAGGGCTGACTCGAATGTGTGAACTATTTGCGATGTCGAGTCGCGCACCGGCGACGGTCTCCTTGTTGCGAGTGTGCCGCTCACATCGGAAGCGTGGCAGCCTTTCCAGGAGGGCGACCTTGCGACGATATCCAGCGGCCAGCTCATTTCCCTCAATCACGCAAAATTCACGCAAGCATTCTTCACAAAGTTGCTGGGCTATTCGGCGGCAGCCCCAGCTCGGGTTGGGTCTCTTGGTCTCGACGATGGCCGCGATGATTTCCGGCGAAGGTCCCTTGGGACCCGGTTTGCCGCGTCGTTTCGGCGAGAATAGCTGCCGGTATTTTCGTTTCACCAATGCTGCGTGAAAAACGAGGAGGGTGGACGGTTTCAGTGCGACGGCAATGCGGAGCAACCGGCCCGGCCGGATGGCAAGTGTACAAACCCCGGCCATTACGCGATCCATCGGTCGAAGTTTGGGTGCGCGCTCGCGGCCCCGATTCAGGATCACCAATTGGTGTTTGACGAGAAATGATTCGGCGACGACGGACCGAGCACCGCCGGGGCCAATCAAGCGCGTGATCGTTACGATAAGGTGGATGAACAAGATGGCCAGATCACGCATTACGCCACAATCGTATCAATCAGTGCCGGCATGACAGGACTTGGATTTTGCACGGATTTATGTGACAAAATAGGAATTCGCGACACACAGGACCAAGATAAATGACTACACAGGCGATACGTGATGCTGAGGGGTATCTGGTCAATCCAGAGGACTGGACCGATAGCATCGCAATAGACTTGGCTAAAGAAGAGGGTATTGAGTTAAACGACCACCATTGGCAGGTCTTACGATTTATGAATAAGTACTATAGAGAGAACAATGTTGCTCCAGATGTTCGCCACGTAATTCGTTACCTTGCCACTGCAAATCAATTAGATAAGAAAGAAGCAAAGAAACTTGTGTTTGATCTGTTCCCGTACGGCTATGTAAAGCAAGCATGCAAAATTTCCGGCATGAAACGGCCGCGCGCGTGGAGCACTGGATAACACGTCTAACAAACCGGTACGACATGCGGCATGGCCACTATCCCCACAGATATCACTTCTTCGCGATTTGGCACTGTACCTGTAGTGTACCCTCGAAAGATGATCCGAAGTGTGACCGAACATAACACATTGATAATAACGGATAAATGGTGGCCAGGGGCGGAATCGAAGTGAACTCATATCTACCTGAGTTTTATGGTTGTTTTTGCCCCTCTAACTCGAAGGTACCCCAATCCGTACCCCACCAAAAAGTCATGACAGCGTGGAGAACAACCGCCATCGAAACGTCAGTCGCGATGCAAGTTGCGCATCGGCGACTTTCGCCTGTTAGCTAAATGCGCACGTTACAACAGCGCAACACATTAGTTGTCGTTTTTCGGAGTGATCTTGGGATTGTCGGGAATATTCGCTGCCCTCTCCGCAAGTTTTACTCGATCTTGCTCAACTA
>PVMS01055189.1_pt1 | contig 10056 bp, 6 predicted proteins | sample 1853461 | NCBI WGS metagenome assembly PVMS01 (sample SAMN08582032, study PRJNA380276) | Marine sediment metagenome, whole genome shotgun sequencing project. | isolation source: ocean sediment barecode stripped | collected 2017
GACAGAACCTCTTGTGCTATACTCTTCGTTTGCCCTGGTGTTGACCATAAGCATAGACCAAGGAGTTGGTCTCACGAGGCTCGTTCTATGAGGAGTGTTACGGTCCTTAATGTCGATACTCTCATTGCCTGACAAGCAAATGGTCGCGAGGCTGGTGAGCCTTCCTCCAATGAGATTTATGTTAGCATTGGGTGTTCGTGCATTCGTAGCACGTCAGCGGACGGGCGTGTCTGTTGTGTGTTTTGACGATGACCAACGGGTTCTAATGTTACGCCACGTTTATCATCCATCGGTTCCTTGGGGGCTTCCAGGCGGATGGTTGGACAGAGGCGAATCACCGGCTGAATGTGCTCGACGGGAACTGAGAGAAGAGACAGGTTTGGAAGCTAAACTTGGTCCAGTGGTATGCGTCGGACGCGAGTCCTCACCGGATCACATAGGAATTTCCTTTGTAGCATATCCTATGCAAGGTAATCTGAAATTGAGCTCAGAAATAATTGAAGCAAGGTGGTTCTGGACAGATGATTTACCAGAACCGTTACAATTGTTCGTCCACAAATCCATTAGAGTTGCAGTTAGTCGTTATAGTCACTGGCTCGAGTTGGTTGAGGAATCTTATGACTAGAAGATCATCTCCTGGGATTGGACAGTGGTTGATGGTCGCTATTATGGTAGCTCTCGTGTTCTTCCTACTGTTCAAATTGTATCAGTATGGCAGCTTTCGCCGGTTTTTTCCGGCCGGATTGACTATCGGCGGCGTGCCTGTTGGTGGATTAACCAGAGATCAGGCAGCTGATCAATTGAACAGTCGCTATTTAACCGCACCGGTTATTCTCCGTCATGGTAATGAAGCCATTGAAGTTAACCCAACAGAAGCTGAATTTATGCTCGATCTGGAGACAATGCTTAGCCAGGCTGACTATCAACGTCAGCAGCAAGATTTTTGGGCTGGATTTTGGGGCTTCTTATGGGGTCGCCCTATAGAAGTGGAACACGTAGAATTGCGTGCGACACATAGCCCTGATGCACTTAATGAAGCATTGGAAACCGTCGCTACCGCGTTTGACAAACCAGCCCTGCCACCTCAGCCTGTTCCAACGACCTTGAGTTTTCAATATGGTGAGCCTGGTGTAGTAACCGACATAGAAGGAAGCATGCCGGATGTTCAATCAGCCTTTTATCGTGCAGTAGATCGCGAAGCGCAGTTAATTCTTGAGCAAGCGGAACCGCCTCGGCCTGGTATAAACCTTCTCGCGAGACTTATCGTCAATCATCTCGAAGATTTTGACGGCGTAGCCAGTGTTTTCATTATAGACTTGCAGACGGGCGAGGAGATCGCCATAAACGCTGATATCGCCATGTCGGGTATGAGCGTCGTCAAGGTAGCCATTGTTTTAGAAGCGCTTCGGGCTCTTGATAATCAACTTTCTCTCGAACAAAGTAAGTTGATTTCCGAGACACTTGTTGTGCAATCTGGCAACTTCAGCGCAAACTTATTATTGGATGTCGTGGCCGGCGAGGACAATGCATACCTGGGCGCGGATATTGTGACCGAATCGATGCAAAACCTGGGATTGGAGAATACATTTATCGCGGTTCCTTACGAAGAACCACCCAGGCCTGGCAAAGCAACCTACGAAACCAAGGCAAATTCTAGTGAAGACCTGGTTACAGAACCCGATCCTGCGATGCAAACAACGGCCGAGGACATGGGTACGTTACTAGCAATGATTTACTATTGTGCCAAGAATAGCGGCGGTGCACTTGTCGCTGCATACAGCGGTCAGATAAGGCAGGAAGAATGCCAGCAATTGTTGGACTTCATGAAGCTAAATCATATTGGCAGTCTGATAGAAGAGGGTGTGCCGGCCGGTACTGATGTTGCTCATAAACATGGCTGGATTAGCGACACCCATGGGGATGCTGGAATTGTCTTTTCACGAGGTGGCGATTACATCTTAGTCACCTATATGTTTAAACCTGACTGGCTGGAATGGGAAATTAGCTCGCCGTTACTGGCAGATATTTCTCGAGCTACCTACAATTTTTTCAACTTCGACGAGCCCTATCTGAATGGTCCAAGTGCAAACTAGCACCTAAAGGGTCGCGGTACAACATCAATGCTTGCTCTCGTCAGGAAATGGCTCCTGATCCTCTTATTTGTTTCGGTAACTGGATATTTGCTGTTCCAGGCTTACCGATATCGCCTTAATCCCGATCATTTCCCTGTTGGTACGACGATTGGTGATATCAATGTTACCGGTCTGACGGTCGACGAAGCTCGCGATGAGTTAGTTGACGTCTACCATGCGCCTGTTTACGTCTATCATCGGAACGATCACGTGGAGTTAAATCCAGAAGACGTCGGTTTTGTACTGGATCTCGATTCCATGTTTAACCAGGTTCAACAAGAGCTTTCAGATCAGGAAGCGTGGATGAAGTTCCTTAGTTTTGTAATTGAAAGACCATTGCGGCCGGTCAAAGTACCCCTTTTGGCGTCCCATGATAACCAAGCGCTAAACGCCATGATAAGCAGCATTGCCGGCTTTTTAGATGAACCTGTGCGACCAGCTCAAATGTTATCGCAGGAGGCTGCTGTCCATGAGGGAACGGCTGGTTACGTAACGGATGTGGAAGCCAGTATGCAATTAACCGAAGCGGCGCTTTATCGACTGGATGATCGGGTCGTTCAGCTCACGATTGTTGAGGAAGAACCACCGGAAATGAATATGGTGTTGTTAAAGGAGACGATACAAACGAAGCTACAGTCCTTCAATGGGATGGGAAGCGTTTTCGTCATGGATCTTGAAACCGGTGAGGAAATTGGGATTAACTCTGATGTGGCAATGTCTGGTCTGAGCATTCTAAAAATAGCCATCTTCGTTGAAGCTTACCGTGCCATCGACGCCGGTCCCAATGCGGACCAACAGCAAATTTTTCTCGATACAGCTGCCCGATCTAGCAATTACGGCGCCAACTTGCTCTTGCATGTCGTCGCTGGAGAAAATAATACGTATCGTGGGGCTGATATCTTAACAGAGTCTATGCAGAAGCTTGGCCTCGAAAATACCTTCATGGCCGTACCGTACGACGCACCAGCCCCGGCGTATCGACCGACGACCTATGTGACGCCCGCGAATTCACGAACGGATATCTCAACCCAACCGGATGAGACCATGCAGTCTACGGCCGAAGAAATTGGGACTCTTCTAGCCATGATCTACCATTGCTCTAAAGGCGGCGGAGCGCTTCTAGCAGTTTATCCGGGGGAAATTACGCCCGACGAATGTCAGGCCATTATCGATCTAATGGTACTTAATGAGGAAGGGAATCTTATTCGTTTTGGCGTACCAGATGATACACCTGTATCTCACAAACATGGGTGGGCACAGGCAACGCATGCCGATGCGGGCATTGTCTTATCTCCTGGCGGTGATTTCGTGATCGTTGAGTATCTCTACCAGCCGGGGCCTTGGCTGGTTGCTGACGAGAGTTTCCCAATTCTACGGGAAATTGCCAGAGCTGCCTACAATTACTTCAATATGGATGAACCGTACATCATCGACATCACTGATAGCCGTGACCAGATTGAACCCAACAACCCTTTTTCAGAAAATCTGGATGGCGACCAGAGTACATTCGTTCCAGCGGAAGAAGAACGTCTGGAGGAGGGCATTGAGGCTTTCCCAGTTCAAGAGTCTTCATCAGTCGAAGATGGATCTTAATCCATTTTGGGTCTGGATCATCGGAATATCTTGTAATTGTTCTTAGAATTCAAGTTATCAGACTCGTCTTCGTCACAAAGGTTAAAATCGAATGGAATTCAGAACATTGGGGCGTACTGGACTAAGTGTTTCGACAATCTGTTTAGGTACAATGCAATTTGGTTGGACAGCTGACGAAGGAACTTCAAGCGAAATTATGAAAGAGGCAGTTGACTTAGGCTGCAATTTCTTTGACACTGCTGACGTGTACTCATCGTGGCATTCTGGTAATAGCGGTGGTGAAAGTGAAACAATTATCGGCCGATGGTTGACTCAAGGGTACGTGCGTCGCGAAAGCCTGGTAATTGCCACAAAAATTAGAGGTCGAATGGGAACTGGTCCAAACGACGAAGGATTATCTCGGCATCATATTCTCAATTCAGTCGACCAAAGTCTGCGGCGTCTTCAAACGGACTACATTGATCTGTATCAGGTGCATTTCCCAGACGAGGAAACGCCATTGGAAGAGACCCTAACAGCATTGAATGACCTGGTACGGTCAGGCAAGGTTCGCTATATTGGCTGTTCCAATTTTCCAGCATGGCTTCTTGCTAAGTCACTATGGATTTCGGATGTGCGCGGCCTTTGCCGTTTCGATAGCCTCCAACCCCACTACAATTATATTCATCGGGCTGAATTTGAGAGAGAGTTAGAACCATTATGCGATGATCAAGGTGTAGGTGTCATTCCGTATAGTCCTCTTGCGGCCGGATTTCTAACAGGTAAATATCGTAGGCGGGGTAAAATACCCAATTCCGCCCGCGTGGGTCGCGTTAAGGAACTCTATCTCAATGAAGCGGGTTCAAGGCATTGGATGAACTGGAGCGGGCCGGACAGTCTGTCGGTGCGACAGTCGCCCAGACTGCCATCGCCTGGTTGTTGGCAAAGAGGACGGTCTGTTCGGCAATTATCGGCGCAAACAACATCCAGCAATTAAAGGAGACTGCAAAGGGAGCCGATGTCCAGCTGAGTATGGACCAAATAGCCAACTTGGATGATGCTACTACTTGGCAATAACAATTCGCCTATTCTATCATAAGAAAAAAGTTACCAGTCTCACTGGCAAAACCGCGTACTCGAATTACGAATACGCCGTCCGTGGAAGTAGTGAATTCCAATTCCTCTGACTCACCCGAAAACGAATCATCCACCTCAGCCAAAATATTATTCAAATCATCTAGGTTATATATTTCTAGGACGACATCTAGATTACTGTCTGGATGAACAATCGCTGTAAAGGTATCCCCGGTTTCTGCCCGGAAGTAATAATCTATCCGTGACGAATCACTAAGTTGGCCATTCACTTCATCTCCGAAAGCCAGCTCAAACGTGATTTCTGGCGGACCCGTTAAGACGACATCATAATCACCGACCGCATTGTCAAAGCCAGTAATCAATATGTAATAACTACCGGGATCCGGTACCATGTAGCTTATCTCCTCAATGTCGAACGCATCGTCGACCTCAAGTATTAGTTCATCGTTGTCATCATTATAAATACCAACAACGATATCCAAGTTGTCATAGGACGAGACTACTGCATTTATCGATATTCCACCGCTTTCCGCATAAAATGGAAAGGCATGTTCATCATTCTCCTCGAGAGTGTCAAAGGCCGATAGCTGCGAGCCAGGTTCGGCAGGTCCATCGAGCTGCCCGGCAAGGAACACCCGAAGCTGATAGTTCCCAGTGGCGTCTCCGAATCCGTGAATAGCAATTGTATAGTTGCCTTCATAGGGAAGGATCAGATCCCGGATCTCCTCTGTATCAAACGAAGCATCAATTTCGCCATCTGACAAGATCGACATGCCAGAATCATCCAGCACATCAACGACGACGTCGAGTTCTTCGCTCAAAGGTTCAACAAAAATATCGACGGCATCTCCTTCAAATCCTATTAAGCTCCAAGAAGATGGAGCGCCAGCTACGATATTGCCCTCAATAATATCACCATAGACGACAACCCCGTTGACTTCTGAAGTTCCAACCTGAACAAGTTCTCCAATCGTAACGCTATTGACAATCGTATCCAGAGCCAGTCGATTTTGTGTTTCTTCGCTCTCTGGTGTGGCCACTAAGACGAAGGCCGCGCGATTGAAACCAGAAACCAGTGCAGTTAGCCCGATCATTGGGGTTCCTGAATCAGTGGTGAAGTTAAGTTCTGCAACTGCAGCGTCCTGTCCGTTAATGGAAGTCGCTGTTGGCCCGCTTGTAATATTAGTGTCTTCGGAGATGCCAAAGACGTCGATTGCCGTGGATAGCATTTCTTGTGGAGTGCCCCCACCAAATTCGTCTTGCGAGTCTGTAAATACAGCCCCTAATACCCCGGTATCCAGCTCATCCGCAAGATCAACTAGGGAGGGATCAGAGGCAATTGTTATGATTTCACTATCTTCTTCAATAAACCATCCTTCAGGATAACTCAGCGATACAGCCATTGTATCACTCTCATATGGGGTGAAATCAAAAGATGCAACTTCCACGGTCGCCTCGATTACGGTAGTCGCCGTCGCTTCTGCCGTTGCCGATATGGCGACCGATGTAGGGGTTTCGTCATCTCCAAAAAATCCGCCTATGACCCCCAATCCGCCAACTCCAACAATCAAACCGCCACAAAGCAATAAGCCTAAACAACCCAAGGCCCATCCCCATATAGGTATTCTCCGGCCTTCTTTAACGGGTAGCGGAGCTGGTTGTGGTTCACTCGTGATTACAGGCTCCGCTACTGACGGTTCAAGGACTGTTGCTGCTGGTTGTAACGAAGGAGCCTGGACCGGAGGTTCTAGCAATGTTTCATCTATTGCACCGGGGGCGCCCGACATGGTTGCAGGAGCCGCCCTCGATCCGACGAGGGTAAGCGCACTTGCAATTTCCTTACAGCTCTTATAACGTTGACTGCGGTCCTTAGCCATCGCCGTCGTAATTATTACCGCAGTTTCCTGAGGCAAATCGGGATTAGCAGCAAGCACATTGGGAACAGGCTCAAGGATGTGCTTCATCATAAGACCAACTGGCGTATCCGATTGGTAAGGAAGTTTCCCCGTCAGCATCTCGTAGGTGATGGCCCCAAGGGCGTAAATGTCGCTTCGGCCGTCGATTTCGTCATCACCACGTGCCTGTTCGGGACTCATATATCCAGGCGTGCCAATGATGTTATTGCCAGTGAGGGCTACCGTTGCCTCAGATTGCTTAACGATGCCAAAATCGCCAACGAAGGGTTCGTCGCGATCGTCGAATAGGATATTAGCCGGCTTAAGATCGCGGTGGACGATACCTTTCTCGTGCGCTTCATCAAGGGCAGATCCGATTCGAGTCATTACAAGCGCCGTTTCATCGACAGTGAAAGTGCCGCGCTTCTTCAGGCGATCTGCCAGCGATCCACCTTGCATATATCGCATAACAATATATGGTTGCTCGTCATGTTCCCCGAAATCGTAAACAGGAACAATCGCCGGGTGGTCAAGTGAAGCAATTACCTGGGCCTCGCGCTGAAAGCGGGCACGAAATTGGGGATCGTAGGTGAACTGTTGGGGCAACACCTTTACTGCTACCTGACGGTTCATAAAAGGATCTCGCGCCAGGTACACGACGGCCATGCCACCACGACCGAGTTCCCCTTCAATGACGTATCGGCCTATCTTCTCTGAACTCATGAGTTTTTATTCATACGATTGATGATGGTTTATGAAGTGGAATAAGCACGTTATTTGAATGCTGAACAGCATTCTTATAATATTGATGGGTAAGTATATCAGCAGTCGAACATATGCGCCGATAACGCGTTGGTGCTAAATTACAGGCCTGAAACTGCAAAACGAGTTACTGCAGATAAAAAAAGTATAGGTGAATGGAACATGAGGTATTTTTGGATAATGTTAACAATGCTCGCTTTAGCTGCATTGGCATGTGGCACCGGTAATGGAGAACCGTCATCAACCGCAATCCCTACGGTGACGACTGAACCAACAGTCACTAACACAGTCGAGACTGAGCTTGTTGTTACATCTACACCAGTTGCAACTGAGACGCCAACACCTACCGGGACGCCAACCAATACGCCAATACCTACAGCTACAGATTCAGCTGCCCCAGAAAATCAGACGCTTCCGGCTCCTCCAGTGGCGCCAGACGCTGATACCACGATTCCAGAGCTGCCCGAGATACCCGACGAAATCCCAGAACTACCAGGTGAAATCCCAGAAATACCGGAAATTCCTGAAATACCAGAACTCCCTCCTGGTGTACCGCCGATTCCGGAAATTCCGGCTATTCCAGGCGGCTAGTTTTGACTCAACCATATAAATAACACCACATCGGCCAGCTGGTCTATGACTGGCTCTTAATTAATAATTGGCGCGAAAACATAGCGAAGCCAGTTATCCTGGCGGGTATCTACCGGGATCCAAACTTCGTGCTTCGAGACATCTAATGTGTTATTGAGGCAACGCTACACAATTGCCGGTGTTGAGCCTTATCGAATGATCGGGATTAGCTACTAGGGAGCACATCTGTGTAGCAGCACCCGGGCGATCGTTTATCGTATATCCGCGGAAAGGGTTAGGACCCCCATACAAAAACCAGGTTTGTTGGCTTGGCCCTATACCCGCACTTTCAGGGGGAACGGTGTCGAAGAAAAAATGGATGTGCACTCCAGGTACAACCGGAGTATATCCGCTAGGCGAGTAGTCAACGACATAGGTGGAACCATCCCGGGTGATGCTGTTGATGCTGACAAATTCTCCAACTGGTACCGTAGGCATGGGTGTGGGTGGGGTCGTTGCAGTTGGGGTAGGGGTGTCTGTAGCCTGAGGCTCTTCAGTGGCCGTCGGCGATGGCTCTTCGGTTGGCTCCGGTTCTTCAGTTGCCAATGGTGTATCCGTTACCGTGGTTTCCACGGTGGCAACAATGGCCTCATCTGTTAATGGTACTTCTTCAGTTAATGATGGGCTTACTGAATCTTCAGCCTCAATAGTAAGCGAAGCCGATGTCGCTTCCGCGGCCAAAGTCGGGTCAATCTCTGATACAGGTGTCTCATCACCGCCGCCACTAAATATGCCTGTTCCAAATGCCACTGCTGCGCCACCCAAACAAATGACGAGAAGAATCACAATGCCGATTCCTCCAATGATAATCCATCGATTGTTACTCTTCTGTGAAGGCTCGGTTACTGTTGGCGGCGCCGCAGTTGCCGGAGTCGCAGCGGCGGCAGATGCTGCCGCTGCCATTGCTGAAGTCCCGCCGGCAGGCGAGGCAGATGCTGGCACGGGCTCTAAAATTGTAGCGCCTTGTTCCGGCTGCGATGTTCCAGGATCGGCTACCATCGGTTCCAGAACGGTGGCATCGCTAGCTGGGGTCGTTGCGCCGGGAATCTCTCCCTCAGCCGGGGTCGGTTCAATGACAGTGGCCATCGCAGCCGCGGCCGCAGCAGCCGGAGCGGTGTCAATATTCGTGCTTTCTCCGCCCGAACCAAGCAGCGCATTGCCAAGAGCGTCCGTCAGTTCGGCGGCCGATTGGTAGCGGTCGGCCCTGTCTTTTGCCAGTGTCCGATTTATCACGGTGACAACGCCTGCAGGTATATCTGGCCGTATCTGCTGAATGTCCGGCACCGGATCGTTTACGTGCATCATCATGAGTGTCATGGCAGAATCCGAGCTAAATGGAGGCCGGCCACCGACCATCTCATAAAGCATGACGCCCATGGCGTAGATGTCGGTTCGTGCATCGACAGACTCACCCTTGATCTGCTCAGGAGACATATAGCGAGCTGTCCCTAAGACAGCTCCGGTTGCCGTATGGGAATCCCCTCCGAGCATCTTTACGATACCAAAATCCATCAATATGGCCTGCCCTTGAACATTCAGCATGACATTGGCCGGCTTAATGTCACGATGAATGATGCCTCTCTTATGGGCGTAATCCAGGGCGTCACCTACATTCATCCCAAATTCGACAACCTCATCAACCGGCATTTTTCGATCCGAGTCATCAAGACGCTTTAGCCGATCCTGTAAACTTTCCCCGGGTATGAACTCAAACACAATGTAATAAGTTTCATCGTCGTGATTAAAATCAAAAACCTGGATGATGTTAGGATGGCGTAACTGAGCCACCGCGGCGGCCTCTTCCTCGAAGCGGCGCACGAACTGCGGATCGCTCGACAAATGCCCATGAATTAGCTTCACAGCAACGACTCTGCGCAGATTGGGATCGTTGGCTTGGTAGAGTGCAGACAGCCCACCCTGGCCGAGCAATGCCGGAATTTGATACCTAGCCCCAATTGTTCGTCCAATCC
>PVMS01076423.1_pt1 | contig 10056 bp, 6 predicted proteins | sample 1853461 | NCBI WGS metagenome assembly PVMS01 (sample SAMN08582032, study PRJNA380276) | Marine sediment metagenome, whole genome shotgun sequencing project. | isolation source: ocean sediment barecode stripped | collected 2017
ACTCGGCCAGGGCAGCTTTGGCATCGGTGACACCAAAAAAGCGAATGGTTTTGGCCAGCAGGGGATAAATGGAAGCTTCAAAGACAAAGTACCCGGCAACCAGAATTATGATGCCGATCACCAGGGCCAGGATCACCCTGCCAGCCGATGGGCTCTTGGATCGGCCGCCAATGGCACCGACGGCGGCACCTTCCAGTCCTTTGACAATGGCGGTTGCCAGAATAAACTGCGGAAAACCAATAGCGTCGGCCGCTGCAGGCCCAATTAATCCCACCAGGCCGCCAACTAACGGCCCGTACAAAAGTGCGGCAATCATAACAAAGGTGTCACCGAGGTTAAAATAGCCTCCGGTTGCCGGTATGGGTATGCGAATAATCGTGGTTCCGACGAAGGCCAAGGTTGCAAATGCAGCCACGATGCCGACTTTAACGAGTTGTTTGACTTCTGATGAATTGGACATACTAAGTCTTCCTCCACATTTATACTAAATAGAAGCTATTTCGAAGATAGTAGATTATATTCACAGGCAAGGCATCAAAAGCTCATAGCCTGGAGCTCACAGCTCATAGTAAAATTTTCAATCCTTCCGACTATCAGCTATGAGCTATCAGCTAATATCTGTGAGCATTTCACCTATTAAACATATGGGACACAGATGAACACGGATGAAATTCAGGTATTTAGGAATTAAAATCGGATCTCATCATTATTTATAATTCCTCAATCCCTAAATTCACAATTCCTGAATTTGTTTTTACTTCAATCGACCCGGCAATTGCGAAATCTCCACGGCCCATAGGGGTATGTACTGAATTGAAGCGCAGATTCCTTCAACCCCAACCTGGGTCATCTTCTTGATTAAACCGCTCAATCTTCTGCCGAGCAATTGGAGTTGGCCCTGTATCGAAACAGTTGATGACGCTTTTAACGAGGAATCGACCCATTTTTTGTATTGCGCCTCCTCTCTCATTGTTTCAAGTATAGTTGGTATAACAAAAAATACAATATGGTTAAACACCCTTAGAAACATCAAGACCCATTTTTCAATTTTAGAAACACCGGTGGTTGTGTTCAACATGCCCTGTTCAAAATCCTGAAACGGAATAATAGCCACCAAGCTTAATGCCAGTGGTATAACAGTCAGCATGGTAATGCAAAGAGAGACATAATGGGCGCTGTACTCCGCCGGCCCCGATGGATAGCCCAACCCAAACAAAAAGATGAGATAAGATATTGCGGCACCCACAAACACCACCGGCATCGCAATCAGAACCGCAATCGTCACAACATTGGGGAAAAACTGCCGGCCGGTGATGATCAGAATAAATAGATTGACCACCAGAAAATAAATAACCCACCCGTAGGTGATGCCGGGAAATATCTGGGCCTCAAAGGAAGCCACCGGATACCCTGTAAAAGCCGGTACCGCTATAATTATCAGGATTAAAAATTTTAATTTCCAGTTCATTGCATTTTCTGTCTTGAATTATTTAGCCATGGCCTGTTAGTGTGCCAAACTGTTTTTCACCGCCAAGACGCAGAGATCGCAGAGATATTTTTACTTGACAGATTTCTTGAGAGGAGAAATCAGTCAAAACTGTCAGAAGCTTCGCTTCATTAGCTTTTTCGAAACACTGATTCGCGGATATATTTACGCTGGCTTCTAAAATCTATACAACCAAACGCCCGGAGGGCATGATGGTTTTGATTTGTTGTCCATCTCAACAACAACAAAAAAATAAAACCTCTGCGATCCCTGCGTCTTGAGCGAGCGCAGCCAAGCGGGCGGTAAATATTTTGCTGCCAGTCCATTTCAAGCTGTCTTTCTTATCCCGCTCTTTATTCGTGGTTAACTATTTTGGATTGCTATCTATATTCAGTTGAATTTCGAAAGCCGTGGTTCCCTCTTTATCTTTGACTTTTGGCGTCCGGTCCACCTGGATAACGCTTTTGGCTATGGGACGCCACCAGGGTTTATGCGATATCAAGATTATCGGAATTCCGTATGAATGGGCCACCTTGACAATAGCGGCCACCAGCGCCACGGCTGCGCTGCGGGTCAGGCCCCAATCAGGCTCATCCAAAATTAAGGCCCCCGGCTGGCCGCAAAGTCGGACGGCAACCAGCATGGCCTTAACCTCCAGCAGCGAATGGAACCCGGTCATGCCGGTTACCGGTTCCGGGATGTCTTCCTCGCCCCCATCGCTCCTGACGGTCTTGTATTCGGTCAGCAATTTCCGGCATATTTCATACGGCTGCAATCCTTTGGCATATATGGTTGAACCCGCCAGCGATTCAAATGAACGCAGCAGCGTCTGAGTGATGACATCTTGAAACAGCAATCTTGGCGGTCCGGATTTTTCGGAACGTGTTAAATTAGCCTGCCCGTCAAAGGAAATCGCACCCGCCAATATCCTGGCAATTAAACTTTTCCCCCGGCCGTTTTCACCCACAATCAAACAGGGCGAATGCACACAAGTCTCAAAGTCATCCACCCGGGCATGGGTCTGCCGGGAATATAGCGGGTTGAGGCTTGAGCCCAGTGGAATCCGGAGATCCTCGAAATATAGGCTAAAATCAATCAAATCCTTCAAAATGCTGTCTGGAAACTCTGCCTCGGTAACAGGTTTATCGGAATCTTCGCCTTCCAGAGCTAACAACTGCACCGGATGGTCCCAACGGCGGTAGCGGTCAAACAGCCTTTGAAAAAAGTGTGTATTGTCCCGGGAGAGCCAGCTGAAGGGGCTGGCGATAATCAGCTTTTCTGTGTAGGCCGACGCCACCGATGCCTTGGCAAGAGCCAGTTTGACGGTCTCTCCCCCGGACAGCGTTCGGATGGGTTGATCCAAAAGATCCGATAGGTCGAACTCCCGGGCCACATCTTCCACGGTAAGGCCAGATGATTGATTCGCATCACGGGCACACAGGGCGGCTGCTTTTAACACCTGCCAGGGTGTACCGAATGCCAGACCGTCGCGGGGGTTGCTGGTAATATAGGCCAGCCGTTGCCTGGTAAATGCGGCAAGTTCTTCAAGCGAAACGCTGGTAAAATCCTTCCAAAAAAGGTGAGGCCCCGAATATTTGCGTGGAATGATCGAAAACACACTATTTCTGAAGGCCTGCTCCCGTTGCTCATAGCTTCTAAAGTATCTGGTTGAAAAATGCGGTGTATCCTTCATCAAACGTATCACGCTAAAAACTATAAAAAAATTTGACCTCAAGCAACAGGATCATGTGCTGTATCACCGTCGTAGGTTCTATTTTAGTGATGTCGGCTGATAAAGCAAGCTGAAATTAGAGGGGTCGGAGAATTTCACTCAAGATGCCTTTTGGGTGAACCGTTGGCGCTTGACCGGTTATCAGCGGTGCGGGCGGGGATAAACCCCGCCCCTACACAACAGGCTATGCACCGTCTCGTAGGGGCTACGGTCGCCCTCAATGGGTGTGGGCATCTGGAAATCGCTCAGATTAGGAAAAAACCCGTCTATTTGATCAGCCCGATGGAAAAGGCCAGCAAAAATTGCCCGGCATAATACAGGGGTAATCCAAGGAGGCGGTTGGTAAATTCCGTCTTTAAAAACCGATCCCGGGCCACAAACAGATCCGAGATATAAAAGCTCACAGCTCCGAATACTACCAGGAATCGTCCCGTCGAAGGGAGCTTGGTATCACCAAGGACAGTGAAGGCTCCCGTAACCATAGCGGTAATAACAATAATGTAAACTATCACGGGTACCAGCATGGAGCCCAGATGAGGCCGCAACCGCAAGAACACCAGGCCGCTGATGGTCAGGCCGATAGCGCTGCCACCCCAGGTCCATGGATTTAAATCCGCCACATAGAAAAAACAGATCACATAACCCACATTCCCCAGCACAAAAGACACCAGACCAAACAGAAACATTCTTGCCTGGGGCAGAGCCAGAAAAACATCACCGCCCAGGCAAAATATCAGCCCAATCAGTAGAATGTAAAAATATTCGGGGATGGGATGGGGTTGGAGCACAGCGGTTAGAACAAAGAGGCAGGAAAGGATCGTCTTGGTGGGAAGCTTGCCCTTCTGATTTCCATTTTTTTCAAAAAACAAAAGCCCGGCAAGTAGTACCGCCGCTGCTATGATGATGACAATATTCAACATAAGAGACGCCAGGCATGTCGTAGCAAAGCGCAGAGCGCATAGAGTTTCTAATAAAAAAATGTCGGATTGTTTACGGTCTCTTGGCGCTTATGCACCATGCGCCTTGCCCTATGCCCCATGCCCTGTGCGCCTTGCGCTATGCCCTATGCACCATGCACGTCAGACCAGACCCTGATCCAGCATCGCATCCACCACCTTAACAAAACCCGCGATATTGGCACCGACCTCATAGTTACCGGGCTTCCCATACTGATCGGCCGCATCCACACAGGTGCGGTGGATGGTTTTCATGATGAGCTTTAAGCGATTATCCACCTCCTCACGGGTCCAGGATAAACGCATGCTGTTTTGGGTCATCTCAAGGCCGGAAACCGAAACCCCGCCGGCATTGGCGGCTTTGCCCGGACCATACAGATTTTGTGATCCTTAAAGATATCTATACCATCAGGCATCGTGGGCATATTGGCGCCTTCGCTGACCAGAACAATACCATTATCAATCAAATTCTGGGCATCTTTGGCGCTAATTTCATTCTGGGTGGCACTGGGAAAGGCGCACTCGGCTTTGTGGTTCCAGAGGGGATTGTAATCCAGAGCCGGATCTACGTCGGTATGCACGGCCGAAGAAAATTTTTCGACATACTCACTGATGCGACCTCTACGTATGTTTTTAAGAACCTTCACATATTCAAGCTTTTCGGCGTCAATGCCGCTTTCATCATAGATGTAGCCCGAAGAATCTGACAGGGTAACGACTTTTGCGCCCAGTTCAATGAGTTTTTCGGCGGTGAATTGGGCCACATTGCCGGATCCTGATACCAGGCATGTTTTGCCTTCCAGGGTTTCATTGCGCGTCGCCAGCATTTCGGCGGCAAAATAAACCGAACCGTAGCCTGTGGCCTCAGGACGGATCAGGCTGCCGCCCCAGTTCAGGCCTTTACCGGTCAAGACCCCGGTAAATTCGTTGCGCAGTTTTTTATACATCCCAAAAAGATATCCGATTTCCCTGGCTCCGACACCAATATCCCCGGCCGGTACATCCGTGTCCGGACCGATATGACGAAACAGCTCGCTCATAAAGCTCTGACAGAATCTCATCACTTCGTTGTCGGATTTACCTTTGGGATCAAAGTCGGAGCCGCCTTTACCGCCGCCCATCGGTAAGGTCGTAAGGGCATTTTTAAAGACCTGTTCAAAGGCCAGAAATTTTAAAATCCCCAGATTGACCGAGGGATGAAACCGCAGCCCGCCTTTGTAAGGCCCCAGGGCACTGTTCATTTCAATCCGAAAACCCCTGTTCACCTGAACGTTTCCCTGGTCATCCGCCCAGGGAATCCGAAACATGATCACGCGCTCCGGCTCTACCAGTCGTTCTGGAATCTTGGCCTGGCGATAAATCGGACTTTGATCCAATACCGGTTTGACGGATTCCATGACCTCACTGACCGCCTGATGAAATTCCCTCTCCTGCGGGTCTCTATCCTTGATAACGTCCATAATGTCAGCCATATAATCTCCTAACCCGGATAAACCGGAACTCCGAAGCACGAAATCCGAAATACGAATTTATTACGATTGAAAAAAATGAGTTTGTCTAACAGATTCAAGTAAGTTGCCCTGTTGGTGCTCTCAACAGATAGATGGATGCTCAATATCAATTTCGGCAAACAGATACAAGCATAATCGTGACCGAAATTTCAATTCGAAAAATTTTGCCAGGATTTCAGGGCTACGTCATTTAAACAGGTAATTCACTGGATTTAAGAAAGATAGTTGCTCAATTAAAATCATGAAAATTTGGTGCTTGGAATTTGGGTTTTTAAAGTAAAACCTGCTGATTCAACTGGTTTAGGATTTACCTTGACCTTGCATAGCGTCAGGATTGGTTTGCTAGTCTACTTGTGGGTCTTCATCTCTGATCAGCTTAATAGCCCGGGAAAATTTTACAGCCTTGTTGCGGCCTCTCTGCTTGGCTTCATACATGGCGGCATCCGCCTTTTTGATCAAGTCTTCAATGTCGGTGCCGTCCGTCGGATAGGTTGCAATTCCCAGGCTGATGGTAATCGGCGGCAGACCTTCAAGTTTTACTTTGGCCAGCTCTTCGCGCAGCCGCTCAGCCAGACAAAACGCTGCCTCCTTATCCGCATCCGGTATCAGCATGACGAATTCTTCACCGCCGTAGCGTGCAATGGCGTCGACATCCCGGATGTTCTTTTGCAAAAATTTACTGATGGTCTTCAGGGCCCGATCCCCGGCATCGTGGCCGAAGGTATCATTAATCTTTTTGAATCGATCCAGATCGGCCATAACAACCGATAGCCGCTTGCTGTAACGTTCGGCCCGGTGGATCTCTTCTTGAAGCTTAACCATGAAATACCGACGAACGTAGAGGCCGGTCAGGGAATCGGTCACGGCCATGTCCCAGAGCTGTGCTTTGTTTACCGCCACCGCGGCCTGGTCCGCAACGGCCTTTAACATCTCAACATCCTCATCGGTGAACTCTTTACCCTTTTTTTTGTTGGTTACGTTGATAACGCCGATAACATCGCTGTAGACTACCATCGGAATGCAGGCAATGGAACGCACATAGGAGGTCTCCGACTCGATAAACAGATCATCCTCCCGGATATTGTTGACGATCATGGGTTTGGCAGTCATGAAAACCCTGCCGGCGATTCCTTCGCCCGGTTTGAAACTGCGACACCTGATTTCGTTGTTGTTGACCTTCTCCTGGTATTGTGTATCCTCAAGCCCAGCCAGAACACGAATATTCAGCCGATCGGTTTCAAGGCTATATAACATGATCGAGCCCTTCTCAGCCGAAGTGATATCAATGGCCTGACTCAAGATATACTGGAGAAGGTTCTTCAGATCACTGATGTAGTTCATGGCCTTGCCGATGCTGTAAAGCAGTGACAGATTTTGCAGGGTTTTATCTAAATCTTCCTTTTCTCTCTTGCGCCGCTCGTAAAGGCGGCAGGTGTTTATGGATACGGCTGCCTGGGCTGTAATTTGCTGCAGAAAATAGAGGTCGAAATCGTCAAAGGGTTGCTTGCCGGCCTTGGGCCCCATGGTTAAAAGCCCGATGACTTCCTCCCTCATGACCAGGGGCGCCCATAGTTTGGACGGCAAAATCTTCAGGTCCTGTTTTTCCAGAAACTTCGGAAAAAGGGGGTCTCCGGATTCGTCAACCACGGCAAAGGGCTTATCCTGGAGAATGGTTTCCCATAGATTTTTCTTTCCCCTTTTAAATTTAAAATTTAATTTGCCCAGGCCGTAGCTGAAAACAAGCTCAAAGGTCTCCTTTTCCGGATCATAAACGAATAGACCCAGTTTAGAAATCCCGAATTTATTTTTAATTATGCCGGCCAAGGTTGCATATAGCTCACCAGGATTCAAAATATCACTGAGATCCCGGCATGCTTTCAATAATTCTGTCAATTCCGCAGCACGACGGTCAAATGCATCAGCGGACAAATCTTTACTCCCTGAAAGGCTCTTCGAATGTTTGTTCGGTTTTGGCGATTTCATTGTTTATAGTGATACCTGCATTCTGTATAGATTTAAGGCGCTTGTCCGGAAAGTCCAAGTTACCATAAAAAACCCCCTGTGGGAGCGGCTTCCAGCCGCGAAATTAAATGATCGCGGCTGGAAGCCGCTCCCACAACTAATACAACTTGTTCTTTGCAGATAACCGGAAAATTTCAAATTGGATTTTTACCGGTCTTTAGATGGATCGGCACTTTAAGCGAAAACTTTAACCTTATATAGAAGGACCGCTCAGGGGGAGTGTGTGCCCCGGCCGAATCTGGTTAAAAGTTGTTGTAAGCGTTGAGCAAGAAGATATAACTTCAATGATCTTTCTCTTCCGGTTTGCCAAAGAAAATACAATCCAATGCCGGCTATGACAAAATTCGGCAGCCACATTCCGATCACCGCCGGATAGACACCACTTTCGCCCAAAGAATAACCTGCCGTTAGAAGCACGTAATATAGAAAGAAGAAAAATAGACACGCTATAAGACCGAAGGAGCGTTTGGTGGATTTAGATTGTATCCCCAGCGGAAACGCCAGCAGTCCCAGTGCCAGGCAGGCAACCGGAATAGAAAAACGCCGGTGCAGGACAATTTTAGCTTTATAATAGTCTTCATCTTTGTTAGCCGAGCCTTTGATAAACTGGCGCAGCTCCGCAATACTCATTTCTTCCCGGTGCTTTTCTCTATCAGTGACCTGGCCCATCTCTTTTTTAAAATCAAGGCTCAATGTATACCTATCAAATTGAATGGAATTCACCGACCGTTCTTTAAGATTGGTCTGATGGATTGTGCCGTTGGACAGAATCAAGTGATAGATAAACTTCTCTGGTTCACTGATCAATCGGCCCTCGGGGGCAACCACCGTGGTTACGATTTCCGGTTGTCGTTTATCCTCAATAAAAACGTCAATCAGTTTCTTATTTTTTAAATCGACTTTATTGACATACAGCATAACGCCTTTAAAGGTGTCATTGAAGGTTCTTTCCTTTAAACCGATATCCGCATTGGAAGCGGCCACCTTCAGGGCCATTTCTTGCAGGGATGCTTTGGCCCGCGGTATTCCATAGAGCGTTATAAAAATAGTTAACAAAAATCCGATCAAAGCGAAAATCAGTACCGACGGAAGTAATCCATAGATGCTGAGACCACATGACTTTAAAGCAACGATCTCGTTATCGCCGGATAGCCGCAGGAAGGTCAACAGCACCGCCAGCATGACAGACATTGGAATAATAAACATTAAAAACCAGGGCATAGTGTAAAAAATGAACGCTAAAACCGACCAAACGCTGAGTTTATAATTGACGATCCAATTGGTAATTTCGATCATCTCAGTCATCAGGAATAAAAAGGTAAAGATGAATATATTGATGCTGAAAGGGATAAACATCTCCTTCAGGATATAGCGATTTGTGATGGAATTAAACTTCATGAGTCGGATCTTTTATTGGTAATAATCAGCTTGTCTCCTACCTGGTCAACAATTTGCATGGCACCATGCAGGTTCGCAACATCTTCCCAGTCATCATACTTAAAAACACAATATACCCTTTCGCCGCTATTCATATAAACTTTTAGTTGCTGAGGATTTTGCAGCAGTTCTGCTTTGCGATCAGTATAAAATAAAAAGGCGGCCCGGGCTTTAAGGTAAAACTTGATGCTTTCACCGGGTTTCATAAGTTTATCCAATTTAAGGGCCAATTCCTTGCTGGAAACAAGGGGGCTAAGTATGGGTACGATAAAGATCAATACTAAAAGAAATAAAGTTGCCGCCATTCCGGCAATGGAACCTATAAAGGCCTTGTATTTCCGTTTTGTGACCAGACCCAACGAGAACAAAGCACATCCCGCAACCCAGATGCCTAGAAAATAAATCAGTGACAGATTTAACGGCGCATCGGTCGTCAACGAGGTGGGTGGAAAGAGCAGCACATAAATGAGCACCAGCGGCACCATGGCCGCGAAGGGTAGATAAGAGTAAAAAACGCCTTTGTGAAGCACGCGGTTTGATTCGTAAAGAAGGTCATACCAAAGAACACCCACCAGCACGGATGCGGCCGGGAATAATGGCAGAATGTAGGTGCCGAGTTTCGAGGTTGCCATAGAAAAAAAGATGAAAACAACACCGAACCATATCAAGGCAAAGATCAGGCCATCGCCATTTTCAGCGCTTCGTTTCCGAAACGCGCGGTAAACAGCCAGGGGCAGAAACAGGCTCCAGGGAAATAGCCCGCCCATCAAAACGGGGATATAGTAATAAAACGGTTTCGGGTGGCGTGATTGCTGAGAAAGAAAGCTGCCGATGTTCTGTTTAAGAAAAAAATATTCCATGTAGTCAGGATTTCTTACGCTGATCAGAATATACCAGGGCGCTGCGACGGCG
>PVMS01087426.1_pt1 | contig 10055 bp, 7 predicted proteins | sample 1853461 | NCBI WGS metagenome assembly PVMS01 (sample SAMN08582032, study PRJNA380276) | Marine sediment metagenome, whole genome shotgun sequencing project. | isolation source: ocean sediment barecode stripped | collected 2017
AAAAAGGGATGGTTTGAAACGGGCCTCTTTGCGCAGGTGATTGAGTGTGTGGGGATTTTCAAGGTATTTGCCCCTGTGGTCATCTCCAATAATTACCTCAGCCGCTATAGTCTCACGATTTATATCAACTCCCTCCAGCAACCTTTTAACATAGGCGATGATTTCGTTATCAATCACGGCTGACTGGGGGCTGATGGTCATGGCATTTTCCATGCCTCCCATACCGCCTACTTCATTGATGCCGGCCAAAGCAGCCATTGTCAAGCTTGTGCCTCTTTCAAACATAATCTGGTGGGCCTGGCAATTGCTCCCGATACCTGGAGAAGTCGCTGCAGGCAAGCCATAGTGGCGTGCCATTTGCACAAGAGCTGCCTGGACCAGCATTATTTCCGGGTTTAAAAATTCAGTAAAGCCTCGTACCATATTCATGGACGAAACCAGTGAATAGTACCAAGTAGGAATCCCGGGACACAGCGTTTGCAGCACAACCAGGCTGCCAAGCGCTTCGGCATTGGTTTGTGTAATGGTACCGGCCAGGGTATAAGGTGCATTGGCTCCGATGATGGGAACCAATGGAACCCGGACGGGAAGGTTGTAATTCCCGTACAATAGAAGTCTTTCGATTTCATCAAAAGGAAAATTCAGCGGCGCAATCAGGCAGACAATCCCGCTGCAGATCGGTCGTTTAGCCAATGCGTCCCTGCCGCCGGCGACAGCCGTCATCATTTCAAGCTGATATTCGAGATTTTTTGAGTTCGCGGTAAGGGCCCATATATGTTTGCGGCCTCTTTCCAGCATCACTTTCAAGACCTCAATGTCGTAGGTCTCAAGCTGAATATCATTGGGTGTCAAAGCCCCGTAACTATCCAAATTCTCCAGCCCGTCCACCAGATGGGCCATGTCGCCGCAGTCCTTTATACCGATCCGGCGTGCCTTATTTGTGATGAGGTTATAAATATTGATAGCCCCGCTCACGGTCCGGAATGAAGGCATATGACCCGGGGCGGTTTCACCGGCCAAAAAGTCAAATTCAGCCGTTCGCCCGGCACAGGTAAAACTTTTAGGCGCTGTTTTTAATGCCTGTTCAACCAGATTCCGGGGTAAATAAGCCCTTTGACTGGCTTTTTCCACCCGGGCGCCTGTACCGGCCAGTCTTTCCTGGGCCACAGGATGGTCAATGTGCAGCCCTGTTTTTTCAAGTACTTCGAGAGAGGCCTCATGAATTTGACCAAGCTCTTCATTGGTGAGTATTTGGTAAAAATTTTGTAACATCGATGCTCCTTTAAAAACGCTTTGACAGATTCTTAGTTTTTATCTCTCTTTAAAGGTTTTAACAAGAAAAAAATTCCGCAGTAGACAATGCCGTGAATTCTGCTAGTAAGGTTTAACCTCATAACCGGGTTCTTCGGATTCGTCATCAGTCATTGCTGCAGGGAAACCCGTACCTAAAATTTGGATATCGCAAGCGTCTTCCAGGCGCTTTATGATATTTGGAGAGAACTCGCGTGGTCCGTAGCGATTTAGTCCATCCTTGAATATATTCAATACCAAGGGTGATATTTCTACAGGGACATTGTTTTCATTGGCAAGCTTGTCAAAGAGTCCCACATCCTTCACGACCAAATCCATTGTAAAGTTGATATCGCGGCTGCCGTTCAGGATCACCTGGGACTCTGTTTCATGAACAAAAGAGTTTCCGGAAGAAATACGAATGGCCTCGTAGGTTGTATTCATATCCATCCCGGCTTTTTTTGCTACCGTAAATGCCTCGGCCAGTGAGGCAAGATGCACCGAACACAGGTAGTTGGTTAAAACTTTTAAGACTGATGCTGAACCTATCGGGCCGGTATGCAGTATGCGGCGTCCCATTGTGGTCAAAACTGGAAGAACACGATTAAACGTTTCACGCTCACCTCCAGCAAAGATGGAAATATTGCCGGTAGCAGCACGGTGGCAGCCGCCAGATACTGGACAGTCCATAGCCACTGCGCCTTTGGTTTCAACAATATTCGCCAGGCGAATAACTTCTGCATTGTCGGTAGTGCTCATTTCCAGCCATATTTTTCCTTCACTAAGACCGGCGATAATACCATCTTTGCTTTCCATTACCTCGGAACTCACTGTTGGTGAGGGTAAGCAGGTAATAATCAGATCAACTTTCTCTGCCATTTTTTTGAGTGAGGTCGATCTGGCTGCACCCTGATCGATAAATGACCGAACCGGTACATCGTTAAGATCGTGTACAATAAGATCAAATCCATTGCGCAACAGACTGCCGGCTAACTTGCTACCGACATTCCCAAGGCCAATAAAACCGATTTTCATGGCTTCTCCTTAATCTATAATAACAAAATGCCGGTTTCAACAACCGACTATAGGATTCCAAATAAATAATCAAGCTGATCGTTAAACATATAGTATTCTAAATGCTTTTTTGTTGACCTTGCCCACACTTGTTTTGGCTATAATATTATTTACAATCTCTATCTTTTTCGGAACTGCATATTTGGGTATCTTTCTATTTTCTACGTAGGCCATAAAATAAGCTTGTAAATTTATGACTGACACCTCATTTTTGTAATCATCCTTTAAGATAATTATTGCCATCGGTTTTCCGCCCCATTTATCGTCTGCCACACCAATAACTGAGGCTTAACTGTCAGCCTCATACCTTGTTATAACATCTTCAATCTCCAGGGATGATATCCACTCCCAACCATCTTTGAACACATCCATTATAGTCTCCTAAAATTCAATTCATCAAATGAAAAAATTTTAAAGTATGAGTCGGAACTTTTTCGAATGTTACACTTTATGTCAATGGCTTGCGATAGACAATGGGTAGTGTCCCTTATTTTTGCAGGTGAATCCCCTAATTTTAATAAAGGGGTCATTTTTTAATGAACTATCCTGCAGTAAGTTGCGGGGTATCAACTTAAAGGATAATTCCATTTTAGCACTGCAAGCAGTGGGGAATTAAACCCAAGTTAGATTAAAATAAAACAAGGTTAACAAAACAAAAAAAAACAATTTGATAAGTGCATTGAATTTGGAAAGCTAAATTTTATTGACATGTACTTCACTTTCAAATATCTATGTATAAAATCAAGGCCTTTCACTAATAGGAGAACATATGAATGCCGAAGTGATTTTAACCTGTGCAGTTACGGGTGGAAGCGATGTTATAGATAAACATCCCGGGTTACCTGTCACACCGGAGGAAATTGCAATGGCTGTAGTCGAGGCGGCGCAGGCTGGTGCTGCAATCGCTCATATCCATGTAAGAGATCCAAAAACAGGGTTACCATGCAGAGACTTGGAACTGTATGAGGAAACTGCAAAATTGATCAGGGCCAGTGATACTGATGTTGTCTTAAATATAACCACCGGGATGGGAGGAGACCTGATTCCAAGTGAAGAAAATCCGTCAATGGCCGGACCTGGTTCCGATATGATTTCACCTGCTAAACGAGTCCAACATATAGAAGCAATCAAACCCGAGATCTGTACCTTGGATTGTGGATCTTTTAATTACAGTTATACTGCATATATCGCCACGATGGATATGTTGAGAGAAAGTGCAAGAAGAATTCAGCAGGCTGGTGTAAGACCTGAAGTTGAAGCCTTTGATCTGGGGCATATCTGGCAGGCAAAACAATTGATGAAAGAAAACCTTCTGGATAAAAATGCACTTTTCCAGCTCTGCATGGGAATCCCATATGGGGCGGAAGGTACGACCCGAAATGTAGTCGCCATGTTCGACGCACTGCCATCGGGTGTTGCCTGGGGTGCTTTTGGTATCGGAAGGCAGGAAATGCCGATGGTCGCTCAATCTGTGATCATGGGAGGGAACGCCCGTGTTGGATTGGAGGATAATTTGTATTTAGACAAAGGAGTACTGGCTACAAACGCTGAATTGGTGTTAAGGGCAAAAGAAATCATTGAAAGATTAGGGTCAAGATTGGTAACTCCCTCAGAAGCCAGGAGAAAATTAAATCTCATGTAATTGATCAATAATAAACACGGTGATTCAGTATTCAATTTTGCTTTTCTAGATAACATTTTTCAATTCTTTTGAAATTTTAAAACTATGTTTGACAATTATTAAACAGATAAGCAGTATGCATTATTTTTTATAGAAGGATTAAAAGATCTGAAGTTTATTGTCCAATATTTTTCAAGATACCTGTGGGTAAAATTTTATAATTCACAGTTGAAATTACCCACAAGGAGAAAAAATGAGAATCGCATTAATCGGAGCAGGATCCATAGGAACCATATTAGGCGCCCTGCTCAGTAGGGAAGAAGAAAATATAGTACTTGTTGACAGTTATAAAGCGCACGTGGATGCACTGAATCAGAATGGTGCAAAAATTGTGGGATTCATGGATTGTACCATACCGGTCAAAGCCATCACACCAAATGAAATGGATGGAAAATATGATCTGATCATTTCGACAACCAAGCTAAATGCCCTGGAAGCATCACTCAACAATGTGTCACAATTTGTACATGACAATACTGTTGTTCTGACGCTGCAAAATGGTATTCCTGAGGATATTTCAAAAAAAATTTTTAGGGCTGAAAATGTGATGGGAGGTGGTGTCGAATTTGGTGCCACCTGGCTTAATCCGGGCATCTCTGAATTAACATCAAGCGAATCCTCTCTGATGATCACCTTTGGTCGGCTGGATGGGCAAATTACGAAAAAAACAGAAGAAATTCAAAAAGTATTCTTAAAATTCGGTCTATCTGAAATATCCACGAATATTCTTGGTGTTCGCTTTTCAAAGCTTACCGACAATTCGACGTTTAGTGGTATGTCTGCCGTTCTTGCCTGTAATAATGGAAAAATATTAGACTCATATAAAGCCATGACATGTATTGCTCACCTGGGACGTGAAGCAGGTCTGATAATTGAAAAACTGGGAATTAAAGTTGAAAAAATCTTTGGACTTCAGCCTATTATGAAAAACGTAGGATTTTCAACAAAAAAGGAGATGGATGACGTGATCTACAACTATTGGAACCCTATTTATTCAGTTTTCCGATCAGGTGTTGCCAGCATGCTTCAGGATGTTGAAAAAGGCAGAAAAAGTGAAATAAACCATATCAATGGTAAGTTTCTGGAATTAGGTAGAAAAGTCGGCATTGAAACGCCTTTCATGAAAACCGTCGTGGACATTGTCACCAAACTCGAGGAGGGCCAATTAAATGTTTCAAATGCATGGGAGAACTTAAAATATTTTGATATTCCCGAATTTGGTTAGTGATTTCCATTACTCATCGTAAAATTTTGAAGAAGCAGGAGTTAACTCAAGGTGGCTGAAACAAAAATTAGTACAAAACAAAATTTGGAACGTTTGTTAAATCCAAAAAGTATTGCATTTGTCGGAGCCTCAACTAAAACAGATGTCGCAGGCAATGATATGCTTTTGGAAGTCCTGCTTTCAGGATATAATGGTCGTATTTACGGTGTAAATCCAAAATACAGCGACGTTGAAGGAATCAAGTGTTATCCATCTCTGGCTGACCTTCCAGAGGTGGTAGATCTGGTTGTGCTTGCGATTGGTAATGCAAGACTGGAAGAACAATTAAAAGAGGTAACCAGACTTGGGATTGGTGCTGCCGTTCTATTTGGCAGTGCTTATCTCGAAGATGACGAGGATCCGCCCTTGATGCAGAGGATTGCGAAGATTGCCCAAAAGGCTGATATACCGATTTGTGGCGCCGGAGGAATGGGATTCTATAACCTGGATATAAATTTAAGGGTTTTTCCTCAATATATTGCAAGAAAATTTGAGAAAGGAAATGTGGCTTATATCAGCCAGTCCGGCTCTGCTTTAACCGCACTTCTGTGGAACAATCAGCTAATCAATTTCAATATTGCCGTTTCCACAGGTCAGGAACTTGTTACCACAGCTTCCGATTATCTGGATTATATATTGGATCTGCCAACCACAAAAGTTGTGGCCCTTTTTTTGGAATCTGTCAGGGATCCTGAAGGATTTATACTGACGCTTAAAAAAGCCAGAAAAAAAGAAATTCCAATCGTTGTGTTAAAAGTAGGAAGAACAGAGACCTCAGCCAAACTTGCCGTTAGCCATTCCGGGGCTATTGCAGGGGATGATGCAGCCTACCAGGCGTTATTTAACTATTATGGTGTTATTCGGGTCAAAAGTTTAGACGAATTGGCAGCCACATGCCAGCTGTTATCCATGGATAAAAAACTTGTGTCAGGTTACCTTTCGGCAATTATGGATTCAGGAGGGGAAAGAGAAATGCTTATGGATTTGGCTGAAGAGATGGGCATCGGTTTTACGGAAATTGGAAAAGAAACCGCCCGGATTCTGAAGGAAAATTTGGATCCGGGATTAGAACCCATTAATCCGCTTGATGCATGGGGGACCGGCAATAATTATGAATCTATCTATGAAAACTGCCTCCAGGCACTGGTGGATGATAACAAGACTTCCATCATGCTATTTGTCGCGGATTTAACTTCAGGATTTTGGCTGCACGAAACCTTTGCCAGAATCTGCCAGAAGGTATCTTTAAATACCCATAAACCCATAGTGGTGATAACCAATCATATCGGGACGGATTCACAGAATATAGCGAAGAGGCTGCAATCCTCAGGCGTCACCGTACTAAGCGGCACAATCCCTGCTCTTCAAGCCATTAAACATGCATTTGGTTATCGTGATTTTATAAAAAAAGATCTAAAAAAGCCTTTCACTTTTCAGAAGAATGCGCACAAGAATAAATGGATTAAACGATTACAACAACCTGAGCCTCTTGATGAATTGGAAAGTCTGGCACTTTTACAGGATTATCAAATACCCGTGCAAAGAGCTGGGATCGCTGCAAGTGAGAGTGAAGCCGTTGCTGTGGCAAAAAAAATCGGATATCCTGTTGTGATAAAAACAGCAATGCCAAAAATTTTACACAAATCCGATGTTCAGGGCGTTAAATTAAACCTGTCAACAGATCAGGAAGTACAAGAGGCTTACGCTGATTTGGCAAATCGTCTGGGTCGCCGTGTTTTAGTGACCGGCTTGGAAAAAGGACAGGTTGAAGTGGCGCTTGGGTACATCAAAGATCCTCAATTCGGCCCGCTGGTTCTGATTGCCAGCGGAGGGGTATTCATAGAAATCCTGGGGGACAAGCAGATTGCTATGGCTCCATTTGGAAAAGAGGATGCACTGGAGATGATCAACCGGCTAAAAATTAACCCGATGCTGGAAGGAATTAGAGGTACGGATATTTGCGACAAACAGGGATTGGCCCTGATATTGAGCAATTTTTCCATATTGGCCTATGATTTTGGAGAATTCATTACAGAAATGGATGTCAACCCGGTTAAAGTCAGCGCAAAGAGATGTGTGGCAGTGGATGCCATGATTGTTCATTCGTGATAACCGGTTCAAGCGGCCAAATTGTCTACCACCATATAATTCAGAACAAACCCAGGATCACATCTCTAAATCGGGTGCTTTATGATTTAGAGGACCGACTTTAGAGCGCCTATCAAATTTTCAACATTTTCAGGTCTGGCTGTATGCCCCATGAGGCCGATCCGCCAAATTTTACCTGCAAGGGGACCAAGCCCGGCACCGATTTCAATTTTATGGTCGTTAAGCAAGGAGCTTCTTACCAATGCATCATTCGCGCCTTCTGGGATATAAACAGAATTGAGCATGGGAAGACGGCAGGATTCATCCACCAGCATGGTAATGCCCAATTGCTTTAGGCCATCCACGAGGAGCAGGTGGTTGTTCATATGGCGTTTGTAGACTCTTTTCTCTCCTTCCTCGAAAATCAGATAAAGAGCCTGGTATAAACCATATAGCATGTTAATGGGCGCGGTGTGGTGGTAGGTCCTTGTGGCACCTTCCCAATAATTCATGATCATGGTCAGATCCAGGTACCAATTGGGCACCTTGGTTTTTCTTAGCTTAACAGCTTCAACTGCTTTGTCTGAAAAAGAGATGGGGGACAGACCCGGCGGACAGGAAAGACATTTCTGGGTACCACTGTAAAGTACATCGATCCCCCAATCATCCATGGCAATTTCAATGCCGCCAAAACTGGTGACTGCATCCACCAGATAAATGGTGTCTTTACCTTTGAGCAGTTCTCCGATTTTTACTACCGGATTTTCAACACCCGTGGATGTTTCGGCATGGACAACTGCTACAAGCTTATATGTATTTTTTGTTAACTGTTTTTTGACCTCATCAACAATAACCGGTGTGCCCCATTCATACTCAAGGGTATCCACTTTAGCACCCAGTCGTGTGGCCACATCCTGCATACGCAATCCAAACACGCCGTTGATGAGAATCAGGATCGGGTCATCCTTTTCAATCAGGTTGACAAAACAGCATTCCATGCCGGCGGATCCAGTTCCGGAAACAGGGAGGGTCAGTTCGTTTTTAGTGTGCAAAAGATTTTTCAACTTATCTTTCAAGGCATCCATGATCTTGATGAAACATGGATCCATGTGGCCCAAAGTGCTTTTTGCCAACGCATTTAAAACAGATTTATCCACACAGGAAGGACCAGGTCCCATGAGGGTTATATTTTCAATGCCATCCAATACGTTTGTCATAAATTATTCCTTTTTAAAATAAAGTATTGTTCATAGATTAACGGATCCTGACACCCTGTTTTTTAAGGGCTTTTTGGACCTGTTCAATGTTTACGTTCCGGGTGGACACTTGTTTTTTGAAAGACACCGCAGCGGCCACACCGGCACCCTGCCCTGTCACTGTGCAGCACATCATCTGGCGCAGAGCGGCATGAGAAATTTTATCCCCTGAGACACAGCGTCCTGCCACCAGTAAATTATCGATTCTTTTGGGGACTATAATACCGTAGGGCACCTGAAAATACCGGCCTGTTGTCGGGATAATCACCACGCCGTAGGCATCTAAAAATTCTGGGAAGATCCCGATGGAATCCTCAAACCGGGCCTGGTTTTTTACCTCATCCCCGGTCATGGTATATTGCCCTGCGATCTTTCTGGATTCCCTGGCGCCCAGAGAGGAGCCAAATGTTCTCAAACGAGCATTTTCAAATCCCGGTGTGTATTTTCGCAGGGCATCAATGGCCAGAATGGCCTGTTTCCTGCCTTCTATTTCCGCATGGGTCAAATCCTTGAGATCTGTGGGATCAAGTCCCAGCATATACACCATATTCAGGTAGGTGGCTTCCCCGGTATCGGTCAGGCTGCTCCAGTATCCGCCTGTGAGAACATCCTTTGGGATTTCACCACTCTGCCGGGCTTTTGCAAAGGGCTCGCTAAGGTAAGGACTGAACAGGCCTTCTTCCTTTCCGGCTGTTTTTTTGGCCCATTGGCCAAGGTTCCCGGGATTTTTTTTGATATATGCCAGAAACCGGTCACGGTTTACCCCGCTGCAGCCAAAGCTTACAGACACGCCTTCCAACTCTTTCCTGGGTGCTTTATGACAGGGGGCGCCTGCCCTGAATGCTATATCGGCATCACCGGTACAATCAATGACACGTCTTGCAAGAATGGCCTTTCGCCCTTCTTTGCTCTCGGTAATGACACCGGTAATGGTATTGCCCTGGGTGAGCGCTTCAACGCCCAGACAGTGCAGGAACTTGTTAATACCTGCCTCTTTCACCAGCTTGTCGGCGACACATTTAAAAATATCAGCCTCAAGTACCTGGCTGATGGACTGGGGTTCTTTTCTTTCCCCGCCGAATTTTCTGGCTTCCGTTTCAAATTCGAGCCCAATGCCTTCCGACTCCACCGTCTCTTTGTGGCGGTACCAGCCAAGGGATTCCACCATAGCCTGGGTAATATTCCCCCCAAAGCAGCCATACCGTTCCACCAACATGGTGTCCACCCCCGCCCTGGCGGAAGCAATGGCAGCAGCCAAGCCGGACGGGCCGCTTCCCACCACCAGCACATCGGCCTGGGCCATAACAGGAATTTTTTTTGAGGGTTCCCGGATGTATTTCATCTGTTATTCAAGTAAACAGGCCGAACACAAAAAGTGTCGGCCTGTTTATTCAAGATTTAA
>PVMS01023893.1_pt1 | contig 10054 bp, 9 predicted proteins | sample 1853461 | NCBI WGS metagenome assembly PVMS01 (sample SAMN08582032, study PRJNA380276) | Marine sediment metagenome, whole genome shotgun sequencing project. | isolation source: ocean sediment barecode stripped | collected 2017
ACGCGCAAGAAACCCGGCGGACCGCCACGATGCTGGATGTAAGGCTGGCCGTCGGCGCGGGCGGTGGCGAGATAGAACGACCGCATGCTGGCGACGAACTCGGCGAGCTTGTCGTCGATTGCCGTGTCCGCGCTGCCCTTCTCTTCCATGCGCGCGTAGCCTTGGCGCGAGCCGCGTCTTGTCTGCACGTCTTTGACGGCAGGCGAGAAGGCGAGGTCCATCCATGTGGTCATGGCGCACCTACAACGCTGGCATGGTGATGAAGCCAGGCAGGGCCTTGATGCGGCCGACCCAGGCGCGGATGGCAGGGTAGGGCTCGAGCGACACACCGCCTTCGTGGCTGAGCGCCACATAAGGCATGCAGGCAATGTCGGCGATGGTCGGATGGCCGAGCGCCAGCCAGTCATTCTTGGCGAAGTGTTCCTCCATGAGCCCAAGAATGTGCGCGGCCTTTTCGCGTGCCAGGTCCACGTCGAGTTTCATACCGAACTTGTCATGCAGGCGGGCGTCGGCGGGCCCACGGGCGATCTCATTCTCGGCTGTCATGAGCCATGTCATGACTTCGGCCATGCCGGTGGCGTCGGCCGGTAGCCAGCCCTCGTCGCCATATTTGCGCGCCAGGTAGACGAGGATGGCTTGCGAATTGCGCAATACGACATCGCCGTCTTCGAGCACCGGGATCTGGCCGAGTGGGTTCTTGTCGATGAAGGGCGGACGCTTATGCGCGCCGCCCATGAGATCGACGGGTTCAAGGGTGAGGGCGCGCCCCAGCAGTGCGCAGAACAGGCGGACTTTGTAGCAATTCCCCGATGGCTCCAGGTCGTACAATTTGAGTTCAGCCACTCGATCCTCCATTCGTGTTGGGTGTTGTTATGCGTCTGGGGAGTGTTATGCCCTATTCCGTTGAGTGGCGGTATGCGCTAAGTTCTCAACTTATTGTCCCGAATTACGGAATAATGGAATGGACCGGCTCAACGCCATGCGGGTGTTCGTTGCTGTCGCCGATGCGGGTGGTTTATCCCCGGCGGGACGGCGGCTCGGCATGCCGCTGACCACGGTGAGCCGCCAGTTAAAGGCGCTGGAAGAGGCGCTCGATACAAGGCTGGTCACGCGCACCACGCGGCGTTTGGCCTTAACCGAACCAGGCCGCGCTTATCTTGAGACCTGCCGCCGCGTGTTGAGCGATCTCGATGCGGCCGAGCGCCGCCTCACGGGCGAACAGGCCGAGCCACAAGGTGTGCTGGCCCTGACGGCCCCTGTCGTGTTTGGCCGGCGCTATGTCCTGCCGGTGGTGGCAGCCTATCTCGAAGCTTATCCGCGCATGTCGGTCCGCATGTTCCTGATGGATCGGGTCGTGGACCTGGTGGAGGAAGGGCTCGATCTCGGCATTCGCATCGGGCATCTGCCCGATTCGTCCCTGCGGGCCACCCAGCTCGGCACGGTCCGCTATGTCACCTGCGCCAGCCCGTCTTATCTCGCGCGGGCTGGGGAGCCCACCGCACCAAGAGAGCTGAAGGGTCATCATTGCATCAGTTTCAATACATTTTCGCCCGCGGAGCGCTGGACCTTCGCGGGCCGCAAACCAGTGAGTGTGACGGTCGCCCCCCGGCTTATCGTCAATACCGCCGACGCCGCCATCGACGCCGCCAAAGCCGGGCTCGGCGTCGTGCGGGTGCTGTCCTATCAGGCTGATCAGAGCCTCAAGGACGATTCGCTCCGCCTAATCCTGAAAGATTTCGAGCCGCCGGCGGTCCATGTCTGTCTTATCCACCGGGAAGACCGGTTGCCGCAGGCGAAGGTCCAGAGCTTCGGAAGCCTTGCTGTGCCCCTTTTGCGGAGGCGTCTCAAGGGTTCAGAGACCGTGGAGGGCGAGGGTAAAACCCGGGAGCAGCTTTCCAACCGTGATACAAGCTGATAAAGGAAGCCGCCAACTGGGCACCGCATTTTGCACTGCGCAAAGACCGCGAGGGCCCCCTTTCATAAAAGAGGTTGGCCGATGCCCGACGGGCAATCTTCTCAGAACAATTCCCGCTTCCCCGACGCCGCCGTGGCGCTGACCTTCGATGACGTGCTGATCCGTCCAGGACCGTCGGAGGTGCTGCCGAACGAGGTTCAGGTCGCCTCGCGCGTCACCCGCTCAATTTCCTTGAATATCCCCGTGCTGTCCTCGGCCATGGATACGGTGACCGAGGCGCGGCTGGCCATCGCCATGGCGCAAGCCGGCGGCATCGGCGTCATTCACCGCAATCTCGATCCCGAGCTGCAGGCCGCCGAAGTGGCGCAGGTGAAGAAGTTCGAGTCCGGCATGGTGGTCAACCCGGTCACCATCCCGCCCGACGGGACGCTGGCCGATGCGCTCCAGCTGATGGCGGAGCATCGGATCTCCGGCATCCCGGTGGTCGAGACCGTGGTCGAGGGTAGTCCCGGCGGCAAGCTGGTGGGCATTCTCACCAACCGCGACGTGCGCTTCGCCACCAATCCGGGCCAGCGCGTGGCCGAGCTGATGACCAAGGAAGGTCTCGTTACCGTCAAGGACAATGTCGACATGGAGGAGGCCAAGCGGCTTCTCCATCAGCATCGCATCGAGAAGCTGATCGTGGTCGATGACGAATATCGCTGCGTTGGGCTCATCACGGTCAAGGACATCGAGAAGGCGCGCGCCCATCCGAATGCCTGCAAGGACGATCAGGGACGGTTGCGGGTGGCGGCGGCGACCAGCGTTGGCGATCCGGGTTTCGCCCGGGCCGAGCAGCTGATCGACGCGGGCGTTGATCTCGTCGTGGTGGACACGGCCCATGGCCATTCGCGCCTCGTGCTCGATCAAGTCCGCCGCATCAAGAAACATTCACATTCAGTGCAGGCGTTGGCCGGCAATGTCGCCACCGGCGACGGCACAAAGGCGTTGATCGACGCTGGCGCCGACGCCATCAAGGTAGGCATCGGCCCAGGCTCCATCTGCACCACGCGCATCGTGGCCGGGGTTGGTGTGCCGCAATTCACCGCGCTGCTGGAATCGGTCGATGTGGCGCGTAAGGCCGACGTGCCGGTGATCTCCGACGGCGGCATTCGTTATTCCGGCGATCTCGCCAAGGCCTTAGCGGCGGGCGCCGACTGCGTGATGCTGGGCTCGCTGCTTGCGGGCACCGACGAGAGCCCGGGCGAGGTGTTCCTCTACCAGGGCCGTTCCTACAAGGCTTATCGGGGCATGGGCTCGATCAGCGCCATGGCGCGAGGCTCCGCCGATCGTTATTTCCAGCAGGACATCAAGGATACGCTGAAGCTCGTGCCGGAAGGGATCGAGGGGCAGGTGCCCCATAAGGGTCCGGTCGGCAGCGTGCTGCACCAGCTCATTGGCGGGTTGCGGGCTTCGATGGGCTATACCGGCTCGGCCACGATCCCCGACTTCCAAACCCGCGCCAAGTTCATCCGCATCTCGACGGCGAGCTTCCGCGAGAGCCACGTGCATGACGTGACCATTACGCGGGAATCGCCCAACTACCCACGCGAGGGGTAGGGGCGAAGAGCTGGTGAGTTAGCCGGCTATTTGACGCCGAGCTGGCGGACCCTGTCGAAGATGCCTGGCTCAAGCTTCTCCGCTAGGCGGAGATCGACGCTGCCGTCGGTGACCTCCCCTTTGCGGCTTCTGACGAGGCCGCGGCCGACGAGGGCGAAGGCGTTGTTCTTCTGCAGCTTCAGCGCCTTGTCGAAGTCGTCGCCGGCTTTGTCCAGATCGTCATTGAGCACGTAGACCCAGCCGCGGTCGATATAGCCCTCGGTGAGCTGCGGATCGAGCTTGATCACTTCCGAGTAGTCGGCGATCGACAAATCATATTCTTTCCGCTTCCGGTGGATGATGCCGCGGTTCGAATGGCCGTTGGTCGCTTTGGGATCGAGCTCAACCTTCTTGTCCAGGTCGGCGAGCGCCTTATCCAAATCGCTCTTGTGGGTGTAGACGATGCCGCGCAGCAAATAATAGTCGGCGTCTTTGTCGTTGATGCTGATCGCCTCATCGAGATCGGCGATGGCCTTGGTGTATTCCCGCTTGGCGTCGTAACCGGCGGCGCGCATGAAATAGCTGTTGGCGCGCTTCGGATTGATCTTCACGGCCGCGTCCATCTCCGTCATGGCCTTGTCGATGCTGCCGGTGGCCGAGTAGCCCAGAGCGCGGACGCTATGCGCCCGGACGAGGAGCTTCGTGTCGTCCGACCCGCTGGCGATAAACGCGGCGCAGGCGTCGAGAACGTCTTGCACCGAGAGCTTGCCATCGAAGCAGTCGTCGGCTGTGTCGCCGGCTGATGCCGGGACGGCCGTGAGCAGGAGCGCGGCGGCTGCGGCGGAAATGAGCGTGGGAGCGCGAAAGCGCATGGACTTTCTCCTTGGGAACGCTTGGAACTTTGTCATTGGGGCTAGGTTTAGAAGCACACGCGGCCCCGCGTCAATTTAAGTTCCGTCCATGATTACTAAGCATTTTGGCAATCATGCGGGGTGTTCGACCCCATGCCGGGTGCATGGTCGTCCCTCTGATTCCTTAATATGGGGCGCTGTGCCTACCGGTTTGGGCCTCTGTGCGTTGCCAGAGGCGTTGAGTTTTCGGCCCGGCTCTATAGAAGGCGGGCTAAAGGTTGGGCCCCGCGCCGGGCCAATGGCTTGGCGGCGAGGTCCAGGACACGCAAAGGCAAGACAAGCGAAGGAGTGCCAATGTCGATCGAAGCCATTCTGCTGCCGATGTTCGTTCAGGTGGCGCTGACCTTCATCCTGCTGTTCTGGACCATCATTCTGAGGCTCCGGTCGGTCCGCCGCGGCGACGTGGGCAAGCACGAGATCGCGCTGCGCGAGGCCAATTGGCCGCCATATGTGCAGCAGGTGAGCAATGCCTTCCACAACGCCATGGAGATGCCGACGCTGTTCTATGTGGTGGTCCTGCTGGCGCTGATCACCAAGACGCTCGACGTTACGCTCTATGTCTTGATGTGGATGTTCGTGCTGTCGCGCATCTTGCATACCTTAGTCCATGTGACCTCCAACCGGCTCGAGCACCGCACGCCTCTCTTCCTCATCGGCGCCATTGCGCTGGCACTGATCTGGGTGATCGTTGTCGCCCGTGTCGTGCTGTTTCCAACCCTATGACGCCAGCAGCGCGGGCGAGCGCGGCCATAGAGGTTCTCGCCGACATCGCCGCGCTTAAGCGGCCCGCTTCGGAGGCCCTGAAAAGCTGGGGGCTCGGCCATCGCTTCGCCGGCTCCGGCGACCGCGCGGCGATTGGCAATCTCGTCTTCGATTGTTTGCGGAAACGCGCCTCCTGCGCCGCCGCCATGGGCGACGAGGAACCACGTTCGCTGGTGTTGCGGACGCTCGTCACAGGCTGGGGCATGACGCCGGACGCGGTTTCGAGCCTTTGCAACGGTAGCCGCTTTGCGCCGCCACCGCTGAGCGAGGCGGAGCTTGCGGGTCTTAATCGCGATCTTCCCGACGATACGCCCGCCCATATAAAGGGTGATTTCCCCGAATGGCTTGGCGAAATGTTCGGGCAGGTCTTTGGCGACCGCGCGGGCGAGGAGGGAGTGGCGTTGTCAGAACGTGCCCCCGTCGATATCCGTACGAACACGCTGAAGGCCACGCGCGAGAAGGTGTTGAAGGCGCTTCAACGCTTCGACGCTCAACCGACGGCCTATTCGCCAGTCGGCGTTCGCATTGCCCATCGTCCTGGTCCAGGGCGCAGCCCCCATGTGGAATCCGAAGGGGCCCACGGCAAAGGCTGGTTTGAAGTGCAGGACGAAGGCTCGCAAATGGCGGCCTTGCTGAGTGGGGCTGGTCCGCGCCAGCAGGTGATGGATTTCTGCGCCGGCGCCGGCGGCAAGACCCTGGCGCTCTCAGGGCTGATGGAGAATACCGGTCAGCTCTTTGCTTATGATTCCGACCGTCGGCGCCTCCGGCCCATTTTCGAGCGGCTGAAGCGGGCAGGCGCCCGCAATATCCAAGTGCTGAACGCGGGAGACACAGACGTTTTGACCCCGCTTGAGGGTAAGATGGATTTGGTGCTCATCGATGCGCCCTGCACTGGCTCGGGCGTATGGCGCCGCCGGCCTGACGCTAAATGGCGGCTTTCGCCTCAGATGTTGGAGGCCCGGGTTGGTGAGCAGATCGTCGTGCTCGATCAGGGTGCGGCGCTGGTGAAGCCCGGCGGGCGGCTCGCCTATATCACCTGCTCGGTGCTGCCGGCTGAGAACCGCGACCAGGTCGACGCCTTCTTGAGCCGTCATCCCGACTTCAAGATCGTGCCCTGGAGAGCATTGTGGGAAGCGGCAATCCCCGTGGCCCCGCCACCCTCGGCGGACGGTTCCGACGAGACCCTGCTGATGACGCCTCTGAGCCACGGCACTGATGGGTTCTTCGTCTCAGTGCTGGAACGAGCGAGCTAAAGCCGTCACCAATAGCTGAATCGTTTGAATCGCTTGGCCGTTGCGGTTGCCTGTTTGATTCAGGCGCGCTGGGCCTCGATCAGCGGGAGGCCGTCGGTGGTGACCGAGATATTGGTCACCGAGAAGCCTGTAGCTGTCAGAAGCTTTTCCATCTCCGCGCGCGTCCGGGCGCGTCCGCCGGAAAGGGTCATCATGTGCAGGTCGAGCATGATCGCGGCGGGGTCGTCGATAGCGCGCTCGGGCATCAGCCGCTCGATGACCATGAGCTTCGCTCCAGGCTCCATGGCTTCCCGGCAATCATCCAAGATCGTCCGCGCTTGCCCATCGTCATGCTGCTGAAGGACGGCCTTTAAGAGATAGTTGCCGGTGTCGCTGGGGATGGCATCGCCTCCGCCTTGGGCGGCCTCCTCCTTCGCCAGATAGGTCTCGAACGCTGCGCCGTCTTCCTTATTGGCGCGACGCCACTCTTCGACCGGCATGCCGAAGACCTTGGGGAAGGAGGGCTCGCCGGTTTTCAGGCAATGGGAGAGATCGAGCCAGGGCTGCCAATATTGGCCGACCACCACGAGAGCCTTCTCGCGCAGGCTTGATTCTGAGCCCGGCACTAAGGACTGCCCAACGGGGGTGAGCCCGAAGCGGCCGTCCGCCAGCTGCTCGCAAATCCGCATGGTGACGAGCCCGAGCAGGAAACGCCGGAGATGAGGCGCGGACAGGCCAAGCTCGCTCGCCAAGTCGTTTGACGCCAGCGGGCCAGCGCTCAGCGCGTCGGGAATGCCGGTTTTGACCGCGGCAAAGACCAGGGCCGCCTCATGATAGGCGCCGATCTGACGGCGGAGATGGTCCATGATCTTGGCCTGCTCGCGTTGGTCCATGGGCTGACCCTTCCAAATCTCGCTTCGCATGAGGCCGTTTCCGGCACAAGGAGCCATTGCCGACTCAAGGCTGCTGCTATAACCACCGGCCATGACGGACATAAACGAAATTCCCGCCGAAGACCCGCAAGACGCGGCCCATGACGGTTCCCAAGACCGTGTGCTTATCGTCGATTTCGGCAGCCAGGTGACCCAGCTCATCGCTCGGCGCGTGCGCGAGGCGGGCGTCTATTCCGAGGTCGTGCCCTACGACAAGGCCGCAGCGGCCCTTGGGCCCGTGCTGCCCAAGGCCATCATCCTGTCTGGCGGGCCGGCATCCGTGCATGAGAGCGGTACGCCGGAAGCGCCCCAAGCCGTCTTCACCTCTGGCGTGCCCGTGCTTGGCATTTGTTATGGCGAGCAGATCATGGTGTCGGCGCTGGGCGGCCAGGTCGAGCCGGGCCATAGCGGCGAATTTGGCCGGGCCGAACTTCAGATCATCGATGAGACGCCGCTGTTCCAGGACGTGTTCGACGAAGGTGAGCGCACGCAAGTCTGGATGAGCCATGGCGACCGCGTGACCAAGCTGCCGCCGGGCTTCCGCGCTGTCGGCGTTTCCACCGGCGCGCCCTTTGCGGCCATCGCCGACGATTCCCGAAAGCTCTATGGCCTCCAGTTCCATCCCGAAGTGGTGCATACGCCGAAAGGCTCAGCGCTTATCGCCAATTTCGTGCGCGAGATCGCCGGCTGTGCGGGGACATGGACCATGGCCCAATTCCGCGACAAGGAAGTGGCGCGCATTCGCGAAGAGGTGGACGAGAGTCGCGTGGTGTGCGGGCTGTCGGGCGGGGTGGATTCCGCCGTTGCCGCGCTGCTCATCCACGAGGCCATTGGCGAACAGCTTACCTGCATCTTCGTGGATCACGGCCTACTGCGCGAAGGCGAAGCGACCGAGGTCGTCGATCTGTTCCGGGGCCATTACAACATTCCGCTGATCGCGGTGGACGCCAAGGAGCGATTCCTGCGCGCGCTCGAAGGCATCACCGACCCGGAAGCGAAGCGCAAGATCATCGGCCGCTTGTTCGTCGAAGTGTTCGAGGAAGAATCCGAGAAGTTCGATGACGCCGAGTTCCTGGCGCAAGGCACGCTTTACCCCGACGTGATCGAGAGCGTATCGGCCACGGGCGGGCCAAGCGTCACCATCAAGTCGCACCACAATGTTGGCGGCTTGCCGGAGACCATGAAACTGAAACTGATCGAGCCGTTGCGCGCGCTCTTCAAAGACGAAGTGCGCAAGCTTGGCCGCGAGCTTGGCTTGCCGGATGTCTTCGTCGGGCGTCACCCGTTTCCGGGGCCGGGTCTCGCCATCCGTATTCCCGGCGAGATTACCGACGAGAAGCTTGCTATCCTACGCAAGGCCGATGTCATCTTTCTCGATGAGATCCGCAAGGCCGGGCTCTACGACACAATCTGGCAGGCCTTCGCCGTGCTGCTGCCCGTGCGCACCGTCGGCGTCATGGGCGATGCCCGCACCTATGACTTCGTTTGCGCACTGCGCGCCGTCACCGCGACCGACGGCATGACGGCCGACTATTACGGCTTCTCCCATGAGTTCTTAGGGCGCGCAGCGACACGCATCATCAACGAAGTGCGCGGCATCAACCGCGTGGTCTACGACATCACCTCAAAGCCTCCCGGCACGATTGAGTGGGAGTAGGCACGTCGGGACATTAGCCAACAGGAGACTTGAGACCGTGCGGGTAAACTCTCTCCTTCTGACTGTCGTCTGTCTCGGCATCCTTGTTGCCTTGCCGGCAGTGCCACGAGCTTCTGCCGCGGAGCCGCCACCGGAAATTCCGGCGGAAATTCCAGCAGAAACTCAGCCGGACATTCCCGCAGAAATTCCCGATTGGCTGCAGGCCCATGTCGGCAATGGCAATGGTCAAATCAACCAAGTGGTTTTGGAAAGGGCTCGCGCGCATTACCTGCAGAAGGTGAGCGCTGGCGTGGTCGAGAATCCCTGCTACTTCGGCAAGGACGCGACGCGTCCGGCCGGAACGGGGCGCCGGTTTTATGTGATCTGCGAAACCGACCAGACGTTTCGCGCGATCTCGTCGGGCCACGGCAACGGCCGCAAGTTGCGAGGCGCGAATTTCGCAAACGGCATTCGCTGCGCCAAGCATTTCAGCAATGCGGAAGGTTCCAAGCTGACCACAGGCGGCGCCTATGTGACCGCCGAAACGAGACCGTCCTTCAAAGGCTATTATCGCTCGCGGGGGAAACGCGTGCCGTTTGTCCGCTCGTTCTTGCAGTTCGAGGGGGAGGGCGACACCGCAAACGCCAGGGAGCGCGCTATCGGCGGGCATCCGGCCGTGTTGTTGCGGGCGAAATGCCGTTTCAAATATTCGAAGAGCCCCTACGCCAACAAGGAGGGCTACGTTCCCTACGGAAGGCTGGTGAACTACAGCGCCGGGCGCAGCAATGGCTGCACCAGCTGGACGCCGGGGGACGCCGAAAAGATTTTCGAGATCGTGAAGGAGGAGCCGACGACGCTCTACCTCTATCCTGAGTCAGGCGACATCGACGCCGTGGCGAAAGCGGCGAAGCGCGGCAAGTTGCCGTCGGGCGCAGGGCTCTATTGGAACGCGTCCTGCTTGAGAGAAATCCGCGCTCCGAAATTCTGGACGCAAGAGAAGCTCGATCCCATCATCGCCAAGTACCGGAAGGATCACCCGCCAGGGCCATACCGGCCCTTGCCGATTTGCAAGTGACGTTCGTCGAATA
>PVMS01098934.1_pt1 | contig 10054 bp, 9 predicted proteins | sample 1853461 | NCBI WGS metagenome assembly PVMS01 (sample SAMN08582032, study PRJNA380276) | Marine sediment metagenome, whole genome shotgun sequencing project. | isolation source: ocean sediment barecode stripped | collected 2017
GAAGCAAAAGCCGGGTGCTGACGTTTGAACAAGTCAAAGTTCTCAAAAACATCTTTGACAATGTTGTAGACGACCTGCTCATCGGTATCGTCACGAGTGAACAGAATCGCTTTGAGACTTATGGTGGGGATTGGTTCCTTATTCATGATGTTTGGATAATAGCCGATCAGGATGTCTGCGGGGGCGAGGTATTCACGCCGGGAAAGGAAGTGATCAATCATTTCCCGGCCCGGGGAAACAATTTTGATCTTGCGGTCGCCAGCTGCGGCTTCCATAATCGAGAGGTTAGGATGCCCGACCGTGTAGAAGTAAGCATCGATGTCGCCTGATTGCAGGAGCTCTGAGGCTTCGTAGGTCGGCCTCCTGAGCACGGTCAGGTCGTTTTGAGGATCCAGGCCCAGATAGTCGAACACGCCCATGGCCTGCATGGCATCAGTGGAGCCCAGCTCACCGACATTAACCGTTTTACCTTTCAGGTCAGCCAGAGTCTGGATGCCGGCATCTACGGCTGCAATGATCGTATAATCTTCCGTGTATAGACCGAGAACACTCCGCAGTTTGTCCTCTGGGCTGTCTTGCCAGTACTGCTCACCGTTTTTAGCAAAATAGAGCATGTTGGCCTGAGCAATGCCGAATGCCAACGAACCCTCAGCAACATTCTCGATGTTGGCGACCGACCCCTCAGAGGCCTCTGCGAGCAAACGCAGGTTGTGCTCCTGGCGTTTCCGGTTATGCATTTTGGCAATGGCACTCCCCGCAGCGTAATAGACGCCGGTAATGTTGCCGGTGCCGATCGACAGCATCGGTTCATCAAAAGCGAGCGGTGTTGATGGGGAAATGGAGAGGGAGAAAGTTACCAGGGACAACAGCATAAACAAACGTGACACACGTGACATCAGACCCTCCTGAAAAGTAGACACATAAATGGATATGATTGAAACCGTAAACGCTCCCCTATCTCACCAGAGTAACCGTCGTTCCAGCTGTTTTCTCACTCAACCAGGAGGATGTCGGACTATACGGGCCGAAGCGAAAATTCGGAAGTTTGAGGCCAGATTTTGGCTCGTTTGAGAGTAATAGCCGTAGCTATTGGTCGAAAAGGAGCTGAAATATGGGCCAAACAGCCGGATTTGCAGCCGGCTCATGGATAGTCCGACAGCCTCCTAGGCAACAAATACGAAGGATTATCTCCAGCATGACTGACCATGGCTTACAGTATACAAACATTCTGATATAAGGCTATAGCCCGGGAAGAAACAAAAAAATCTGCTAAAAAAACAGTCGATGCAAATATTAATGTTCTGAAGAGTGTAAGAAAGGGAGTACTAAAGAGAAACAGCCACTCGGCTATCAAGCTAAGTGGCTGTTTTTATTGGCGGCCCCGGGGCGATTCGAACGCCCGGCCTACCGCTTAGGAGGCGGTTGCTCTATCCAGCTGAGCTACGGGGCCGGAATAACCAAAGAACGGATAACCCTGCAGGCTCCTAAAAGTTAAGCAGGCTAAAAACCTTGCCTTCCGGCAACTTCTTGCGCCCCTCAAGAAAATCAAGCTCAGCTATGAAGGCACATTCTACAATATCGGCACCAAGAGCCTCCACCAACTTGACAACAGCAGAGACTGTGCCTCCGGTGGCCAGCAGATCATCAGCGATGATAATCTTGTCGCCTTTATTGAAAGCATCCTCGTGGATCTCAAGGGTATCGGTGCCGTATTCGAGATCGTAGGTGATCTGGCGCACCTTGTATGGCAGCTTTCCGGGTTTACGCACCAGCGTTACACCGACGCCGAGTTTGTATGCCAGGGCTGAACCAAGGATGAAACCACGCGCCTCGACACCGACAATCTGGTCGATGTTCCGGCCGATGTAGCGATGGGCGATCAGGTCGATCATTCGATGGAAGCTACGGGCGTCAGAAAGTAATGTTGTAATATCTTTAAAAACAATCCCTTTTTTAGGAAAATCGGGAATATCGCGAATAATTTCTTTCAACTCTTCCATGCTTTGCTCCTATGAGGAATCACGCTCTGCCAGAAGAATACGTAACTTTTCCAGGCTTTTGGCCTCAATCTGACGAATCCGCTCGCGAGTGACACCAAACTGGCGGCCAATGGTGTCGAGGGTCTGTGGATCACGATCATCCAAGCCGAAACGCAGGGCAATGATTTCCTTTTCATTATCAGCAAGCGTTGCCAGTAAACCAGTAACGATCCGGAACTTGTTCAGCCCCTCGGCAAGTTCGAGCGGGTCCACGACGCTGGTATCCTTGATGGTATCTATGAGACTGTAATCGTTGCCCTCACCCAGAGGATGCTCTATCGAATAGGTTTTCTTAAGTAATACCATGAGTCGTCGGATGTATGCGGGAGCAACTCCCATTGCTTCAGCAACTTCTTTAACCTGTGGTTCACGATTGTAGACCCGTATCAACTCACGACTGATTTTGATGAGTTTGTTGATGTCATCGGAGACATGAACCGGCAGACGAATCGTCCGGCTCTGGTTAACCAGGGCGCGTTCTATCGACTGGCGGATCCACCATGTGGCATATGTTGAGAAACGACATTCCTTGCTGAGCTTGAAACGCTCAACCGCTTTGATGAGACCCAGGTTCCCCTCTTCGATAAGATCAAGGAAAGGCAGGCCGCGATTCATATAACGTTTGGCAATCTTGACGACCAGGCGCAGGTTTGACACGATCATTTGATCACGAGCTTCCATGTCACCGTCATCAATGCGCCGGGCAAGAGCCCGTTCTTCTTCTGCCGTCAAGAGATTGGATTTCTGAATATCTTTCAGATAGAGCTTGATGGCATCCATCGAAAAATCTTCATGATCGTCGGCAGACTCTTTCTCAGCTTCCTCACGCTCGACCTTGGCCAAAGCCTTGCGATCAGGCTCCTTCTCTTCGGTCAAAGGTGTTTTTCGGGTTTCATCTTCAAGCTCGACTTTTTCATTGTCCTGCAAGACATCATTCATGGCACGGATACTCTCATTGCAGAGTTATAAGAAGTTTTCGAGTCTAAGGGAGCAACAGCCCTATGGCAAGTATAAAATCGGGTTCACAGCTGACTTGCCTTTACGAATTTCGAAATGAAGTCGGGCACTTTGTCCGTTCGGCGGTAGGCCACTCAAGGCAATCTTGTCCCCTTGCCCGACATAGTCATTCATCTTGACCAGGTTCCTGTGGTTGTAACCATAAACGCTGAAATAACTGTCGGAATGTTCCAGGATAACGAGGTTACCATAGCCGGGAATCGCACTGCCGCTGTAGATAACCTTGCCGGAAGCCGAAGCAACCACAGTGGTTCCTTTCGGAACCCCGATTTCGATGCCTTTGTAAACATTCTTACTCTGCTTGCCAAACTTGTTCAGTACTTTCCCTTTAACCGGCCAGGTAAAAAATCCTTTGGCTGGTTTGGCGGTATGGACAGGTGACGTTACCGCCGGTTTTTTCGTTGCAGGCTTACTGATAGTTGCCGTTGGTTTCTTTTTTGTTGTGGGAGTAACAGAGGTAACTCGTGAGGAGGTGCTTGTTGTCTTTGCCGTTATCGGTACTTTGCGCGCCTGTGTGACACCCGGGATGTAAAGTCGCTGGTTGGCCTTGAGTTGCGTTGGATCCTTGATGTCATTAATGAGAACCAGTCGACTTTCCTCGATCTCATAGGTTTTAGCAATGCGGTACAACGTCTGTCCCGGTTGCACGGTGTGATAAATCCCCTTCGGTGCACAGGCGACTAACAAGCTCACCCAGATGAGCAGAAGAATCACACTATTTGTCGAAAGAGATCGCATAAAAGGAATAAAGCCTTAAAGGTTATTGCCCTTCGCGCCACTCGTCCCGCGCCCCGCGTCCCAGGCTTACACAGTGTCCTACATCAGAGTACATATTTCAACAACAGGAAACCGCCAAACAACAACAACAGAAAAACTATACTGAGCAGGTTGAAATAGCGGTCGATAAATTCACGCATGCTGGGTCCATAACGGTGCAGCAACCAGGCGACCAGAAAAAAGCGCAGGCTGCGACTGATCAGCGACGCGATCAGAAAAACGACAAGGTTAACCTGAAAAACACCGGATCCTATGGTAATGACCTTGTAGGGGATCGGTGTAAACCCGGCGGTAAAAACCACCCAGAAGCCGTATTCGGCAAACAGGCCCTGGACTCTGGAAAAAACATCCGGGGTGAAACCGGGGATATATTGAAAGAAAAATCCATTGACCAAAGGCCAGGCGCCCCAACCGATTCCGTAACCGAGCAGCCCGCCAAGGACAGAACCGACCGAGGCCAGCAGGGCAAAACGCCAGGCACGTGTCGGCAAGGAGATACACAGAGCGATCAACAACACGTCGGGAGGCACGGGGAAGATAGAGGACTCTACCAGAGCAAGCAGAAAAAGAGCCGGACCACCATAAGGGGTCTCGGCCCAATGCAGAACCCAGTCATAAAGCCTACGAATTAAGCGCATCGGTTAACTTCTCTCCTGCCAGCCGTGGTTGCCGATCAAAGGGACAAAACGACACCCAAGCATCTTTTCTTCCATATATTCCTCTTCACCGGTGCGCGTGACACGCAGAAGGAATTGGCTCTCCCGATCGCCGACCGGAATAATCAGGCGGCCACCCACAGCCAGTTGGTCGAGATAGTGTTGTGGAACCTCTGGGGCTCCTGCGGTGACCAGGATGGCATCAAACGGTGCCATTTCCTGCCATCCCAGAGTGCCGTCAGCCAAGCGGATGTTGACCTTGCCAAAACCACACTCATCAAGTACTTTGCGGGCTCGACGTGCCAGAGAAGGTATCCGCTCCAGGGAAAAAACCCGATCGGCGAGCAAAGCCAGAACTGCCGCCTGATAGCCGGAACCGGTACCGATTTCGAGAACCGTTTCAGAACCATCCAAAACAAGGGCTTCACTCATGAAAGCCACCATATACGGTTGAGAGATCGTCTGCTTTTCCCCGATCGGCAGAGGAGCATCCTGATAAGCCTTACCTTCCAGGGCTTGTTCGACAAATTTGTGTCGGGGGACTTTGAGCATAGCGTCAATGACGCGCTGATCGGCGATCCCACGTGCAACCACCTGTTCTTCAACCATACGCCTGCGGGCTATAGAGAAGGATCTCATCAGGATTCGCTACTATCCAGTGGCAGCTCTTCGAGTTGCCACTGGCGTAAGTGATCGATTGCTGCGTAATTGGTCAAATCAAGGTGCAATGGTGTCACTGAGACATAACCCTTGTTCACGGCATGAAAATCGGTCCCTTCCAGATCCTGGAAACCGAGTTCGCCGGCGCCGATCCAATAGTAGGAACGTCCCCTGGGATCGGTTTTCTGTACGACGGCATCCTCATAAATCCGCTTACCCTGTCTGGTCAGACGAAGACCAAGAGGTTTACCGGCCGGGACATTGACATTGATAAAGGTGTCTGCAGGCAAGCCATGATTTAAAACGGTAGACGCCAGCTGTCCGGCGACTCTTGCCGCTGCGGCAAAATCATCATATTTAAAACTCTGACCGGCAAGAGAAACAGCTATAGCCGGAACTCCCATCAAGGTGGCCTCCATGGCCGCTGCGACCGTACCTGAGTAAGTCAGGTCGTCGCCCATGTTGCCGCCTTTATTGATTCCTGACACCACCAGGTCGGGCTTTTCTTTCAAAAGGCCTTGAATACCAAGACTGACTGCATCCGTCGGCGTTCCACTGACAGCCCAATGATCCTTGGCAATTTGCTCAGCACGCAGTGGCGCATGTAAAGTCAAGGCATGGCCAATGGCGCTTCGTTCACGATCTGGAGCAACAACAGCGACCCGGCCAAACGACTGCAACTGGTCGGTCAGTGCCTGCAGACCGGCAGAATGAATTCCATCATCATTAGTAATTAAAATCAGCACAGAGATTAATTCAGAGAGCGGCCGAGAAAGGGCGGTGATGTCATCAAGGCTTAGCTTCCAGGCTTTTCTTGAGATGCAGGATATCTTGTCGAATTTCTTTGAGTAGTTCCGGGTTATAAGAACCGCCGAGGGGCAATGTAAGCTGATCGATAGCCTTTGCAGTTTTCTTTGGGGGGTTCTCTTCAACAGCGACCACAGCAGTCTTTGCCGGCTTCTCACGCAGCTTCTTACGGGCGCCGGCAATGGTGAAACCCTGATTATAGAGGAGATCTTTCAGACGCAGGATGAGATCAACATCCCGTCTTCGATAGAGCCGCTGGTTGCTGCGGCTCTTGTTTGGCCGGATGGCACTGAACTCCGTCTCCCAGTAACGGAGAACATGAGTCTTTAAACCGGTGAATTTTGCTACTTCACCAATTTTATAATATAGTTTGTCGGGAATCTGAAAGTCCATACGCCGAGACCTTGGAGATGGCGGAGCGGACCAGCCTTAGCCCTCCGACCCGTTAATCGAAGCCTTGAGAACCTGGCTTGGCTTAAAGGTCAGAATTCGACGCGAGGAAATTTCGATTTCCTCGCCGGTCTGAGGATTGCGACCGCGGCGGGTGGCTTTGTCCTTGACGACGAAATTCCCAAAGCCGGCAATCTTGATCTTATCACCCGACTCAAGAGTGGTCTTCATGATATCGAAAACCATTTCGACGATCTCAGCGGATTCTTTTTTTGAGAAACCGGTCTTCAGATACACATTTTCGACAAGGTCCGCCTTAGTCATTTACATCCACCTCCCGTTGATATCTACGCGATTTTTCAGGTTTTTATAACACATTCTGAATATGCTAAGCAACTGATTTTTTATCGAAGCTCTGCGCCCAGCTGCTTTTCCATCGCCCGGATCAGCTTTCCATGAAGATTTTGTATCAGTTCATCAGTCAGAGTTCGGTCTTGAGCACGATAGCAAGCACGGATTGCCAGGCTCTTCTTGCCGACCGGGACACCTTCACCGCAGTAAACATCAAACAACTCAAGACTCTCCAAATCCTTTAACTTGACCTGGCCAAGAACTGTAAATACACGTTGGGCTGAAATGTCGGCATCGATCAGGAAGGCCGAGTCACGCTGTACATCTGGATAACGCGACAAAGGTTGGAACTTAACTGTGCCGCCAACAATCTCAAAAAATGCCTCCATATCCAGATCACAAAGCACCACGGATTGATCAAGATTAAAATTGTGCAAAACTTCTGGATGAAGTTCTCCCAAAGTGCCGAGCAGATGTTCTCCATGATAAAGCGCGCAGGATTTCCCGGGATGGTAAAAAGGCTCATCATGCTCAACCTGCCAAACCACCTTGGTGATTCTTAATTCAGTTAAAAGCTGCTCGACATCACCTTTTATATCGAAAAAATCTGTTTTTTCGGCAGACTGTGCCCAACCCTGAGGTTCTCGACGCCCACAAAGTAACGCTGTCAAACGCAGGCCCTCGTGGGGCAACTCAGCAGCGTCATCAGGTTGAAACACCGTCCGTAGCTCAAAGAGAGCCAGGTCCTCGCTGCGATAAGCCATATTTCGTGCAGCAGTCTCCAGAAGACTCGGCACCAGAGTGGTCCTCATGCTGCCCTGCTCTTCTGTCAGCGGGTTAAGCACCTGAATATTCTGCCGCCGTAGATCATCTTTGGCGAATTGGAGTTTATCAAGGCAGTCTGCATTGAAAAACGAATAATTAATAACTTCAGCGTAGCCCATCCGCACCATCAGGTCACGCACCTGGCGCGCATGAGTGAAATGGCCGGGAAGCTTCCGGTAGGTCATCCTGCTGATCGGCATAGTAACCGGAATATGATCGTAGCCGATAAGTCGAACAACTTCTTCAATCAGATCAATCTCGCGCTCAAGATCGGGGCGAAAATTTGGAATTTCAACCTTGACCGCACCATCAGAGCCCTCGGTCGGGAGATCACATTTAAGGCCGATCGAGTTGAGTTTGTTGCAGATATTGTCAGCGGCAACTTCAAGCCCAAGCACCTGACTGGTGCGCGAGGCTGTAATAGTGACGGTCCGGGGAATCAACTCTTCGGGATAGACATCGACAGCACCACGCGCAATCGTTCCGCCAGTCAATTCTGCAATCAGGACAGCAGCGCGATCGAGTGCCAGCGGCACCATATCAACGTCGGTACCACGCTCAAAGCGATGTGAAGATTCTGAGTGCAACCCCAACCGTTTACTGGTGCGGCGTATAGTGACAGGGTTGAAATAAGCGCTCTCAAGCAGAATGTCGGTCGTTTCAGAGCTGACTTCCGAGTTTTCACCCCCCATGACACCGGCCAGGGCAACCGGCCCCACGCCATCACAGATCACCAGGTCAGAGTTCATCAAGATCCGCACCTGGCTATCAAGCGTCGTAAACCGGTCACCATCCTGTGCTCGGCGCACGACAATCCGGCGTTCACGCAACTGATTGAAATCAAAAGCGTGCAGAGGTTGCCCAAGCTCCATCATGACAAAGTTGGTAATATCAACAACGTTACTGATGGAACGTATACCGACCGCTTCCAGGCGGCGGGTCAGCCATTCAGGCGAAGGACCAATCTTGACGTTTTCAATCAGTCGTGCAGCATAACGCGGACAAAGATCGGCATCCTCAATGACCACCGAGGTTTTCTCCGCTGCCAGGCGATCACTCTCGGTAACAACCGGCTCCGGAAGCCGAAGTGTGGCACCGGTCATGGCCGAGACTTCGCGTGCCACACCGACAACACTCAGACAATCGGCCCGGTTCGGCGTCAAGCCGATTTCATACATGATGTCTTTGAGTCCCAGCGCCTTGAAAACCGGTTCTCCCAAAGTCAGGTCAGGCGGCAGTATCAAGATGCCATCAGCATCCTCTCCGAGTCCAAGCTCACAAGTTGAGCAAAGCATGCCAAATGACAACTGACCACGAATTTTCGATTTCTTTATCTTGAAATCTCCGGGTAACACCGTACCGACTTGAGCCAGGGCAACCAGATCACCGGTCTTGTGATTTGTGGCACCACAAACAATCTGGGTGATCTCATCGCCAGTTTCCACCTCACAGACAGTCAGACGGTCTGCGTCGGGATGTTGCTGCACATCAGCAAGCCGGGCAACAATGACGCTGTCCAGCCCCTCGCCGAGACGTTCCATGACATCGACTTCCAGACCAACCATAGTCAGACGATGCGAGAGTTCGTCGGCAGTGAGGTCAAAATCAACATAGTCCCTGAGCCAGTTCAAGGTGACTTTCATACTTAAAGTCCTTTATAAAACAAAAAGCTATAACTAATTAAAAACAAAAGGTTAATAAACCGGCATGACTTACCAGTCCCTAGCCCCGAGTGACCAGTCACCGCACCTAGAATTGCTTCAAGAATCGCAGGTCATTTTCGAAGAAGAGACGCAGGTCGTTGACGCCATACTTGAGCATGGCGACACGTTCGAGTCCCATTCCAAAAGCAAAGCCACTGTAAACCTCGGGATCGTAGTTAACTGACTTGAATACTTCAGGATCAATCATACCGCTACCGAGAATTTCCAGCCAGCCTGACTGTCCGCAAACCCGGCAGCCACTGCCACCACAGATCACGCATTGAATGTCGACCTCGGCACTTGGTTCCGTAAAAGGAAAAAATGAAGGGCGGAAACGAACATCAACGTTCTGTCCAAAAAATTCGTTGATAAAGGTCGTTAGAATCCCCTTGAGGTCACCGAAGGTAACCTTGCGATCTACAAGGAAACCTTCAATCTGATGGAACATGGGACTGTGGGTGATATCGGAATCGCGGCGATAGACTGTTCCGGGGGCAACCACGCGAACCGGCGGCTCATGTTCCAGCATGGTGCGAATCTGTACGGGTGAGGTATGAGTGCGCAGAACCACATCCTCTGACACATAGAAGGTGTCCTGCATGTCGCGAGCAGGATGATCCTTGGGGATATTCAAAGCTTCAAAGTTATAGAAATCTTTTTCAATTTCAGGGCCCTCAACCACCCCGAAACCAAGAGCGGCAAAAATCGTAACGATCTCTTCTGTCACCTGGGTAATGGGATGTTTATATCCGCGTCGTTGCTGCCGCCCGGGCAGAGTTACATCCAGGCTCTCGTCTGCCAGAAACTCATGCAGCAGAAACTGGCAGAC
>PVMS01102832.1_pt1 | contig 10054 bp, 6 predicted proteins | sample 1853461 | NCBI WGS metagenome assembly PVMS01 (sample SAMN08582032, study PRJNA380276) | Marine sediment metagenome, whole genome shotgun sequencing project. | isolation source: ocean sediment barecode stripped | collected 2017
ATAGTGACCGGGCCGGGGTGTTGGAACAGCTGCTCGCGGGAGCGGGCGGCGACCGGCGCATCACTCTTCTCTGCGACGCTTCGGCATTGTACGAAAACCACCTAGGAGATCCCGAGCGAGCCGCAGCGCACCTGCTCACCGCCGTGGACATGTCGCGTGGCAGCCCCCTCTACCCCAACCTGCTGCGTGCGCTGGGGAGCGCCTTGCACGACACCGGACGCAGCGACACGTGGGCACGTTGTGCCGAAGCGGAGCTACACGCGCTCGACCCGGAGGCGCCGGTACTCTCCGACCGCCGGCGTGAGCTGCGACGCGAACTCGCAACCGCATATGAGCTGCGGCTGGGCCGACCCGGCGCGGCGCTGTGTCACTTGCGCGAGCTCGCCGATCTGAAATGGACCGAGACTCACGGGGCGGGAACCGGAGAACTCGATGCGATCGAATCCGCATTACTGCGTTTACTGCGTGCCGAGGGTAGCTGGATCGAGTTCGAGACCCGGCTCGGCACACACGTCGAGCGGCATCCGGACGAGGTCGAAGCATGGCGAGAACTCGCGCGTGTGCGCGAGGAGCGCCTGCGCACGCCGGTTGCAGCGAATGAGGCCTATCGCGCCGTGCTCGCGCTGCGGCCGGATGACGTCGAATCCGTCCGCGGTCTGCGGCGTTGCTCGGAGCTGGTCGGCGACTGGGAGGTCGTCGCCGAAGCGCTGTGTCTCGAACTCGACCACGCAGACGACCTCTCCACGCGCGAGCGCGCTGCGCTGCTCCGGCGCCTCGGGGACGTCAGCTGGGAGCGACTCGGGTCGACGACGCGCGCGAGCCGCGCATATGCATCGGCACTCGAATGCAGCCCCGCCGACTTCGAAGCGCTGCGGTCCCACCAACGCCTGCTCGAAGCGATGGAGGACTGGTCCGGCGCGATCGACCTGTACGAGAGCGAAATCGAATTACTCGGAAACGCCGAACCGGTTCGGCGCAGTGAAGCATCGCTGCGCGCCGGAGAAATCGCACGGGATCACACCGGAGAAATCGAGCGCGCGCTACGCGGATACCTATGCGCGGCGGAACTCGCCGCGCTGTCCGTCGATCGGCGCGCCGAACTCGCAGAGCTGCATCGGCGCAACGGCGACCTCGAAGCCTACGCAGAGGTCTTCGAAGACTGGTGCAACGACTCCGAAGCGCGGGCAGGTGCGGGGGACCACCGGCGGCTGTCGGAAGTCCTCGAACAACTCGGTCGTACTCCGAAAGCCCTCGCGAGCATCGAACGCGCGGCAGAACTCGAGGCGGAATCAGCCGAGATCTGGGACTCCGCGGCGCGACTGCGAAATCAATGCGACGACCCGGACGGGGCCGCGGATGCCCTCGAACTTGCGGCGGAAAGGCTCCCTGATGCCGAGGCCTGCGCCCGGCTGCATCTCGCGGCCGCGTTGACCGAACCTCGGGATGCGGAGAAAGCGCTCGATCGCTACCGGGCGGCGGCGCGACGCGACTCGGCCGACACAGCGACCGCGGCTGCGCTCGCGCGCCTCTCTTCTGAACTCGGCGACTTCGCCGAGGCCGTCGAAATGGCCGAGCGCGCGCTCGACCTCGGCGAATCCGGAGGAAACCTCGACCCCGAGCTGCTGCGTGACACCGCGCTCATCGGTGCTCGCGCAGCCCGCGAGCGCGGCAACGACGAAACCGCGGCACGCTTGTATTCGCGGGTGCTCGCCCACGCCCCGACGCACGCGGACGCACTGGCCGAATACGGCGAGACGCTCGCGGGACTCGGAGATCTGCTGGGCGCTCAGGCCGCGCTCGAAGCGCGCCTGGAGCTGGGAGAGTCCGATGACGCGCGCGCACTGCACCTCTCGATGCTCGGCGCGGCACTCTGCGCGTCCGAAGATTTCGAGGCCGCGCGAGTACGGCTCGCAGAGGCGGTCGAAATCGACCCCGAACTCGATCGCGCCCACCACGACCTGATTGCCGTCTACGAACGACTGGACCGCATCGACGATGGCATCGGGGCTCTCGAGCGCTGGGCCGACCTCGCCGAGGCCGCTCCGGATCGCGCCGCGCGCCTGCTGCGCGCGGCCGAATGGGAGCTGCGCTGCGACCATCGCGCCGAATCGGCCGAGCGGCATCTGCGCGACGCACTCGAAGCCGACACCGGAATCACACACGCCTGGGTGCTGCTCGCGGACCACCTATGGGATCAGGGCCGCGGCGACGAAGCCCTCGAAGTCACTTCACTCGCACTCCAGGGCGTGCAGGATTCTGAAGCGCGCGGGAGCCTCACGCTGGTCCAGGGGCGCGCCTACGAAAAGCGTGGCGACCGACGCGAAGCCGCCGAGGCATTCGGGATCGCGGCGCGCGAGAACCCGCGCAATATCGAAGCCGCACTTTCGAGCGCGCGCCTGCTACGCGGCCTTGGAGAATGGCAGCCGGCCGCCGACACCCTCGACGCATTCGCGATGAACCACCCAGGCGACGACGCAGGCGGCCAGGCCGACGTGCTGCAACAGCTCGGACGGCTCCTGGCCGGGCCACTCGAAGATGTCGACGGCGCGATCTCGGCCTACCGGCGCGGCCTCGAACTCGAACCGGGACGCATCGACACGCGCGCCGCACTGGCCGAGTTCCTGAGTCACCGTCCCGAAGACCGCGACGAAGCACTCGACCACCACGAGGCACTGCTCGCGGAGGACCCGACTCACGCGTCGTCGCTGCGCGTCCTGCTTCGGATCGCGCGCGAACAGCGAAACGAAGCGGCGATCGCGACCGGCCTCGGCGTGCTGCGCGCACTCGGCATCGCATCACCGCGCGAACTAGAGGAAGAGACACCGAGCACGACCTTGCACTTTGCGGGCGACCGCGAGCTGGCCGACCCGCTCTGGGAGAAACTGCGACGAATCGCATCCGAAGCCTCGCGAGAAATCGCGCAGGCGCTCGAGGCCTCCCCGAGCCCGTCGGTCGACGGTCACTCCGACCCGGCCTCGACGTTCCGCGCCGCCGCAATCGCGGCGGAGGGCGAGCTCAGCGCCGCGGCGCTGATTCCACTGACCAAACAGGAACTCGGCGAGGCGTTGACCGTCACCGCAGCCATCGCGCTCGACCCGGAACATGTCCACGGCGATGGGCGACTCCTGAACGCGATGTCGAGTGCGATCCGCCGACGACTGCGGCGACGAATTCGCAGGATCCTCGCAAAGGAATCTCTCGAGCGGATCGCTGCGGTTTTTTTCGGCGCACGGCGCCCCGAGGGCTGTGCACTCGCGCGCGCCACGGCGCTCGTCAGGACTAATCGTGTCTCGAGGGCGGCGCTCGCGGTGCTGATCTCCGAGGAATCGGATCGCCCCGTCCTCGATCTGCCCGCGGACGCAGACCTCACGCCGTACGTCGCGGCCTACCCGCTCGTACAATCGCTGATGCGGCGCATCGTGCACACCTGGCTCGCGAGCCTGAAGTAAGACACGCGGCATGACGACGTCCGCAACGGAACAACGGCGCCGCTACCGCAGACAGACCGTGCGCGTGCTGGTGGAGTATCTCTCCGACGCGGGGGTGTGGTGCGATACCGCGATCACGCTGGGAGCGGGTGGAATGTTCATCCAGACCGATGCTCCGCTACCGATCGACTCGACGATCAAACTGTCTTTCCAGCTCCCCGGCGGCTCGCTGCTGCACGAATTCGAAGGGCGCGTCGTATGGGCGAACCGCCCCTCCCGGGGTGCCTCCGACGCACTCGGCATGGGGATCGGCTGGAGCGACCCGTGCGCATCCCAACGCCTGGCCAACGAGATCGAGCACCTGGTGGGAATCGAAGACGAACCAGCCTGATCGCCCGTCAGGCGGGAGCGGGGGCGGGTACAAAGTCGAGGCCACGCGGCTCGCGTGAATCCGGGTCCTCGATCGACCATGCCTCGGGATGATCGACGATCGCCTCAACGAGTCTGTGGTGCAGCGCGTGGCCACCGCGCTCGACCTTGATGCGGGCTTGGATCGGCAGACCGAGCACCGCAAGGTCACCGTACAGATCGAGAACCTTATGGCGTACGAATTCGTCGGGCCAGCGCAACCCCTCGGCATTCACGACCTGCTTCTCGTCGAGCACGACCGTGTTGGCGAGCGAGCCACCGCGTGCAAACCCCGCCTTCCGGAGCGACTGGACCTCGCGCAGAAAGCCGAAGGTCCTGGCCGCGGAGAGTTCGCGCTCGAAGTGCTCCTTGTCGGGCGCGTCCACGCGAAAGACCTGGCGGCCGATCGCGGGGTGATCGAACTCGACCGCGTACTTGACACGAAACGCGCGCGCGGGCTCGATGCGAATGCTGCGATCACCTTCGCGGATTTCGAGCGGCCGCTGAATTCGCAGCACCCGGCGTGCCGCGGGTTGTTTGACCAGGCCCGCGGACCGCAGCAAGTAGACGAACGGCGCCGCGCTGCCGTCCATGATCGGCAACTCCGGCCCGTCGACATCGGCCCGGACGTTGTCGATTCCGAGCCCGAACAACGCCGAGCAGAGATGCTCCACGGTGCTGACGGTGACTTCGCCATAGCCGAGCGTGGTCGATCGGCGAGTGGACTGCACGGCGGAGGGGCTCATGCGAATCAGCGTGTGATGTGCTCGATCCGTACGCGTGAACACGACGCCGGTATCGACCGGAGCCGGGCGCAGAGTCAACTGAACCGGTTGCCCACTGTGCAGCCCCGTGCCAATGCACGAGACCGTCTCTGCGATCGTCCTCTGCTTCACCGCGTCCCCCCCAACCCAAGGAACCGCGCAAACCGGTTCGGTCCCGACAAGCGCGACGGTCGGCTCAATGAATAGCAAGGGTTGTGCCGTTCGGTGACGGGTCGAGAAGTTTCTGGATCCGGCGGTTTTCAGTTCGGAAACCGAGAGTTCGGCGTTAAACCGCGGGAGCATCAATGGGGGCCTTTGGACACATCCAGCCCTAGGCCGTGATCATTTAGTCACGTTCGTGACGGTTTGGTCACACCGAACCCCTCAACCGGCCAGCGCCGCCTTGAGTTGGGTGAGGATCTCTCGCGCCGACTGGAAGCGCTCGGACGGATCCTTCTTCATGCAGCGCATGATGATGTCCACCAGCAGCTCCGGCACATTGGGGTCGATCTCACGCGGGTCGGGCGGCGGTGTGTGGACGTGGTGGTACGGCAGGTTGCCCTCGATGAACGGCAGCCTGCCGGTCGCCATCTCGAATACCGAGACCCCCAGCGAGTAGATGTCGGTGCGGTGGTCGACGTTCTTCCCGAGTGTCTGCTCGGGGCTCATGTAGTAGGGCGTGCCCGACACCACGGTCGTGTGATTGCGGACCTCCTCGATCACCTTCGCGAGGCCGAAATCCATGATCTTCGCCTTGCGATCACGCGCCCACATCGTATTCGCGGTCTTGATATCGCGATGAACGATCTTGTTGTCGTGCGCATACGCGAGGGCCTCGCTCATCTGGGCGAGTACGTGAACGATGCCGCCGGCCGAGATCTTGCCGCGGTGCTTCACGATTTCCTTCAGTGTATTGCCGTCGACGTATTCCATCGCGATGTAGTAGACGCCGTCTTGTTCGCCAGCGTCGTAGACGGTCACGATGTTCGGGTGGTTGAGTGAAGCCGCGCTCTTGGCTTCGCGCAGGAAGTTCTTCAGCGCCTGCGGATTCTCCTGCAGGCTGTCGGGCAGCACCTTGAACGCCACCACTCGGTCCAGCACGGTGTCCTGCGCCTTGTAGACCACCCCCATGCCGCCGCGGCCGAGAGTCCCGAGGATCTTGTAGCGACCCTCCCGCCCCGAGGTGCCGAGCTGCGGCTCACCGGTCGCGGCCATCTGGGCCTCGGCCTGCTTCCGGGCCTCGTCGAGCCGGGTCGTGACATCCTCGTAGTTGAAGTCGAATGCGAGGATCTTCTCGTAGAGGTCGGTCGCCGCGCGCGCCTCGTCGTTCGACTCGTAGCAACGCGCGAGAGCGTAGAAGGCCTTGACATTGCTGCGCGCAATCTCCTGGGATTCGGTCGCCTGGGTGAGCTTCTTCAACGCGAGCGGGAGCATTCCCCGCTCGCGGAAGATCTCGCCGAGCAGAGCCGAGGCTGCGGCGAAATCGGCGTGCTCGGGAGCAACCTCCTGGAGCGCCGTGATGGCTTCGTCGATGCGACCGCCGGCAATTTCGATCTCGCCGGCGCGCAGGAATTCGCCCGCCTTGACGAGCATCTCGGACTCGCGCTCGACGTTGCCCGATAGCGCGAAGTTCTCCGCGGCCTCTGCGTAAAGACCCGCGCGTTCGTAGCTCTCGGCCGCGAGCGTCCGCTCACCTGCGACGGTGTACATCTCGGCTGCCTGAGCGCTGTCTCCGAAGCGCTGGTATACCTCGGCCGCCTTCAGGTACTGCTCGAGCAGCCGGTAGAGATCCGCGGCCGCCATCAGATCACCCGCCTCGATGAAGTGCTCGGCGGCAAGCTCCTCCTCGTTGCGGTCACGGTGGTATTCGGCGAGGTGACGGGCGGCCTCTTCCGTGCGACCGACCTTGCGCAGCTGCTCGGCTGCGCGCGTTACGTTCTTCGCCTTCAGGAACAGTTCAGCGGATTCTTCGTTCTGGCCGCGACGCAATGCGATCTCCGCAGCCTCTGCAAAGCAGCCGCCCCGCTGATAAACCGCCTGGGCGCGCTCGTCGAGCTGGGCGCGTTCGAACAGACTGCCGGCCATGCTCACGAGCTTGCGGAGGTCCGCGGCCTTGCGCACATCGCCGCCGACGCCGACCGATTCGTCACGAATGACTTGCTCGAGGGACTCGGCCGCCTTCTCCCACTGCTCACACTTGACGAAGGCCTTGGCCGCGTGCCGCGCAAAGCCCGAAACCGAATAGGCGCGCGCAGCGTTCCGGAAGTCCTTGGCCTTCTCGTACATCTCCGCGGCGACACTCAGGTCGCCGGCCTCTTCGTACGCCTCGGCGGAGCGACGCCATTCCTCCTGTTGGGCGAAGATCGTAGCGGCGCTCTCGTACAACCCCGCCTGGATATAGAGCTCCGCCGATTCGATGAAGCGATTCTGATCATGCCGGATCTCAGCAGCATGCTCGAAGCTTTCACCATCGATGAAGTACTGCGCGGCTTCCTCGAACAGCCCGTGATTGAAGCAATGCTCGGCAGCCTCGAGCGGCCTACCCGACTTCGCCATCGACGCGGCAGCCTTGACGGCCCTCTTCTTTTCCTTTGGATCGACGTAGGCGGTCGTCTGCGCTTCCAGCGTCGACTCATCAGCCTCATCGGGAACAGCCTTCCGCTTCCCGGGAAGCAGCATCGTGATCGTGAGCACCAGACCGAGCGGCGCGAAGCCGTAGAGCACGAGTGCGTGCGAGAGGAACGGGTCCATCCGGTTGACGAGATCCGCAGGCAGGAATTCGAGCAGACCGGAGCCGGCAGCCAGCAGACCACTCTCCACGAGTGAGCGCACCTGCATGACCGCGGTGTGGTCGGCCATGTACGCGCTCGCGAGCGCGAGGGCCCCCACCGCGACCAGTGCGAGCCCGATGCCGAGAGTCAGAATCCGAATCAACCGCTTCACCACCGAGACATCCTTCCCAGACGAGAGCGCGAAATCGCCGTCTGCCCCAGTTTCTATCGGTCGGAAGGAGCAGCCCGTTGAGTCGCAGCCGGGCCGCAGACCGCTCGGCGAATGCGCACGGAACGGGATTCTCCGACTTTTCTGGAATTGCGAGCTCTGGCCGCACCACGGCCGACACGCGGCTAACGCCGACTGGCGAGGTGTTCGTGGGCGATACGGGTGGCGACGCGGCCACGCGGGGTGCGGTCGAGGAAGCCCTGGTAGATCAGATACGGCTCGACGACGTCTTCCAGGGTGCCCTTGTCCTCGCCGACCGCAGCCGCGAGCGTCTCGAGCCCGACCGGACCGCCGTCGAATTTCTCGATGAGCGTGTGGAGCAGCTTTCGGTCGAGCCGATCAAAGCCGGCCTCGTCGACCTCGAGCCGCTCCAGCGAGAAGCACGCGACCTCGTGCGAGATTTCGCCGCCAGGGCCACCGCGCACCTCGGCGAAGTCACGCACGCGCCGCAACAGCCGGTTCGCGACCCGGGGCGTACCCCGCGACCGGCGCGAGATCTCGCATTGCGCCTCCGGCGCGATCTGGGCCCCCATCACCCGTGCGGCACGCTCGAGGATGCGTTCGAGATCGGCTGGGGGGTAGTACTCGAGCCGGGTCACCCAACCAAAGCGATCGCGCAGGGGCGAAGTGAGCATGCCCGCGCGCGTCGTCGCGCCGATCAGCGTGAAGCGCGGCAGATCGAGCCGGATCGACGAGGCGCCCGGGCCCTGGCCGATCACGATGTCGAGCTGAAAATCTTCCATCGCGGGGTAGAGGATCTCCTCGACTGCAGGCGATAGACGGTGGATCTCGTCGATGAAGAGCACGTCGCCGGGCTCGAGGTTCGAGAGCAGCGCCGCCAGATCACCTGGGCGCTCGACCGCCGGACCGCTCGTCACCCGCAGCTGAGCACCCATCTCCGTCGCAACGACGTGCGCGAGGGAGGTCTTGCCGAGCCCGGGCGGGCCGTGGAACAACAGATGATCGAGCGGCTCCTTGCGCTCGCGCGCCGCCCGAATGAAGACACCGAGGTTCTCGCGCAGGCGGTCCTGACCGATCATCTCGTTGAGCGAACGCGGGCGCAGACGCTCCTCGAGACTCGCCTCGCCCGGCTTCACGGCGGCCTCGATATCCCCTCGCGCGTCCTGCTCCACGCTCACGACTTCACCAGCATCTTGAGTGAGCCACGTACCAGGTCCTCCAGCGTTGGCGCGTCACCCGAGGCATCCACTGCACCGGCGAGCGCACGCTCGGCCTGGGACTTCGGATAGCCGAGATTGACGAGCGCGGACAGCGTCTGCTCCCGGAGCGCTTCCGCGACCTCGGCCGCGGGCGCAGACGCCCCGGCACTCACGCCGCCGACCACGGCCGCGAGTTCGGCGGTGCGGTCGCGGAGGTCGACCAGGATACGTTCGGCGAGCTTGCTCCCCACACCGGGCGCCGACCGAAGCACGGCGACATCGCTCCGGTGGATCGCGGCCAGCAGATCCGGCGGGGAGATTCCCGAGAGAATCGTCTGCGCGAGCCGCGGACCGACCCGATTCGCGCGCAACAGCAGGTCGAACGCGACCCGCTCGCCGCGCGACGCGAAGCCGAAGAGCTGGAGCGACCCCTCGGGCGCGTGGGTGTAGATGTGGAGCACGACGGTCTTTCCGAGGTTGGGCAGCTGCGTAAACGTCGACAGCGGAATCAGCACCTCGTAACCAACGCCGCGAACATCGACCACCACGCGTGTCGGCGAGAGTTCCAGGAGCACTCCCTCGAGGCGCGCGATCACCGCGCACGCCTGGCGTTGAACGTGACGGCCTTCGCGCGCGGCCCGCGGCGCCTGGAGCCGACACCCACGCCAAGCGCTTCGAGCCGCCCCGCGTTCGCATACGCGATCGCCGCGGCAAGCGCGTCGGCGGCATCGCTCGCGGGCACCCGGTCGAGCGACAACAGCCGCTTTACCATCGACTTCACCTGCTGCTTCGTCGCCCGCCCATTGCCGGTCACGGACCGTTTGATATGGGCCGGGGTGTATTCGTTGACCGGCACGCCCGCGCGCGCCACTGCGGCGAGAATCGCGCCGCGCGCCTGGCCGAGCACGAGCGCCGAACGCGGACTCGCAGCGACGAACACGTCTTCGACCACGCTGGAGTCCGGCAGATGCTGTGCGATCACATCCGAGAGGGTGGTGTAGAGCTGGTCGAGCCGCGACGCCAGCGGGGCGCCTGCGACCGGCCGGATGACGCCGTGCGCGATGTGGACGAGCTTACCCTCCCGACGCTCGATGACGCCGTAACCGGTCGCCGAAGAGCCGGGGTCGATCCCAAGGATCCGCATGCGCTTCCCCTCGGAGGAACGTTTCATCGCGTCAACGCCGCAGCACGTGGGAAGGAAGGCCGTGCCGGCCGCTAACCTGCGAGCCGCGCCATCTCCTCATCGGAGATGTCGAAGTTCGCGTACACATTCTGTACATCATCCAGATCGTCG
>PVMS01127082.1_pt1 | contig 10054 bp, 6 predicted proteins | sample 1853461 | NCBI WGS metagenome assembly PVMS01 (sample SAMN08582032, study PRJNA380276) | Marine sediment metagenome, whole genome shotgun sequencing project. | isolation source: ocean sediment barecode stripped | collected 2017
AGGCAGGTCATCGTGCATGCCCTCGGCAAAAAACTCATCGTCAGGATTGTTACTGCGGAAAGCAAAGGGCAGCACTGCTACAGATTTATCCCGTTCGGCAGTCGTCTGACCAGCAGCTCTAGCAACAGCTTCTTGCGCAGTGGTAGCAGTTGGGGACGGCTCGGGTTCTGATTCAAATGGATCAATGACCAGGAAAACCACAGCCAGTGCCAGGAAGCCGATAATGATGCGGTCCAGTTTGCGCCCGGTGTCGTGAGTGATGGACTGGCTGCGATCTACATTTTGTTCCCGCCTGACACCTTCAGGGGTGATTTCATAGGCCCAGGCAATGATGATGGCGACCGGAAAACCTACCGCCACGACGAGGAAAAAGACTTTCATCACCCAGTCCGGCGCGCTGATATTTTCCAATACCAGGTCCACGACCTGTAAAAGCACCCAGGCAGCAATCGCGTAGGCGATACCCACGCGAAATACGTTGCGGCGTTTTAGCTCCTCAAAAAAGCTCATTACGGCTCCACGTCATTCCCCGGTACTCGGGGTGACGCGATCGTAGGGTGGGCAATTTATTGCCCACCGAATGCTTGGTTATTGAAAATGGTGGGCAACGGTCGCTCCTGCGCATCCATGCGCCCGCGACATACCTTACTTCCTGTACATAAGTTGCCCACCCTACGGATTCGTTCATCATTGTGACCACTCTGGTTCGAGCAACATCTCGCTGACACCATCACGAAGCCTGTCTCTCTCCTGCTCCACTTCTGTCATCCGCGCCAGCAGTTCCGGTCTTTGGTTGATAGCTCCAAAAACAGGTGCCCGCAGGTCTTCAACACGGCGGATATTGGTGGCGATGGGTTGGGACAGGTGTACGTCGATGGCCAGGCGTTCTGCTTCATCAAGCCGACCCTGCATGATCAGGTCCAATACCTGGTTGACGGGAAATTCGCGCCAGCGCAGGAATGACCGGTCCGCGCTTGCAGAATAGCCAAGCCAGGCTTGCAGGCATTCCTCCGGTGGCTTGAAGGCGGTCATCAAAAATACCAGGTGTCTTTGCATGATGAGACCATTGAAGTCGCCAGGGAAGTTGGTAAATTCTGCGAGCTCGGGTCTTATTGATAACAGGTATTCATAAGCCTCCTGTTGACGCCCATTCTTTGACATCAATTCTGTATAAATGGACATTGCCGTACGAAATGACCCTTGTCGCAGGGATACTTGGTCATTGATCATTTTTTGTGCCAGTGCCAGCGCATGATCCATATCATGTTGCGCATAGGTTTGTTGCAAGGCGATTCTTCGACCAACCGCGGAGCCTGGTGCCAGGGCGATCGATTTTGCAGCCCAGCGATTTCCTTCCTCTAGCAGATCGAGTTGAAAAAGGGTGTCTGCCAAATCAGCGGCCAATTCGTGATCCCGGGGATCGACTTCCGTGGCCTTGCGACGCCATTCCAACTCACCATTAAGGTCACCGAGTTCCGCTTTGAGGTCGGCGATGCCAAAGTATATGTTGGGATCTTCGGGTTGCAGAGCCAGGGCACGCTGCAAAGATTCCATTGCTTCATCAAAACGACCCATACGTGTGAAGGTGTTGCCCAGCGAATCATGCAGGTCAGCAGCCAGAGGATCGACCAACAGACCGGCCTTCAGCACCTCAATAGCTTCCTGATACCGGCCTTGAGAAAATGACAGGCTGAGCGCTACCCTATAACGCAAGAAAGTGCTATTTGGAATCAAGGGCAACAAATCGCGTAACTCCTGTACTTTGAGCAAACGCTCTTCAGGAATGAATTTGCTCGTAACATTCATTTCATTAAGCAGTTGCAATGCCCGTGCCTGGTAATTATCCGGGTTTATTTCAAGCACCTGGCCAAGTAATGGCATGGCCAGTGTTTGCGCAATATCAGTGTCTATGATCCCGGTCCACGACATCATTTTGTAGTTTCGTGCCAGTCCAAGTTTGGCATCAATAAACCCGGGATCAGCTGCCAGCGCCTCTTTAAAAAGGCTTTGAGCCAGTGGCAGGCTGGCATAAGAATTGATGGCCTGTTGCTCCATGGCCTTGAGATAGGCTTCATAGGCTGAGAGGTTAGTGGTTTCCACGTTTTGAATTTTCGCGCTTCCGCCCAATAGCGAAGCATCCAGGGCATGTGCTACATCGGTGGCAATTTCATCCTGGATGGCAAAGATATCTTCCAGTGGTCGGGTGTAGTTTTGCGACCAGACATGAAATCCGTCGGTGGCGCGGATGAGCTGTGCGGTAACACGTATACGTTGACCTGATTTTTGCACGCTACCTTCAAGGACGTGTGCGACACCCAGGGTGCTGGCGATTTCCGCGATACTGGTATCTTTGCCTTTGAAGGCAAATGAAGAGGTGCGGGCCGCGACACGCAGACCAGGTAGCTGGGCCAGCATGTGTAGCAAGGTTTCTGTCAGGCCATCAGAAAAATACTCGTTGCTGGCGTCATCACTCATATTGACAAAGGGCAGCACGGCCACTGATGGGCCAATTTCCTTGGTTGGTTCTGCTTTATCAGCTTCTAACGCAGGTGTTTCCGCAGTTTGAACAGGCTCTGTAGTCTCGTTACTCAGGAAAAACCGGTCAACTACCAGAAATGTGATCACAACGGCCATAATACCGATGATCATCCGGTCCAGTTTTCGGCCAGTTTGTTTGGTCACTGACTGGCTGCGGTCTACGTTTTTTTCCTTCTTGATACCCTCCGGTGTCATCTCAAATGCCCAGGCAAATATAATCACCAGCGGGAAACCGATACCCATCACCAGCATCAGGGTTTGCATCACCCAATCGGGTGCCACAATGTTTTCCAGCACCACATCGGCCAGTTGCAACAGGAACCAGGCCACCACACCATAGGCGATGGCAACCCGGATAACATTTCTGCGCTTTAACTCTTCAAAAAAGCTCATTTATAGCTCCGTTGGGTGGGCATTGGTGCTCACCGTGAGGTACGTTCCGTAGGGTGGGCAATTTATTGCCCACCATTGTCAAATCCAAACTAATCGGTGGGCAACAAGTTGCCCACCCTACGTTCTTAATCATTGTTCGGGCTCCTTGAGATTCAGCGGCCGGATCAATTCGTTGAACCTTTCGTCATCGCGGAAGAAATCCCAGTCCGGGCTCAGATACAGTTCCCAACGAGTAATGCTTGCGGGTGTATTCAATAATCGATCAACTTCAAGCAAGGACTCTTCGCGTTGACCGGCCATGCCGAGAATCATTGCTCTAACGATCGAATTCATTGTTCCTTCCAGGCTGTCTGCTGATTCCGGTTTTAATTCGCGCGCTCGATTGGCCACTGCGAGTGCTTGGTCAAACTGACCGGCATTTGCATATGCCTTTGCCAGCCAAACAAGGTTGAAATTTTCGTTGGTGACACTTGTGGACCGGTAGTTGTTGCCGGCTTCAATAGCCGCCATCGTGTATTTTTCAGCATTGGCGGCATCACCCATGAATCCATATGCACTACCCAATATTCCAAATATCCATGATTGATATGATTCGTTATCCAAAAATGAAGCCAGGGGAGGACGAGTCAAATGATCGATCAGACCTTGATAGTTGCGCTCGAATATAAAACCATACATTGATGTACCTGTGTATCGGGCTCCCAGGTTGGGTTCGAGATCAGCCAGCAGTGCCTGCGCCGTGGCAACTTCACCCTTTGCGAGCAAAAGAATATATGCCTTACTGACTTTAAAGGTTTGGGTTGCCGGATACTTTTTAATCCATAAATCAGCCAGCGGTTCAGCGCGCTCAAAGGCACCCATTATCACCAGGGTGTCCAGCAGCACATTGCGGGCATCGAGATTTGAGGGGTCAAGATCGATTGCCATTTGGAAATGGATAATGGCCTGTTCAAAATGACCGGTACGGCGTTCCGTAACGGCTAACCTGCTCAACAGGTCTGCATCCCCCGGCCTGGCCGCGCTGGCTTGAGCAAACAAGGGTTCGGCCGCATGAAAATCACTCTTGATGCGGTACAGGTACTCTGCTCTTGCAGCGAGTGTTTCCGGGAGACCAGGGCCATATTTTTCGGCATTGTTGAGCGCATCGAGTACCGCCTGAAAGCGTTCCGGTGTTTCGTCATAAGCCTGCCAGATGGCCTGTCCATGGGTTACCACCAGCTGCGACCATGCCAATGCGAAACCGGGGTCAGATGCGACAGCTCTTTTCAGCCAGACTTCGGCGTTGATATATTTTTCAGGTGAATACAAAGGATCGTTCAAGAACATTTTGGCTTTTAGATAAGCCTCGTAGGCATCAAGCTTATCGGTGGGCCGTTGAGCGAGTGTGTCATTCTCTGCAACAGTGAGTTCGCCACGCACAGCCGTGACGATATGACGGGTGATTTCCGACTGTATATCAAAAATATTCTCCACGGTCATCTCACGGTCAAAGGTTTCGGCCCACAGGTGTTCATCCGTGGCGACATCAATTAACTGGGCATTGATTCGAATGCGTTTGCCGGCACGCTGAATACCGCCTTCAAGAATCTTGCCAACGCCCAGTTCTGCGGCAATCTCTTTGATTTTCTTGGTAGTGTCGCGGTATTCCATCACCGAAGTTCGGGAAATGACCCTGAGGTCAGAGATTTTGGCTAACTGGGTCAGTAGATCGTCGTGGATGCCATCGGTAAAGAAAAGGTCTTCCTGTTGCATGCTGCGATTGGCAAAAGGAAGCACAGCGATAGAGTTTTCGAGGGTGTTTGTAACTTCGTTGTTTGTCGAAGCCGACTGGATTCCGGCGGTCGCCGGAACTTCGGTGGCAGGTGAGGTGGCGTCATCAACCTGGAATCTTGATTCCCAGACAAAATAACCGGCGACCAACAGCAACACGCCAATAATCGTAAAATCCAGCTTGCGGCCGGTTTGGGTGGTGATGGACTGGCTGCGATCAACGTCTTTTTCTCGTTTGATCCCATCCGGCGTCACCTCAAATGCCCAGGCAAAGATCAATGCAAAAGGCAGACCCAACATCAGGAAGACCACGAAGGTTTTTAGCGCCCATTCCGGTGCGCCAAAGTTTTCGGTAGCAAACTCGGCAACCTGCGCTGCCAACCAACCAAGCACCGTGTAGGCAATTGCCACCTTGATGACATTGCGACGTTTTAACTCGTTAAAAAAACTCATGCTGTTCCCGTAGGGTGGGCAATTCATTGCCCACCGATGGTCGAGTTTTTGGCAATGGTGGGCAACAAGTTGCCCACCCTACGGCTAACCAACCGAGCACCGTGTAGGCAATTGCCACCTTGATGACATTGCGGCGTTTGAGTTCATTAAAGAAGCTCATTTACATTCAACCTTGTTGTCATCGTTGCGCCAACACCATTGGGGCCAGCTCGTGGCGTCCCAATATTGAATCAATCGTGTTGTCTCAAGGTATTCTTCGAAGCGCGTGTTTTGGCGGACAGACTTGAACAACGGAATCCAGCTCCATTCTTCAAGACTCGTTGTAGCCAAGGTGTTATCCAGCAAATAATCTGACTCACCTACCCAGGCAAGCAGTGGCCTTATAAGGTTAAATTCTTTCTTTGAAGCACGCATTTGAATCACTTTTTCTGAATACCATGTTTTCAGTTGTCCAACTGCCCGTTGGTCTGCCGGGTTCGCTAATATGGCTGCTATGGATGAGTGCGATTTTTCTGGAACAAGCAGTTGTTCGATAAGTTTTTTATTCAACGTGGCTTCTGCCTGTGACAACGAGGTGGCCAGCATGGTGTATTGGACCCATGGTTTCCCGGGAAAAGCCGTTATTAGATTGCTTGCCAGCGTCATGGCCTCGTCCAGGCTACCGTTACTGAGTAGTGATTCAATGTGTGCGATTGCTAAGGGCATCATATTTGGATCAATTGCGAGGCCACGTGTAGTCACTTCAAGTGCCTCGACAGTACGACCCGTGTACAACAGAAATTCCGCATAGTCTTCAAGTAGTTCGGATGACAGCGGATCAAGTGCCAGGGCCTGCTGGTAAATTTCTTCCGCCTTTATCCAAAGCATTTGATCTCTGAACGCACTGGCCATGGCATCCATGGCTTCAACATTGTCGGGATCAAGTTGCAGGGCTTTTTCGGCGGTCTGGATTGCCTTGTCCTGCTCTAGATCTACCTGGTAGGCGATGGACAGGACTGCCCATGCGGAGGCGAAATCCGGGTCGGCGCTGGTCGCTTCCTCAAGGACAGACACTGCCTGCTTATCCCGTATTCTTAGCAGGGTTCTGCCTTTTAGATAAAGGTCATAAGCCTTCATGTTTCGTGTCTGGTTGGGCACAGTTACCACGCCAAGCCCGAGTTCACCGGTGAGTACCGTTGCGATGGCGGTCGCAATTTCTTCCTGCACCACGAAGATGTTATCGAGTTGCCGGTCAAAGGTTTCCGACCACAGATGGAAACCGTCATCGACCTTGATGAGCTGTGCGGTGATACGTACCTGGTTACCCTGGGTTCGAATACTGCCTTCCAGTACGTGGGTGACACCGAGTTGCTCACCGATATTGCGGACATCACCATGATGGCCCTTGAAGCCAAATACAGATGTGCGGGCAGGTACGGAAAGACCGGGAATTTTCACCAGGGCATTGATGATTTCCTCGGTGATGCCATCGGAAAAATACTCCTGTTCGGGATCTGAGGACATATTGATGAATGGCAATACACCAACGGACTTTGTTTCGTTTCCCGCATTCGGAGAGTCAGTTTCAGACGCTGGCTGAAGTGTGGCTTGTGAGTTGTTTTGTGAATAAGCTTCGGATGGTAAACGCTTGTCTGTTTCAAACCGGGATTCCCATACAAAATAGCCGAGCGAAATGGCCAAAACACCAATAATGGTGAAATCCAGTTTGCGACTGGTTCGAGAGGTGATGGACCGGCTGCGATCAACATCCGTTTCACGTTTGATCCCATCCGGTGTCACCTCGAACGCCCAGGCAAAGATCAATGCAAACGGCAGACCCAGAATCAGGAAGACCACGAAGGTTTTTAGGGCCCATTCCGGCGCACCAAAGTTCTCGGTGGCAAACTCGGCCACCTGTGCCGCTAACCAACCTAGCACCGTATAGGCAATTGCCACCTTGATGACATTGCGGCGCTTTAATTCAGCAAAAAAGCTCATCACGGTTCCGTAGGGTGGGCAACTTGTTGCCCACCGATTGTTGGGTTTTTTGGCAATGGTGGGCAACAAGTTGCCCACCCTACGGATCTTTTCATAATCCGGCCTCCTGGCGGGCTTGCATTTCTTGCCAGTATTTCAGCATCCCGATCTTGTCCAGCATGGGTTCCCAGCGTGGGTCAGCATGCAACGAGCCTAAGAACGGGTCGAACAATACCTGCGTCATGCCGCCGTCCTTTTTCTGGATGGCGATATCCAGCCACTCGAAAGCTTCGGTGGGATTGTCTCGCCAGGCAAAAGTATCAGCGACTTGATAGGCCCACGTCTCATTATCATCGTTGATGAAACTTTGTAAAATGCGGTTTGAATCTTCGTCACGTCCCAGGTCGATCAATATCAGGGCTGATGCAAACCTCTGCCAGACGTTTTCCGAGTCGGCAACGATGAATTGAATGGCATCTTCAGGTTTTCCCTGCAACATACGCTGAAGGCCTAAGAACGCCTTAATGCTAACTTGTTGTGGATAAAGTTCGAGAATTTGATGGTAGACTTTTTCCGCCGCAAGGTGTTGGCCAGTGGCCCAGAAGGTAATTCCAAGTGTGCGTAAACTGGACAGGCTAAGGGGGTCCAGTTCAACAGCCAGTCGGGCATATCTGAGTGCTTGCTCAAATTGACCCAGGGCACGGAAAATCCCGGCCGCTATTTCAAGTGTGTAAACATTCCGTGGGCCATATTGCAACGCTGTTCTGATAGTGCCTTCGGCCCGGTTCCAGTCCCAATCATAGGCGAACTGGATATTCGCAAGTGCTGCCCAGGCATCGGCCAGTGTGTCGTCAAGTTGTAAAGCCTGAATTGCTGCTTGCCGGGCGGCCTCCTGACCTTCGTTTATTTCAATGTAACCCTGATTTGCAAGATTACCCAGCACGGTGGACAAGCCTGCCCAGGCCGGCGCAAAGTCCGGGGAGATTGCAATCGCTGCTTTGAAAGCGGCTTCGGCTGCTTCCCAGGACTCCTGGTTATCAAGCGGTTCGAAATACTTTCCTTTTAAATATAGGGTGTAAGCTTCAGTGTCGGTTGCTGTAGTTGTTGGCGCGTCACCGAGCAGGTGGATACGCAGCGCCTTGACAACTTCAGTGGCGATTTCATCCTGGATGGCAAATACATCATTCAGTTCACGGTCATACGTTTCCGACCACAGGTGAACATCGGCATCTGCTTTAATCAATTGTGCGGTAATACGTACCCGGTTACCGGCTTTGCGTACGCTGCCCTCCAGGATATGAGCGACCTTGAGTTTTTTAGCGACGGTCGGGATATGAGGGCTTTGGCCTTTAAAACTGAAAGCCGAAGACCGGGAGGTGACTTTCAACTCGGGAATTTTGGCCAGCAGATTAAGTAATTCTTCTGTTATACCATCCGAGAAAAATTCGTTGCTGGCATCATCGCTCATGTTGATAAAAGGCAGCACTGCGATTGAGTTTTCATCTACTTCTGGCTGATTGGACGTTTCCGCGGAAACATCCGTGCTGGTTGGTGTTGTTGATTGCTGCTCGACGATAGCGTTTCCGGTTTCAGACGGTATGGCATCACCAGTTTGGAAGCGCGATTCCCAGATAAAATACACCAGCGCCACTGCCATTAAGCCGATAATGGTGAAATCAAGTTTGCGACCTGTCACATTTGTGATTGATTGTTGGCGGTCTATGTCTTTTTCTTTCTTTAGTCCCTCGGGTGTCATTTCAAAGGCCCAGGCGAAAATCATTGCCAGCGGAAAGCCGAGAATCAGGAAAAAGGCCAGCATCGAGTTAACCCAGCCAGGCAGGTTCAGCGCCGGACTCATGACTTCGCCCGCCTGCATGATCAGCCAACCGACGATGATGTAGGCGGCGGCGACCTTGAAAACATTGCGGCGCTGGAGTTCGGCAAATAAGCTCATCGTTTTGGCGCCCTCCATACCATTGTTTCGCTTGAGAGACTAATCACACTCAAAATCCTCCTCTCCTATTGGCCTGCACCGTGGAGGAAACTCATATTCACGCCAGTACCGGTGTAAACCAATTTGATTAACGAGGGGTTTGAACCAGGCTGACTTTCTGAAACCACTGGAAGAAGGCAACCATATCTGGTTGATATCAATAACAGGTTCTACGTGATCATAGGCACCCAATGCGATCCATTCATCGATTCTCCATTTGGGATCGGTTCCCTGCTGTTTCAGCCATTGGTCAAGTTTTGCAATTCCGGCGGAGTGGTCTTCACCTGGTGTTTCTGCCGCTTGCATAAGTTCACTGATGGGGTACGTCCTGTCGCCATTAGATAACTCAATTAACAAAAATGCAGCCGCATGAATTTTGCCGCGGCTCAGCAGTGGGTGTATGAGCCAATAATCATTCACGGTCAGACCTTTACGCAGCATTAAGACGTAGATTTCAAGAGACTTGTCAGTTTCTCCTCTTGCCATGTGAACTCTTGCAAGGTGGCGATAGCAATTCAAGTATGAAGGATCGATTTCAATGCACATTGAGATGTCGCTGATTGCCTGGTATGCAAAACCCAGTTTTGCATAATGTAGTCCACGCCAGAGCCAGGCGGTTGCGTTCATTGGGTCGTTCTCAAGCGCCCGACCAAACTGGCTCATAGGCAATATATAATCAAAATCAAGTTCGACGGTAACATTGGCGATGACCGCCCAGGCCATGGATAAAGAAGGATCGAGATCAATGGCTGTTTGAGCGGCCACACGAGATCTTTCATCGAACTCTTCGCCAGCAACTCCCCAGCCTTCTGCAACTGAAAATACGGCTCCCAGGCCCTCCCATGCACGTGCAAAATTTGCATCCAGTTCGACCGCCTTCTCAAACAGATCAATGCTGCGTTGCAGATACTGACGCGCAAGAAACAGACCGCGGGCTTCAAGGTAGAGTTG
>PVMS01016897.1_pt1 | contig 10053 bp, 9 predicted proteins | sample 1853461 | NCBI WGS metagenome assembly PVMS01 (sample SAMN08582032, study PRJNA380276) | Marine sediment metagenome, whole genome shotgun sequencing project. | isolation source: ocean sediment barecode stripped | collected 2017
ACGAATCCCTTTCTCGAGTCGAGGTTGATCTCGAGGTGCTCTCCCTGGAGACGACTTTCCCCGTCATCCAGGATGACGTTCCCCTCGGCGATGAGATCCTTCGTCTCTTCGTTGATCACAACGCGGTCCGCCCGGAGACGAAGGTCCCCGTAGGTGATATCGACGGCCCCTTCGGCAACCACTGACTTTTCCTCGAGTCCCCTCTCGAGGGAAAGGGCGTGGATCACCACCGGGGTCCCGCCCGCGTCGCCGAGATCCCGGCCCTCGGCGGCAGGAGCGGCAAGGGCGAGGAGAAGAAAGAGGAAGAAGGCGGCTCGTGACAGCAACAAACCATGACGGGGCTGTCGAACTGCGGGGACGGATACCGGATCGACTGCACTCTGCATGGACGAAGAATACGACAATCGCCCGGTCCAGACAAGGTATCCTGCTAAAGTCAGTGTGCCACCGACCTGTCCGGATGAAGGAGCCGCAGGAGATCTCCCGCCAGAAAGAGTGATCCCGCGGCGACGACCAGTCCCCGGCTGCCGGCCGAGCGGCGCGCCATGTCGAGAGCGGCGGCTGTATCACCGGCCGGCCGGCACCGGCGGCGCCATCGCGGCGGCAGTCGGCGAACCATCTCTTCCGTCGTCATCCCTCTCTCTTCCGGCGGCCTGACAAGGACCACTTCCCGCGATCCCGGGAAGAGCAGGTCGGCGAGAGTCGCGATTTTCTTGTCCCGGAGAACTCCGAAGATGAGAGTGCGCTGCTTTCCGGGGAAGAGTTCGTCAAGCGCCTCGACAAGCGCCCGGGCCGATGAGGGCGTGTGGGCGCCGTCGAGAAAAAGCGGCGGGCGGCCCGGTCGGTAGTCGCATCGCCCGGGCCATCGGGCGCGGGACAGACCGGCTCGCACGTCACCCGCGCCGACCCGGAAGCCCTTCCGGTCGAGCGCTTCCGCCGCCAGCACCGCCAGCGCGGCGTTGCGGGCCTGGTGCCTCCCGAGAACGCCGAGAAGAAGACCGCGATATTCCCTCGCCGACGTCGCCAGGTCGATCTTCACTCCCCGGCGGGTGTGACTCGTCACCGACCACTCCGCTTCGTCCTCGAGCCGGCGGGGACGGACTCCCTGCTCCCTCGCGGCCCGGCCGATCTCCCGGCGGGCGCTCACGGTTGTCACCCCCGACAGCAGCTCCGCGCCCCTCTTGACGATCCCGGCCTTTTCCCGGGCCACCTGGGCCAGGGTGGAGCCGAGGATGGCGGTATGCTCCTTTTCGATTTCCGTCACGATCGCTATCCCGGCCGGCACGACATTGGTGGCGTCGAGCCTCCCTCCCAGCCCGACCTCCAGGATAGCGAGGGAGACCCGCCGGTCCCTGAAGTGCCGGAGAGCCATCACCGTCAGCCACTCGAAGTACGTCAGAGCCGGGATCCGACGGTTGAGAAGGCGACGCAGGGAGGTGAGGAGGCGAACGAATTCCTCTTCCCCGATGGGGACTCCTCCGACGCGGATCCGCTCTCTGACCCCGACGAGGTGGGGAGAGGTGTAGAGTCCCACCTCGTGCCCCGCCGCCAGCAGGATCGATTCCAGGAAGGCGCAGACCGACCCCTTGCCCTTCGACCCGGCCACCAGCACCGCGGGAAAGGAGGTCTCGGGGTGATGGAGGAGTTCCATGGCGCGAGTCATGTTGTGAAGTCCCAGCTTCACTCCCAGCCGGCGCCGCCGCAGAAGATATTGCTCCGCTCTCGAGAAATCCATGGCTTGATTATATGACAGAAGAAGGGCCCTGGCTTCCACCGGTGCATATCGTGGTAGAATTCATACCCGACCATGAGAATACGCACCGCCTCACCCTTGCTGGCGTTCCTCCTCCTCCTCTTCATTCTTCCCCTCTCCTCCCGCTCCGCCGCCGAGGGCGGGGAAGAGGCCCTGCGGCTTCTCTGGGAGGAAGGGCAGCGCCTCTACGGGGAAGGCGACGTCGCCGCGGCCGAGGAGACCTTCCAGCGAGCCCTGCTGCTCGACCGCGATCAGCCGCGGACCTGGAACTACCTCGGGGGGATATTCTTCCGGAAGGGCGACTTCGACAGCGCCCTCCAGCACTTCAAGCAGGCCCTGCTGCTGAATCCCGGAGACGCCCGGGCCTGCAACAACATCGCCACGACCTACGACCACCTGGAGGAACACGAGAAGGCAAAGGCCTTCTACATAAGGACGATCAAGATAGACTGGAAGTACCCCCTCCCCTATCGCAACCTCGGCGTCCTCTATGCCACCCACCTGCGGAAACCCGAACTGGCCAGAAGGTTCTGGAATCGATTTCTGAAACTAGTCCCCTCGGGACCGGAGGCTGAAGCCGTCCGGAGGGAGCTGGAGGAACTGGAGAAGAGGGAGAGCGAGGCCGGAGAAGCGGACTCTCCGCCCTAAGTTGCTGTCGGAAAAGGGATAAACTCTTTTGTTTGACAGAAAAGTTGTCTTTCTGATAGCTTTCTTGTCAAACATCCTGGAGGGTGGGAGGGACAGCCAATGAATTCGACCAACAGTGACCTGAGCTTCTTTCAGCTTTTCGATTCCGCCGGCGTCGGACTCCTGGGGATCGACAGCGACAATCGTGTCGTGCAGGCGAACGAAAGTTTTCTCCGCTACCTCGGCATCGAAGCCGGCGATGTCGTCGGAGAAGATGTCTCCTCCCTGCAAACCATTATCTCCCTGCCTGACTTCTGGCGGTCTCTCCTGGCGCGGGAAACATTTTACTCCCTGGTGCCGGCCCGCAACTTTCTTCTCCTCGCCATCAGCCGCAGCTACCCCGAGCCCTCGCCGGAGAAGGTGAAGCGAATTCTCCTCATGCGCCCCTACAGCCTGGAACGCGAATTCATGCGCATGCGCTCCAATCTCAACCAGAACGTCGCCCTCGAGATCCGCTCCCACCTCAACTCCGTCGCCATCGCGAGCGAGATCATTCTGCAGCCCGAGCTGCAGGAGAACGAGCCGACGAGAAAGCGCTTTCTCACGACTTTCTTCAAGGACATAACCGATCTGAGCAGCCTCCTCAGCGAGATGCAGGAAATCGTCGAGCCGATTCCCTTTCCTAACCGCGTCCACCGCCTCTCCCTTGACTGGAAGGGGCTGGTGACGAACCTGCTTTCGAAGGTGCGGGGACTGGCCAGCGAACGAAACATCTCCCTCACCAGCGATATCCCCGCCCATCTCCCGGCGATCGAGGGCGACTACCAATGGCTTTACCTCGCTCTTTACGGCGCGATAAATTTCCTCCTCGCTTTGGCCCAGCCCCTCGCCGGAGTGCGGATCGCCTGCCGTGCCGTCGACGATGGCATCGAGACGACCATCAGGATCCCTCGCCCGGAGAAGCCCCTTGCCGACGAGTGGCCCCCGCCGACTCTCTTCCCCCTCCCGGAATATGACCCCCGGATCGGGAGGATGCTCTTTTCCGAACTGGCTCTCGCGCGCAGCATTTTTCTCCTCCACCGGGGCGAGATCGAAAAAACGGAGGATGATGAATCCCTGACGCTTCGCGTCACCCTCCCGGCATGAGTCCCGACCTGCACACCAGCGGAAAGATCGATTTTCTCTCGATCGCGGGCATCATCAAGGGCCTCTGTCTGAGCCGGTCCAGCGGCGAGCTTCAGCTCTCCCACGGCTCGACGGAGAAAAAAGTCTTTTTCAAGAGCGGCGCCATCATATTCGCCACCTCCAACCTGGACGACGACCGTCTCGGAGACACCCTTCTCAGGCACAAGATCATCAGCCAAACACAGTTCGACGACGCCTTCCGCCAGGTCGCCTCGACAGGCAAGAAGCAGGGGATCGTCCTGGTGCAGATGGGAATCCTCACCCCCAAAGAGCTCTTCCAGGGCCTCAACCTTCAGGTCCGATCCATCATCCTGTCCCTCTTCTCGTGGGAGACGGGCCAATACCGGTTCATCGACCGCCTCCCGCCGCAGAAGGAGATCGTCACCCTTCACGTTCACCCCGCCCCGCTCATTCTCGAGGGGGTGGTGACGAGGGCCGCGAAGATGGCGCCGTTCCGGGAGCACTGGAACCTCAACACCCTGAAGATCGGCCTTCACCCCGACCCTCCCTGGATGGCGGAGGATCTCCGGCTTCCCCAGGACGCCCGGGCCATTCTTGCCCTCGTCGAGAAGGGGACTCACTGGAAGAAGATCCCCCTCCTGACGGGGCTGAGCGAAGAGAAGATATCCGCTTTTCTCTACACCCTCGCCACTCTCGACCTGATTTCGGCCTCCCCGGCCTCCCTGACGGCAAGGGCCCCGGAGCGGCCACGGACGGCGGAACCGCGGTCGACACCGGATCGGAATAAAATCGAGGAACTCAGCGAAAAGCTGGACAAGCTCAACCTCTATCAGGTTCTCCGGCTCCAGCCAGGGGCTGGAAGCGACGAAATCAAGGGCTCTTACCTGTCCATGGCCAAGGAGTTCCATCCCGACCGGTTCTTCGACACGGAATATGACGACCTGCGGGGAAAGATCGACCTGATTTTCATGAAGGTCAACGAGGCTTACACCGTGCTCTCCAGCCCCCGGAAAAGGGAGGAGTACGACCGGAAGGAGATCCGGCTCGAACCCGCTTCGCGGCCTCGGGACGGCGGTGACTCGGATCCCCAGGTCGCCCGGGCACAGTATCAGAAGGGCATGCTCTCCCTGAAGGAAAACGACGCCTGGAGCGCCATCGAGTCCTTACGCTGGGCCGTCAACCTCAGCCCCCGAAACCCGACCTATCACACCTGGCTCGGGGCGGCGCTCACCCGGACCAGGAAGAGGCTGCACGAGGCGGAGGAGCACTGCAAGACGGCCATCGCCCTCGACTACAGCAACCCCCTTTTCTACGTGCACCTCGGGCAGGTCTACAAGACGGGCCGTCTCCACAAGAAGGCGAGGACACAATTTGAGACCGCCCTGAAGCTCAAGCCCGACTACAGCCAGGCCCTGCGGGAGCTCAAGAACCTGGAATCCTCCTAGACTTGGGGTTCAAGAAGGGCTGCCCATCATTCCGAAGCGAGGGAAATTGTCTACGTTGACGGCAGGGATGGCCGGTGCCCTGGCTCAGGTCATTGGAAAAACCGGCCGAGGAATCGAGAGGGAAGCGTCAGGTCATGGGCAAGGGGAAAATCATCGGAGGCGACCCGTACCGGCTGCTCCCCCTCCCGGCGGTGCTGGTGTGCATCCTCTTCTGGACGCTGCCGTCCCCCAAGCCCTCCGCCATCCTGGGGAAGCTCGATTATTTGCAGTTCCTGTCCGCCGTAGCCGCCACCTATCTCGCTCTCTCCTTCACGGCGGTCGGCATGGTCACGCCGTCCCTGAGGAAGAAAACCGCTATGTGGATCGCGATGATCTGGCTCTGTGCCGTGCTTTCGCTGGCAGTCGCCGAGGGACTGGCCCTGCTCACGCCGGCAAAACACCTCATGGACAACCCTTTCTACACCGCTACTTCCAGGGGCCTGAAGGCCTCCATGGACCTGCCCTTTGAAAGGCCTCCTCATATCCGGTGGGAGGGCCTTTCGAGGGGAGATCTGGCCCTCTTTCACGGCGATCAGGACCCCTATGCGAGGATAATATCTTTCCACACCGATCACGAAGGTTTTCGGAACAGCAGGGACATTGAAAAAGCGGAGATCATTTTCCTCGGCGATTCCTTCACCGAAGCCGGCAGCGTAAAGGAAGAAGAGACCTTCGTGCGGAGAGTAGCCCGTCGTTCGAATGCCGTCGTCAGGAATCTCGGGCGCGCGGGATACTCCGTGTTTTCTGAACTGACGGTCCTGAAAAAATACGGCCTGAAATCATCGCCGCGCCTGGTCGTGTGGCAGATCACCGAGAGGAACGACCTCGAGGAAGCCCTCCGCTATCAGAAGTGGCGGGAATCGGGCAAGCCCTATTTCAAGATCCCCGACGGCGGCAGCATCCTGCGGAAAGAGACCTGGAAAAAGCGCTCACCCTCATACAGGCTCTATGACCTCCTGCGCGAGCACCCGCCATGGTCTCTCCAGGGGACTTTCCGGGACGCCGGCGGCTCCATTCACCCCGTAAGGTTCCTTCCCGTCCTTCCCGGCCCTGACCAGTCCCCCCTGGGTCACGCCGGGTGGCCCATCCTGGCCGGCGCGCTCCAGGAGGGCGGCCGGATGCTGAGGGACCGGGGCATCGCCATGGCGGTCATCTATATTCCGATGAAAATAAGAGTCTTCGAAGAACACGTGGAATTCGACGAGGTGGTGAGGGCCCGCCTGGAGACGTACGGAAAGCTTCCCCCGGAAGCAACCCTGTCCTTCCACCTCCGGAAGCTATGCGACGACATGGACGTTCCTTTCCTGGATGCGACGCCGCGCTTCATGGAGGCCGTCGCGGAGGGTGTCATGGCCTACCTCCCCTACGACACTCATCTGTCGGCGGCGGGGCACGCCATCGTGGCCGACATCCTGATGGAACGAACAGAAGCGGGTCCGTCCCTGCGGCCGGGGCTTCGGCTGTAGCGGGGCATGTGCGTCGTCAGCGACAAGGGGATCATCTTCAGAGAAGCGCGCTCACTCCCGAGATAATCCCCTCCGCCAGGCTGGTGCCGATGTAGTCCTCGTTGCGGAGGAAGGTCACCTGACGCAGCCGGAAAGAGGTGATGCGCCGGCCGGTGCGATAGTACTCCTCGAGGGAGCGCCAGTTGCGGTCACGGAGAGCATACCGGGGAAACCGGCCGTGGCTGAAAACGGGCTCGCCCACGAGCCCCTTCTCCAGAAAAGGCATGAGCGTCGTCAGCCTTTCCCAGATCGCCCGCCGCCGGCTCTCGCCATCCTCCCCGGCGCGCGAAAATCCCAGGACCTCCATCGCAAAGGACTCCTTCTCCTCCCGACGACTTCCCGGCTCTCCCGCGAGAAGGAGGGTCATCGCCGCGCTTCCCCGATCGTCGGCACTCGGATCGATCACGAGATACTTCCCCATACACTCCGGCCGCCAGTCCCGGCGGATCCTGAAACGGAGGAGGCCGTAATTCCAGCTTTCCTCGGCCTGGTCGATCCGGCGGCGGCGCAAACCCTTCGCCACCTCGGGTTCGAGAAAGGCGAGGCTCCTCTCCAGGGGAAGGTCGAACACCGCCTGCCCCGACTGGACCCGGCCGCCCGCCGAGAGGGAGAGTCGCACCGCTTCGGCCCGGGGGAGTTCCACGCTCTCGAGAGCGAGAAGGGGACGGCACTCGCCGCCGAAACGCAGGAAGGCTTCCTTCAGCCCGTTGAGAACACCGCTCTGACCGGAGGCGTTCTGGAAGAGGCCGCCCTGGAGAACCTGCAGGGAGCGCAGCCCGACGGACCAGGGGAGGGAGACCGGCAGGATGCGGGACACTCCCTGTGCCTGACCGACCAGAATGTCGGCGAGCCCGGGGGGAAGGTCCAGTGAGGCGAGGAATTCGGAAAATGTCTCCCTCTCCGCCTCGCGCCTGAGCGCCCGGAGGCGGGCGAAGCACCTGATGTCATCCAGGGCCCGGCCGAGAGCGGCCCTTTGCCTGGCCGGCCGACGGTGCCGATAGCGGAAGAGGTGCTCGCGGAAGTCATCTTCCCGCCGGTGAATGCTCTCGAGGCACCTCTTGACGTCTCCGAACTCCCGCTCCATCTCCCAGTTGCGGGCCACTTTGTCCTGAAAGACATTGATCCTGTGATCGTGAAGGATGACCTGGAGAGGGGGATGAAGGGGACCGAAGTGTATGAGGTCGTCACCCAGGGGACCGAAGGGAGAGAGACCGAGGTCGTGAAAGAACCTTCCGAGACCGGCCTCCTTTTCGGGACCACCGCAGATGGCGTTGAGGTACTCCATCGGCCGGATCTCGGGAGGCTCGTCGGTGTTCTCGAAGACGAGGACCCGCCGGCCCTGTTTCGCCGCGAGCGCCGCGGCGGAGAGTCCGCCGAGATGGTCGCCGACAACTACCAGGTCGTAAGAATGTTCAACCATATCTTATCCTCTCCGACCGGTGCGTCCGCTCCATACCCTCACCTTTCTCTTCTTCAGCGCCAGCACCAGCGGCATGCCGAAGAGGAACCCCCCCAGGTGGGCGAACCAGGCGACTCCGCCTTTCGTCCCGGCGGCGCTCGCCCAGGCGGAAAAGGCCTGGAGCAGAAACCAGAGACCGAGGAAAACGGCGGCCGGCAGCATAACCGTCTGGATAAAGAATCCGAAGATCACCAGGGTCATGATTCTGGCGCGGGGATAGAGGAGGAAGTAGGCGCCGAGGACTCCGGAAACCGCTCCGCTGGCGCCGATCATGGGAATCTGGGAATCGGGATGAAGCCAGATGTGCGCGCCCGCCGCCGCCAGCCCCGAGAGGAGATAGAAGAGAAGGAAGCGGAAGTGGCCGGTGGCCTCTTCGATGTTGTTGCCGAAGATCCAGAGGAACACCATGTTCCCCCCGAGGTGGAACAGGCCGCCGTGGAGAAACATGGAGGTGACGAGGGTGAACTCCGGGGCGACCACCGACGAGACAGAGCGCTCCATCGCCCCGGTGATCGCCGAAGGGACGACGCCCAGAGAGGCGACCATCGCGGCCGAGGCCTCCGGGTCGAGGGAGAGCTGCAGGAAGAAGACGGCGCAGTTCCCCGCGATCAGAAGAATCGTCACGAAAGGGAAGGTCTCCGTGGGGATGTCGTCGCGGAGGGGGATCATCGCCGGGGAGGGGCCTCCGTCCCGCTCAACTTCTTGAGGGCGGCGGGAGAGATCAGCTTCAGCCCTTCGCTTTCAAGGAACGCCGCCGCCACGCCCCGCCCTCCCCGCAGCCGGCCGTCCACGTATACTCTCCTCAGGCCGCAGGAGGGAGAGCGGTCCTTGAGAACGGCGCCGACCGCACCGAAGGTCTTGGCGAGGCGGGCACACTCGATTGCTCCCCGCAGGTAGTGCCCGGTCACGGTGCGGCCGGCCTGATCGGCAACCTCAGCCCCACCGGCCAGGACCTGGCGCCCGTCACCACCCCTGAACTCAGCCGGCGGCCGGGGTGTCGGCAGCCCCCCGAGCTGTTCCGGGCAGGCGGGCAGCGCCCGGCCTTCGCGCACGCGACTGACGACGCTCTCATCCCGGCAGTGGCGGCCGTCGAAGCGGCAGGCAACACCGGCCAGGCACGCGCTCACGATGTACTTCACGGCCGTCCTACTTCGGGGCAGGGTTGATCAGGTGGCGGTGGTCATTCACGCCCCCGTCCCCGCTCACGAAAACCCTTCGCCCCCGCACCTTGAGCCGCCCTTCGGCGTAGAGCTGGATGGCCCGGGGATAAACGCGGTGCTCCTGCCGCAGGATCCTTTCCGAGAGTGACTCCTCGGTGTCGTCGTCGAGGACGGGCACCACCGCCTGGATGATGACCGGACCGGTATCGACTCCGGTATCGACGAAGTGGACGGTGCAGCCGCTGAATTTCACCCCGTGCTCAAGGGCCTTCTTCTGCACGTGGAGGCCGGGGAAGGCCGGCAGCAGCGCCGGATGGATGTTCATGATCCTGTCCTTGAAGCTCTCGACGAAGAAGGGGCTCAGGATGCGCATGAAGCCGGCGAGAACAACCAGTTCGACCTCTTCCTCCCGGAGCTTCGCCACCAGCGCCCGATCATAGCCTTCGCGACTTCCGGCAGCGGCGGGATCGATATATGCCGCCTCTACCCGGTGGCGGGCCGCCCGCTCGAGGGCGTAGGCATCTTCCCGGTCACTGATGACCACCCGCACGCGGGCGTTCAGGCGCCTCTCGTCGACGGCATCGAGAATCGCCTGCAGATTGGATCCTCTCCCGGAAACGAGAACCCCGACGTTGACCGCCTCCCCCATTCTTTCCTCCTTGCCCGGCCAGGAACCGGGGCCGACACCGGCGACGCACACGAACCGTCCCGGCGGGTACGATGACCTTAGGGCCCGCGCAAGAATAACTTCACATTTTCGACTTGTATCTTCAGGCCGTCTTTGGCCGATCTTCAATCCCAAAATCCTTGAAATAACCCTGCTATTCCTGCGGTTTTGCTCAATCATACCGACCAAACCCAACCTAAATCTCCGGCGCGAATTCTGCGAACCTATTCTTGCGCGGGCCCTTACGTGAAC
>PVMS01054108.1_pt1 | contig 10053 bp, 13 predicted proteins | sample 1853461 | NCBI WGS metagenome assembly PVMS01 (sample SAMN08582032, study PRJNA380276) | Marine sediment metagenome, whole genome shotgun sequencing project. | isolation source: ocean sediment barecode stripped | collected 2017
AGATAAATTTGTTAAGGATCCAACTAACGTAGTGAAGCTTCATCAAAAAGTGGATGTTACCGTGTTAAATATTGATATTCCCAGGAAGAGAATCAGCCTTTCTATGAAAGTTAAATGAACATCCAGAAAAAGAAGGGGGTCGCATCTTAACTATTCACATACTGCAGGAGACAGATGGCAGGAGGCATTGGTCAGTCAACAACCTCCAGGAAAGAAGCAGTGTATTAGACTAACAAGTTGGGAATCAGGTATCTCTATCTCTTGTTCCTCCAAGCTGAAGGCTTTCCTTTACCTTTCTTTCCTTAAAGCAATTGTCGATCTTTTTGGCAAGATCTGGCTTTTCTTTGTTAATCGTATTAAGGTGAGCGAAAATGGCTTTCATCATCCTCTCGAAATCATTAAACTCATTAACGTAACCCTTGTGTTTTTCACCGTCAGTAAAACTAAAAATGTAGTCCAGCTCACCATCACTCAATTTATTAATACCATAGATTTGTGTTGCCTTCTCAATTTCACCTGGTTGATTATAACCATAAGTATCCTTCCAATGATGAATGTAGTCTGAGAAATCTTTTCCTTCCCTAATCTTTCCAATAACCGCCTTTGCAGCACTTCTACCATACTGCAAAGCTCCCTGCACGTAGGTTTCAATGAAAGCAGCAGCATCTCCAACTACAATTGTGCGTCCCTTAACTGGAGTGGTAAGAGGCATACGGAAATCCATTACAGCACTGTTTTTATACACAAGTTTGGCATGTCTAAACCAACTGGAGAAATATCCTTCCTCAGTGAAGTACCGCATCTTAGCTAAAAGGGTAATTTCATCTCCAACCGGACTGCCTATAGAAACCTCAAAGACATTGTTGCTGCTTTCTCCGAATCCCGGTTTAGGAAGCATGTAGACATTACCCATAGCACCTTGAAGATGTCCCGTCCCTACAAAATTCATAAAGGAAGGTGGATAAGGACATTCTACGTTTTCAAAAAAGTATGAGAGAACCTGGAATTTTCCAAATAATGTTCTGTCTTTATCAAAACCAAGTTTTGCACCCATAGGAGAATTCACACCATCTGCAATGATCAAGTATTTACCATGTTCGATCCTCTCTCCGTCAGCATCTCTGAGTTTAACAGAAACTTCCTGGTCTTCGTTTTTCACCTCAATACAAAGCGTATCCGAATTTACATTCACCTCCAGTAACTCTACTTCCTTAAGAAGTGTTTTTAAAAGATCTTCTTTGTCAAATGCAATTGAGACCGGGTCATATTCATTTTCAAAAACAACTCTCTTCCCACCAGGGGATAACCGGATATATTGCTTGAGATAAATTCTCTCACCAGTGTAGGCGATGGAAAAATCATTAAGACGAAATACTACTCTGTTCTCCTCCACTGAGATACATTCACCATGGGTCATGGGTTCATTTATCCACATTGAACAACAGGATCGGGTGACTTTACTCACATCCCTTTTCCGCTCAACCAGGAGGACGCTCAATCCTCCTTCCGCAGCAACTATCGAAGCCATAAGCCCTGCCGGACCTGCACCAACAACAATAAGATCATATATTTCAGCCATACCTTTGCTTTTCCTCCACCTGAATCTGTTATTACTTCAAGTTCAAGATGCAAGAATTCTTCCTAAATTAAAGGCAGCATCCAAATCATTCTTCTTTTCCTTAACTGCTCCTTTAGGCGCATTACCTAAGCTAATCACTTCTCCTACCCGTATCAATTTGAAGTCGATAAGATTTCTCTCCAGCACTGAAAAAACCAAACATGAAGAAAGGGAAGCATCTCCCTGGCTGATAACGATGGCCGCTTTTTTATTTTTCAATATTGAACTGATTTCTCCTCCAACAATGTTTCCTTCACTATCCTGTTCCATCCTTATTTCTAAAAGAGGTAACATTCTTGTTAGGAAATTGAGCATGGGTGCTGTTACAGTCCTTACATGATTGGGTGTGGCAAAAACAAATCCATCGCACCCTTCCATCCGTTTTAATATGCCCTCCATGTCATCTTTAATCACGCACTTTCTTGCACTTGTAGTAATACAGGTTACACACCCATCACAATACTTTATATCTTTATCTATAACGAAAAACTTTTCAACCTCCACATCTCCCTTGCTCTTACATCCCTCAATTACTTTGTCGGTTAATATCTCCGTGTTCCCTCCTTTTCGGGGACTTCCAATAATTGCCATAATCCTTTTCATAAAAACCTCCTGACAATTTAATGTTTTCAACACAGCGGGTTCAGAGAACCTCCCCGTTTCAGTTTGCTGCATTTCGTAAAATCATGCGGTTTACTAAGTCTCTTTTTCTTGCCATGAACTAAAAATCTCGTGGTAACACAACGTATATTCTGACCCATATTACAAATTAGTCAAGGCTATTTTGTAGTATAATAACAATTAGCCTGCCTTTCTAATCTCTTTTACATTCTTATGAAATACCTGCTGCTGTATACCGGGTTTAATAAAGCGTTCCGACAAATCTTTGCTTTGTTTGCAAATGCTAAATTTGTTGTCATTGCCGGGGAAAATTGTTTTTGACTATGATCGTGCAACAGGAATTCACATCTAATCAAAATAAAGATTGACTTGCGGACACTCCCAGCATATTAAAGTATAGGATAGCCAATCCGGATTATCAAAGAAGATATGAGGGCAGTAAATATGAATGCACTAGACCATGTCCACGAAATTCCCCTGGGCAATGTTAAGGCTTTTATAATTGAAGGTGACAAAACTATCCTGGTTGATACGGGAATTGCTCCTGTTCCTCTTGAAGTATTATCCTTTTTTGAAAAGAGCGGCATCAAACTGGGGGATGAACAACAAATTGAGTACCTTAAGAAAGGCTCTTTTCAATTCATTATGGATTTTATTAAGGGAAAAGATCTTACCATTGACAGCATCATCTGTACACACTATCACGCCGATCATACGGGATGTCTCAAAAAAATTAAAGATGCTCTTAAGGTTCCTGTTGCCATGCACCCCATGGATATCCCTTTCGTTGAAGGGGAAGAGGAACCTCCGCCATCAACCATGCTTCCTCCCAGGCTGGCAAAACATTTTAAGACCGAACCCTGCCAGGTTGATATAAATCTGGCAGACAACCAGATGTTTACTCCTGACCTTCAGGTCATCCATCTGGAAGGGCATACTAAAGGCAACCTGTGTCTTCTCTTTAAAGAGGAAGTACTATTAGCAGGAGATAGTATCATGGGCAAGAATGCAGTTAACCCTGCAATGGGCTCAAAGGAATTAAATCCCCCAATGGCTGCTGCCAGCATGGATCAGGAGAAGGCAGTGAGAAATTTAAAAAAACTGTTGAACTATGAGTTTGAGATTATTCTGCCCAGCCATGGAGAACCGGTAAAAGAGAATGCCAAAGAAAAACTGAAGAAGCTTATTGAAGAAACACGAGTATGAATTCAACAAAGGATACGTTACCAGAAAGTGAAGTGATTTCAGCCGAAGGAAGGTGGGGGAAATATGCAGGTATTGCCCTTATTGCCATAAGCATTGTAGGACTTGTTGTTACTCCAAAACCCATGCGCTGGCTCATTCTGTTGGAAGGAGTGACAGGAATTACAGGTATTGCTTTATTCGTCTATTCGAGAATAAAATTCTGGCGGGGGGTCAATAAACTGAGAGGGTGAGAATTAAGAGAGCTTATTGTAAAGGTCAAACGAAACATTGCCGTATTATCTAAAAAGGAGGTTAGCTATGAAGAGAGAAACTATAATTACTATAATCGCCATTCTTTTAGGGATTTTTTGCCTGACAGGACTTACTGTGGCAGCGGAGAAAGAAACTGAAGAACTGAAGTTAATCAATAAAATTATTACCTTCGGTGATTATGAAGGACTAAGACCTCTAACTCTTACTTCCAAGCCAGGGACGGCCGTTATCTGGGTGAACAATTCCAGATTTCCCATAGAGTTACTTTTTCTTGATAAAAAGGTTGTACTCGCCTGTGGTTCCCCTGTGAACTTCTTCGTTGGTAAGGATGGGGCTTACGAGTCGAACAAAATTCCTTCTGGTGGGACTGCAAGCCTTTGTTTTATTGAGAAGGGAAAATACGAATATAAAATACAATCTTCTAAAACTTTTTATGTAGGAAGAATAGAGAGGGGTTTTCAAGGAACCATCTCAATAGAATAATACCATCTTTTTTAAACCGTATAAAATATCTGAAAAAGGTCAGGATACTTATGGGACAGGCTTTTTGCTCTATACTTCTGCAGCCAGTATTTACCTCCTCTTGAAATGCCATCAGCACCCAGTTCATCAGCAGTACTTGCCTCTCTCTCACCTGTAATATAACCCTCACTGGTTCCTGAGGGAAGATAGATAGTAACAGGGAACAGCACCTCTGAAGATGGTGAGCTTAGTTTTTTAGCAACATCTTCAAGAACGGTTTTATCTAACTCAAAGGTGTTACCCCCTTCCTCAAACACAGGGTTTTTAAGCAAGTCTGCTAAAGATTTTCTCTTCTTAATGATACCCCGGTTCACTGAAGAAAGCTCCGTTTTAAGCAAAGTTGTTAACGCATCATCTTCCCTGGACATTGATCCTCCTTGTGTTAGGACTCAGTTACAACTCGCAACGCATTATAAATTACTCAATGCTCGTTTCTTCTTAATAAGTGCGACATAATGATCAGCCTCACGGGTAGGCCTGGGTATTCGATAACCATCGACACACTTAAGTGCAATCTCAATGCAGGTCTTAAGTGAAATCATATTCCCCTTAGAGATAAAGACAGGATTAACACGCTGCCTGGTTCTTAAAACTGCACCAATCGTTTCTCCATCATCAACAAGAGGAGAATAACAGCCGGCATCTTCTCCTGGATCCTCAAAAGTTCCAATCAAGCGAGACTTTGCACAACCTACAGTCGGCTTATTAAGTAGAATTCCCATATGAGTTGCAAGTCCCATTCTTCTGAAGTGAGCCAGTCCCTGACCGTCAAAAATTATTACATCAGGCTCTGTCTTTAAGTATGCAAAAGCTTTTAACAAAACAGGAGCCTCTCTAAATGTTAGCAAACCCGGAACGTAAGGGAAATTTATTTTTGCTCTGGCACCTCTTCTCTCAATCTCTTTAAGATCAGGAAAGCTATAGGTTATAACACCTCCATAGCCTTCTTTCTTGTTCTTATCAAAAGAGACATCAGCACCTGCTACCACTCTTATTTCATCAAAAGTATCGCGACGTACAATCAGTTTTCTCAAATCTGTTTGAATCTTAATCGCCTCTTTTGGTGTAACATCCCAAGGATGGAGGTTTTGATATTCCATTTACTAAAACTCCCTTTTAAGGATACGTAAAAATCCTCTTAAAAGCCACTATATTCTCACATGACTAATTTTGCAAATGCTTTTAACACTCTCTATCCTACTAAAATTTTTATAGACAAAACCTCCTCTTTTTACTATCCTTTATCCCTATTCGGTTAAAAACTACACTATAATTTTGGAGATTATAACCAATGAAGGTAACTTTTCTGGGTGCTGCCCGCACCGTTACAGGCTCAATGCATCTGCTGGAAATTAATGGAATGAGAATCCTTCTCGAATGTGGCCTCTTTGAGGGTAAACGGGAAGAGGCCTATCGCAGAAACAGGCATCTACCTTTTGATGCCCAATCCATCCATACGGCAATACTCTCCCATGCACACATTGACCACAGTGGAAATCTTCCCAGCCTTTGTCGGGTCGGATTTGAAGGCAATATCATTTGTACGCCCGCAACAAGAAATTTATGCAGCATCATGCTCCTGGATTCTGCTCACGTACAGGAAACTGATGTTCGTTATGTCAACAAACGTCGTAAGAATAAACACCTGCCTTTGTTCAATCCTCTCTACATGCGAGCTGATGCCGAAAAAGCAATAACGCAACTGATCCCCATTGCCTACAATCGCCCTTTTCAAATCTCCGAATCTGCAAAAGTAACATTGCAAGATGCCGGACACATTCTCGGTTCATCACTGGTTGTTTTGGATTTACAAGAAAATGGGAGAAAGGCACGGTTGATGTTTACTGGAGATGTAGGGCGTTCCCATATGCCTATTATACGTGATCCAGCCATCGTAAAAGATATCGATTATCTCATTATAGAAAGCACCTATGGAATGAGGGTTCATGATGATGAAGACACTACAGAAAACGAACTTGAATCAATTGTCAACGAAACTATAAATCGAGGTGGGAAAATTATTATTCCAGCCTTTTCTGTGGGAAGAACCCAGCAGGTTGTATACTCGCTTCATAAATTGCATGAACAAAAACGAATCCCTGACATACCTATTTATGTGGACAGCCCTCTTTCGGTAAACGCCACAGAGATTTTTCGTCTACATCCTGAATGTTACGATCAGGAAACCAGAAAATTTATTGAAAACCACAAAAGCCCCTTTAGTTTTCATAACCTCACATACATTCGAGATGTTGAAAAGTCTAAAAAGATACAAAAAATAAACCAGCCTATGATTATTATCACCGCATCCGGTATGTGTGAAGCCGGCCGCATTCTTCACCATCTAAGAAACACGGTAACTGACCAACGCAACACAATCCTCATCATCGGCTACTGCGCAGAACATACCCTTGGCAAACGTATTATGGAGAAAGTTCCCGAGATAAAAATCTTTGGGGAACCCTACCCTCTTCGCGCCCAGGTAAAAACAATCGATGCGTTAAGTGCCCACGCAGATTGCAATGAACTTCTTGCTTTTATCAAGAAGTCAAATTCAACTATCAAAAAAGTTTTTATCGTGCATGGTAATGAAGAGCAATCTCTTGGATTTGCTAAAACCTTAGAAAAACACATTAAGGCAAAGATTTTTGTCCCTCATATGAACGAGGAATTCACCTTGCAATAGGATTAGTTATGAGGAACACATCCTTTAATTTGAAAAACGAAGATACCTGGCGTGTTTTCAGAATTATGGCAGAATTTGTCGAAGGATTTGAGGAGCTCTCCATGGTGGGTAAGGCAGTTACCATATTCGGATCAGCCCGAACCTTACCGAAAGACCCCTGTTATAAAAAAGCTCTTGAAACAGCCAGGCTCTTTTCTGAAGCCGGCTATGCCATCATAACCGGAGCTGGGCCTGGTATTATGGAAGCCGCCAACAAAGGGGCAAAAGAAGGTGGCGGTCTCTCCATTGGATTAAATATCGAGATTCCCACAGAGCAGGAACCAAATCATTATATTGAAAAACTCCTATCTTTTCGCTATTTCTTTTGCAGGAAAATGATGTTCGTCAAATACGCTCATGCTTTCATTGTTTTTCCGGGAGGTCTTGGCACTATAGACGAATTCTTCGAAGCAATCACCCTCATCCAAACCGGGCGAACTCCTCGCTTTCCGGTTATTTTGGTGGGAAGTGACTTTTGGGAGGGGCTAGTCGATTGGATGAAGGGAACTCTCCTTGAAACAGATAAGATTTCCAAATCCGACTTGGAGATCTTCCACATAATTGATGAGCCCAAAGAAATCATCAGAGCTGTAACAAAATTCAAAGGCATATCTTGTTAAAAAATTGAACCTGCCCAAAAAAATGAAACCTTTAACAAGGGAAGGAGGACAAAATGAGCAAAAAAAACATGCAACTAATATTTTTTGGAATCACACTGCTTTTTCTCGGTTACGTTGGAGGGATGGTCGCAAGCGATTATTCATCTGCATATGACAAACCAGACTATGAGCTTATTAGTTTTGATTTTAAAACGACTGATCTTACAGGAGATCCTCAAAGGAGGGCTAAACAATTAGCCAATCGACTAGACGCAGTGGAAGAACAACTTGAGACGATGAGTGCTAAGGGTTGGGAACTTCATTCCTTTTGGGGAAACGTAGCAGTTTTTGAGAAATAGATCAAAAATCATTTCATTAAAATGCACACAGAGATTTACTATGGAAAAAGGTGTAATTCATTGATTTGAGAAGGAATTTCTCTGTGCACCCCCATCAGATAGTAAACATCTAACGGGGTAAATCTGCGGTTAATTGCAAAATCTTCCATATAGTGAGACATCTCTATAGTTACTCCCTGTTTTATTAAAGTATAGGCATAATCCCTGGTAATTTATCTCCTCTCTTCCCTTGAAATCTCTGATAAACCTACAGAAGCAAAATAAGTACTATAGCAAACTACTTCAATAAGTTGGTATTAGATAGCCTGTCATTGCGGTGAGCCGAAGCCCCGAGTGTAACGAGGGGGTAGCAAAGCAATTTCATGAGATTGCTTCGTCGCTAACGCTCCTCGCAATGACATTTTGTTTTTGCCGTTTACAATAGTAATAAGTTGGTTGTTCCTAAATTCATTTTGAATTCCCAAACGTTTATATAAATGTGCCTGCAGACACAGATTTACCCCGTTAGAAATAAAATACGTTTATGTCCTATACCTATGTAGTTCAAGAAATACGGTAAATGATATATCAATCCTGCTGCTATTTTACGGAAGCGCTACGGCAGACATAAACTTAATGATCTTCTTGGGCGTTTCCTGTTTCTAATGGGGTGATTGCTGATAAACTCAGATACGTAAAATTAAAGAAATATCAAAAAATACCGATATCTATGATTCGGGAACAGCAATTATCTCATGAAAACCCACAATAAGTTGCAAATAACTAAACTATGAAACCTTTTGGAACTTTTGCATCTATAAAAAATATGAGCTTTTCTTTAATCCTCGCAGTTGCACTTCTAGTCATCCCATCGAATGTCATTGCAAAAGATATTACCACATCTATCTCAAAAACCTCACTTACAGATCCAAAAGATACGACAACCCCTAAGCCCAACGTTACCACCACTTCACCCCTGTCAACATCAACCGCAAGTGAAAAAAGAGAGTTGTGTCCTATCTCATTCATTTTTGAAGGAGATCAACAGCAGCAAAACCCACTTAAGGAATTCAGGGATGAGGTATTAGCCAGGCACAAAAAAGGGATAACCTACACCAGACTTTACTATATTCACTCTCCTGAAATCACCTTGATTTTACTATCTCATAATGACATTAAGATACACGCCCAAAAGATCCTAATGGAACTGCTTCCTGTTACCACAGCTCTCATTAATAAGGGGACAGCAGAAATGTCTCAACAGTTGATAGATGATATAGATGCCCTGCTTAATGAAATCGCTCATCAAGCAAGTTCTCAATTGAGAGAAGTAATCAGGATGGCAAAAAGCGACATCATCAAAAAAGAAATATTTAAGGAAATGGGTATTAAAATCACCAAATAAAACATCCTCCCTTCCCTTTTCCCCCAAAACCCTGATATCAAATCACTAAATAAATCAACAGCAAAATTTTGAGCTGTTACATGTTTTGTTGACAAATCTTCTTTCGTGCTTATATTATTAAAGTTGTCCAAAAGAGGTTTTTATTTGGACAGCATGATTATTTGATTATTTTGGACAGTAGTGTTATATTATCCAAAGAAAAACAATGAGAGTACACCCCGTTAATGGTGCAAAGTATAACAGACACAAAAGGAGGATTTCATGCTTGAGGTAACAGAATCAGCTACACAACAGATAACTGAACAAATTAAGGGCAAAGAGGCTTCGGCAATCCGGATCTTTTTGAATCAGGGCGGCTGAGGGGGTCCTTCCCTTGCATTGGCTCTGGATGAGCCAAATGATAATGATGAGACATATGACATTAGTGGGTTCAAATATGTTGTGGATAAGAAGTTGCTGGAACAGGCAAAACCTATCAAGGTAGATTTTATGGGCAGGGGCTTTAACATCACCAGTAGCATGACAATTGAAGGAGAATGCGGAGGCTGTGGCTCAACATCTAATTGCTGCTCCTGATAAAACGATCGTTTTTAAAAAGGGCAACACATTTACGGTGTTGCCCTTTTTTTATTAGTCGTTTGTGAGCTACCTCAATCCCCAGTGCAATTCAGGTGGTTTTCGGTCAAGCACTATATAGGAATTTCGTCGATAGTGTCAGCAGCTTTATCGACAGCATCATCCGCTGTATTCCCCGCAACGGGTACTAT
>PVMS01130353.1_pt1 | contig 10051 bp, 9 predicted proteins | sample 1853461 | NCBI WGS metagenome assembly PVMS01 (sample SAMN08582032, study PRJNA380276) | Marine sediment metagenome, whole genome shotgun sequencing project. | isolation source: ocean sediment barecode stripped | collected 2017
ATTAACATTTTTCTCTGTAAGCCTTGTAGCAAAAGCATGTCTGAAGCTGTGGGCAGTATATCCCTTCTTCTTAAGTCCACCTATCATAAGGTGCATATTGATAAGATTTGCAAATGAGGTAACGGTTAATCTTTTACCCCTTTCTCCAGCAATTAATGCTCTGTTAGTTAGTGGCAACCTCTGGTCTAGATACAATTCCAGAAGTTCTAATACTTTATTATGAATAGGGATTATCCTGTCACTCTTATTCTTAGTAGACCGTATAAATAAAACCTTACTCTCCAGATTAACATCATCCCAATCAAGGTTTAGTAGCTCACTTCTTCTCAGGTTACAATAGTAAAGCATGTGGAAGATGAGTTTGTCCCGAATATAGTTTTTCCTGCATCTTGCCGGGCTGTATCTTAAGCATTTTATTAACCACTCAAATTCCTGGTGGGTGAGTACCTTCGGGATCTGCTTTTCTTTCCTGGGAAAATGTATTTTCCTGGTAGGATTCTTAGAAATTACCTCTTCATCCTCCAGGAAGTTAAAATAGCTTTTAAGTATGACGATTTTCTTATAGATACTGGTATTAGAAAGATTCCTCTCCTCCTTAATAGACTGGATATAGGATCTAATTAAAGTTATGTTTATTTCCTTTAAATCACTGGTTCTTGTGATTATGTACTCACTAAACTTTTCCAGCTCCAGTCTATAATCATTAATGGTAAGAGGGGAGCAGTTCTTCTCAATAGATAGATATGAGAGGTATTGGGGTAGGAAACTCTTCATTTTCACTCCTTTTTTGTCTTTTTACCGCTGTTTGGCAGGTAAAAACAGGAGTGATTGGGCTTAGTGAGCACAGAACTCGGCTTATGTACTAACCCCAATAAAAACCGAGTAAGAAATGTAAAGTAACATATATCTCTAAAGAACTTCTGCTACGCAGATTATTACCCTATATGGTGGGCCTTTATACATCTTTAATTATATAACTTAAATAATAATTTTTCTAACCTTTTTAAATAAGTAAAAACAATTTAGCGAGTATATAATGGTGCTTATTGGTTCAATGTAAAGTAATATTGTTTATTTTTATCATAGATATATTTCTTCTCACTTATTAATGGGTCATATTTTTGATGAAAAATTTGAGAGTGCTAATATAACTGAGTAGCAACACATTATTAATGAAATTTTTGACTACAGAGCGGGAAAATGGTATTCTATAAAAACGGTTTCGCAAACGGTTTTAAGAATGAAAATTTTATCGGTATTTTAAAAAGATTTTTTAAAAAATGAAATAATCTGATATCAGGATATTAAATCGACTTGTGATTATCAGAACAGGATAAAGAAATGAAAGCTCTTGTGAAAAAATCTGCAGGAATTGGGAATCTAGAACTCATAGAAGTAACTGAACCAAAACCATCATATGATGAAGTAAAAATAGAAGTTAAGGCGGCAGCTATATGTGGGACTGACATCCATATATTTTATGATGAATATGTCAATAATCCCCCTGTAATCCTGGGCCATGAAATGTCAGGAATTGTTGTTGAGGTTGGAAAAGATGTTAAAAAAGTAAAAATAGGGGACAGGGTAACATCTGAAACATTTAAATATACTTGCGGTACTTGCTATTTTTGCCAAATAGGACAAATAGCTCATTGTCCAAGAAGACTTAGTATGGGAATACATGTGGACGGAGCCTTTGCAAAATATTTAATACAGAGGGAGGAAAGCATACATATCCTTCCGGATAATATCGATTTTAATTCAGGAGCATTAAGTGAGCCATTGGCCACAGCAGTTCATTCCATTTATGAGAGGGCAAGTATTCTACCCGGGGACACCGTAATGATTTCCGGTCCTGGTCCAATAGGATTGTTATGTCTTCAAGCTATTAAGAATCTAAATGCAAATGTGATTTTATGCGGAGTGACAAAAGATGAGAAGCGCTTAGCCTTTGGTAAAAGACTTGGAGCAGATCATATAATAAATGTGGAAAAAGATTCACTAGATCTCATTAAAGACTTGACAGCTGGCCTGGGGATTGATGCAGCTATTGAATGTGCTGGTGCAAAGACTTCTTTGGATAATTGTATCAATTATTTACGGAAGGGAGGCCAGCTTATAGAAGTTGGTCTTTTTGGAAAAAATATTGAGATCAATATGGATCAGACAGTTATTAAGGAACTGGATATAAAATCAAGTTTTACCTATCAACATAAAACATGGGAAAGGGCAATGAAGCTTCTTCAAGAAGACAAAATAAAAACAGCACCGCTGGTAAGTGGAGAATTTGCTTTGGAAGATTGGGAAGAAGCTTTTGAAGCTGTTAGGGAAAATAGGGGATTCAAATATCTGTTAATACCATAGTAATACTATTAAAAAAATATGAAAACAGTTTGAAAGAGGTATTTTATGGAGTTATATCTAAAGGATAAAGTATTTGTGGTAAACGCAGGTACAAAAGGTCTTGGAAGAGCAGTTGTAATCGAGTTGTGCAAGGAAGGGGCCAAAGTAGTTTTTGGCGGAAGGGATGAAAATGACAGCAAAGAAGTAATTGATATTGTTAAAAATACAGGTTCTGAAGCCAAATTTGTAAAGACTGATATTAGAAAAGTCAGTTCATGCGGGGATCTTATCGATTCCACAGAGGACTATTTCGGGAAGATCGACGGACTGGTAAATTATGCTGGAATAACCACCAGAGGATCGATCACAGAAATAGAAGAGAAAACTTTTTATGACATATTTGATACAAATTTTAAGTCAGCATTTTTTTGCTCTAAATATGCCATTAGGTCCATGATAAAGACAGGTGGAGGGTCTATAGTCAATATAGGGTCCACCATGGGATATGGCGGATCAAGGGATATGTCGGCCTATTCATGTTCAAAAGGTGCTATGCTTACCCTAACAAAGCATATAGCAAATAATTATGCGGCGTATAATATAAGGGCAAACTGGATCACTATGGGCTGGGTGGCTACTCCCAACGAAATTAAGCTTTTTAAAAGTGCAGGACATGACAAGTCATGGCTAGAAAATCAGGCAAAAGAGGTAATGCCCATGGGAAGGCTCCAGACGGAAGAAGATAATGTTCCGGGAATATTATATTTATTATCCCCTGTCTCCAGCCAGGCAACAGGAACTGAGATCCACATATCAGGAGGGTTTTTCCCTGGTGCTGGTAAGCGTAGCGCTGGAGATATGTGAGAGTGGATGTAATTGTAGAATATTATAAAAGAAAATAATTAAACGTATGGATATAAAATTTAAAAAACCCATTATTACAAATAAAATAAAATATAAATAATAATTGTTTTTACAAATTTAAAAATGAGGTGAATACCATAATTACAATAAGGGATGTTGCCAAATTAGCAGGTGTCTCCATATCAACAGTTTCGCATGTGCTCAATAGAACAAGATATGTAAGTCAGGAATTGATAAAAAAAGTAGAGAATGCAATGAAGACTCTGGATTATGAACCAAGCCTGCTGGCAAGTAGCTTAAAGACCAAGAAGACTAGTACAATAGGTTTAATTGTTTCGGATAGTTCTAATTTATTTTTCGCTTTCATGCAGACATATATTGAAAATTTTTTTACCTCCCAGGGTTTTAGCTTAATTGTATCTAATTCCCATTATGATCTGGAAAAAGAAAAAGAAGTCTTGAAGATTATGAGGGCCAAAAGAATCGATGGCATATTGATAGTCCCTGAAAATACAGACCCTAGTTATATGGAGAGTATTGATAGGTCAGGAACACCGTTAGTAATAATTGAAAGAAAAATTAAGGGAGCAAGGTTAGATTCAGTTTTAATCAATAACAGACTTGGCACCTTTGAAACGACAGAATATTTAATAAAACTAGGTCATAAAAGAATCGGGTATTTGGATAGACAAATTGATAAGTACCATAGCATTGAGAGGAAAAAGGGATATTTATCAGCTTTGAAAAAGAATAATATTGAAATCAGGGAAGAACTTATTATTAGAAGCGGCTTCTCTTGTGAGGATGGGTATAAAGCTGGAAAATATTTCGTGGCTTGCAAGGAAAGACCTTCAGCAATATTGACTTTTGGGGACTTTGCTGCCTTGGGTGCTATGAGATATATATTCAATAATGGCCTTTCGGTCCCGGAGGATATATCAATAGTCGGTTTTACAGATATGCCTGTGTGTGCTTATACGAGGCCAAGCTTAACTACCATACAATATCCGGTACAGGAAATCGCCGAAGCTTCTAGCGATATTTTATTATCAAGAATACAAGAACCCGAAAGTATCAGTAGAAAAGAAGTGATTTTAAAAACAAAACTGATCATCAGGGAATCTACATCAAAATGTAAAAAAAATTAATATTATTACAAGTTGTTTTCGTGAATATTTATTTATCAGCATGCAGAATGATGATTTTGAAATAATATAAAATTTTACAAATACCTATGACAAATTTAAATTAATATCTTGACAAAAAAAACAAAAATGTTACGCTATAAAAACGGTTTCGCAAACGGTTTTTTATAATAATTTATTAAAATATTAATAGGAGGGAGTTATCATGAAAACTATTAATGGGCCAGGAATCTTTTTAGCACAGTTTGCAGGAGATGAAGCCCCTTTCAATTCGCTCGAGGGCATTGCGAAGTGGGCACATGACCTGGGATATCAAGGTATTCAGATTCCGGCCTGGGATAGCCGTTTTATCAATCTTGAAAAGGCTGCAGAATCCCAAGACTATTGTGATGAGATAAATGGAATCTTATCTGATCAGGATATTCAAATAACTGAGCTTGCTTCACATTTGCAGGGACAATTGGTAGCAGTCCATCCAGCATATGATATGGCCTTTGATGCATTTGCACCACCAGAACTTCATGGTAAACCAAAAGAAAGACAGGAATGGGCCGTTAAACAGATGAAGATGACTGCGACTGCATCTAAACGTCTCGGATTGAAGGTGGCAGCAACTTTCTCTGGAGGTTTTGCATGGCCTTTCATATATCCATGGCCACAAAGGGCACCTGGACTTGTAGAGAAGGCATTTGAGGAATTAGCAAATCGTTGGGTCCCAATACTTAATCATTTTGATAAGGAAGGTATAGACTGTTGCTTCGAGATACATCCGGGTGAAGATCTTCATGATGGAGTGACTTTTGAAAAATTTTTAAAGCTTACTGGAAATCATCCCCGATGTAAGATGCTTTTTGACCCAAGTCATTTAATAATGCAAGGCATTAATTATCTGGATTATATTGATAACTATCATGAATTTATTGAAATGTTTCATGTAAAGGATGCAGAGTTCAATCCTACAGGACGATCTGGTTTTTATGGAGGATTTCAGAGTTGGTTAGAGAGGCCGGCACGTACCCGTAGCCTTGGTGACGGTCAGGTAGATTTTAAAGGAATATTTTCTAAGTTTGCAGAATATGACTATAAGGGTTGGGCAGTTCTTGAATGGGAATGTGTTTTAAAACATCCTGAAGATGGTGCACGTGAGGGTGCTGAGTTTATCAGTAAGCAAATAATTCGAGTGACAGAAAAAACATTTGATGATTTTGCTGGCGGAAAGGCTGATCAAAAAGCAGTAAATATTATGCTTGGATTAGATAAATAAGCTCAAGCTCCATTATAAGAAAAATTTTTTAAATTTGAATAAGGAGGGTATAAATGGTTGATGCTTCAAAAATTAGTACAGCTGTTCCTCGTCTTCGACTTGGAATAGTTGGTGGAGGCAGTGGAGCCTTTATAGGTGCCGTCCATCTTACGGGAGCACGTATTGACAACCGGTATGAGCTAGTTGCAGGCGCACTTTCTTCTGATCCTCAACGGGCAAAGGAATCAGCACCAGCTTTTCATATCCCTGATGAACGTGCGTATACAAGCTTTAAGGAAATGGCAGAAAAAGAGGCACAACGTCCTGATGGAATAGAAGCTGTTATTATTGCAACACCGAATTACCTTCACCACTCCATGTGCAAGCAATTTCTATTGGCCGGGATAGATGTTATTTGTGATAAACCACTGACAACTAGCGTGGAAGAAGCTCTGGATCTGGTGAAGTTGGTAAAAAAGACCAGTTTAGTGTTTGGATTAACGCATGAATATACAGGTTTTGCCATGGTGCGCCAGGCCCGTGAAATGGTTCGGGAAGGTATGCTGGGAAAGATCAGAATTATTCAGGTCGAATATCCTCAAGAATGGCTTTCAACTAAACTTGAGGATTCGGGATTAAAACAGGCTGTTTGGCGAACTGATCCAGCTAAATCAGGTCCTGCAGCAGCATTAGCTGATATAGGTACCCATGCCATTCATGCAGCTCGCTATATAACAGGATTGGAAGTGAAAGAGGTCTGCGCTGATCTTTCAACCTTTATAGAAGGTAGAAAGCTTGAGGATAATGCTCATGTCATGTTACGATACGAAAATGGGGCAAGAGGAATGTTGTGGGCAAGCCAGTGTGCGCCAGGAACTGAAAATGATTGCAAGGTAAGGATCTTTGGAGAGAAAGGAAGCCTGGAGTGGAAACTTCGATGGCCTAATGAGCTAACCTATAGTCCACTTGATGGCAATCACCAGATACTCAGTCGCGGCAGGGGTGAAATGAAACCATTGGCACTATTTGCTAACAGGCTCCCAGCCGGGCATGCTGATGGGCTCCATGATGCTTTTGGGATCATTTACCGTGATATTGCGGATGCAATTATTGAGAGGCGTTATGGGATTAAAGCAGATCCACTGAGCAAGACATATCCCACAGTCGAAGAAGGGGCACGCATGATTAAATTTATTGAAGCCTGTCTGGCGTCAAATGAGAATAATAGTGCTTGGACCAGTGCAAAAATAGATCTGTAACCTGAGAAATATGATAAACAAATTTTAATAATTATTAACATTCAAAGTCTTAAAATCCAAAAAGAAAGGAGTGTGATTAAAAGCAAAAAAAAGAAATCACCAAAAAATGGAGGAGATGATATTATGTGTGTGTAGATGATCAGAAGGGGAAATCGGTTTAAATATTGCTAAAAGAAGTGGACTCTATACAAAAAAATATAAATTTTATAATTGTGAAGTAGATAAGAGATTAAAAAATGATGAAAAAGTAAATATTGCAAATAGTGAACTTAAGATTATAGAAACACCTGGTCATAGCAAAGGATCTATTTGTGTATTATGTAACCTACCTGAAGGCAAAGTATTATTTACTGGTGATTCTATTTTTTCAGATGGAAAAATATTTGTTTTAAATCATGAAAGTTCTGAATTATCAGATTACAGACAATATATAAATAGATTAAAAGATTTAAATATAGTTATGTTGTTTCCTGGACATGGATATTTAAATTATCTGAAGGTCAAAAAATTCTTAATAAAGCAATTACTTCGTTAAAACATCTTTTTGTACCACAGAACTATTTGCAAATAATGTTCTAATAAATGAGAGGATTTTATAATTAATTCTAGAGAAAGAGTAAATCTATCTTTGAGCCATAAAAAGCCAGATAAAGTTCCAATTGATCTAGGTTCTACTGGAGTTACGGGAATATCTGCTAGTATGGTTGCAAAGCTTAGAGAATATTATAAATTGGAGACCAAAAGTCCAGTAAAAATAAATGAACCTTATCAAATGTTAGGATTGATTGATAATGACTTAAGAGAAATATTAGGAGTAGATTTTATTGGATTATGGAGCAATAAAAATATATTTGGTTTTGAAAATAGAGGATGGAAAATTTGGGAATTATTTGATGGCACACCAGTATTGGTTCCGGCCCTTTTTAATACTAATTCAGAACCTGATGGGAAGGTGTATCAATATCCAAAAGGAAATAAAGCCAACCTTCCAAGTGCTTATATGCCAAAAACAGGTTATTATTTTGATTCAATAATCAGACAAAAAACAATAGTTGAGAATGAGTTAAATTATCAAGATAATCTCGAAGAATTTAGGCTTTTAACTGATGAAGAATTAGAAGATTTTGAAATAAAGGCCGAAAACTTATATAAAAATTCAGATTTTGCTATTGTTGGAATTTTTGGTGGGACAGCATTTGGTGATATTGCTAGAGTCCCAGGAATGTCACTTCATAATCCTAAAGGTATCAGAGACCTGGAAGAATGGTATATTTCATATGCTGCAAGGAAAGATTATATATATAACGTTTTTCATGGACAATGTGAAATAGCTCTAAAAAATCTAAATTTAATATATCAAGCAGTATTAAACAAAATTAGTGTGATATATATAAGTGGTACTGATTTTGGAACTCAAAATGGTCCTCTTATCTCAGTTGATACTTATAGACATTTATTTAAACCATTTCATAAAAAAATAAATGATTGGATACATAAACATACTAAATGGAAAACTTTTATGCATTCATGTGGTTCTATAAAACCTTTAATAGATGAATTTATTGATGCTGGTTTTGACATTCTCAATCCACTACAGTTTTCAGCCAAGGATATGGATCCAATCTATTTAAAAGAAAAATATGGAAGTGACATAGTTTTTTGGGGAGGGGGAATAGATACCCAAAAAACACTCCCTTTTGGGTCACCCCCTGAAATCAGAAAAGAAGTTGAAGAAAGAATTAACATTCTAGGTAAAGGTGGTGGATATATTTTTAGTGCTATTCACAATATTCAACCAAAAACACCTATAGTAAATTTAGTCACACTAATAGAATCAATAAAAAAGTTTAGAAATTAAATATAGTCGTTTTGAGGGTTCCCCAAAAACTAGTCCATTCATAATGTCAGTATTCTGGCCTTATTTGCACCTATGGACAAAAGATTAAAGGAGAAAGGTTTTGATGGAATAATATCTATAGAAGAGGCAAGCAATACTGGTAAAAGCGGTATAAAAATAGCTGAAGAATTCATTAGAAATAAATGGAGAATATCAGGTTGAGTTGATGGAAAAAATCATAATTACTGAAAAGAAAAAAATTACAATAATATTGAAAAGCTATAATGTATATTTACTTAAAACTTTTTTACAGGATAATCTCTAGATTTACACAAACAAACAATAATAAGGATTAATATGTTAGAAAAAAATATTTTAATAAAAATGTTAAAACAAATGCTTACCATCCGTTACTTTGAAGAACAGATAGATAAGTTCTATATGAAGGGGGAAGTTCATGGCACGGGCCACCTATATATTGGAATGGAAGCAGTAGCCGTCGGGGCTATATCGGCACTAGCCAAAGAGGATGTGATAACTTCTACTCATCGCGGGCACGGCCACTGCATTGCCAAAGGAGCAGATTTAAAGCTGATGATGGCAGAGCTTCTGGGAAAGGCTACAGGATACTGTAAAGGAAAAGGCGGTTCCATGCACATAGCAGATATAAACTTAGGAAACCTTGGAGCAAATGGAATAGTAGGTGGAGGGATACCCATTGCTACTGGTGCAGCTTTAGCCATAAAGAAAATGAAAACAGATCAGGTAGTACTATGTTTCTTTGGAGACGGTGCGACCAACCAGGGAGTATTTCACGAGTCTATAAACATGGCTTCAATCTGGAACCTGCCGATTATCTATATTATTGAAAATAATAAATACGGAATGGGTTTTCCAGTAGAAAAAGCAGTAAATATAGACAAACTATCAAAAAGAGCCTGTGCTTATGGCCTGGAAGGTACGACCATAGATGGAAATGATGTCATAGGTATATACAAAATAACAAATAAACTACTAGAGAAGATAAGAAATGGAAGCGCCCCGGTAATATTGGAATGTATGACTTACAGGTGGAAAGGCCACTCAAAAATGGATGCCGAACTTTATAGAACAAAAGAAGAAGTGGCAGCATGGAAGAAAAAGTGCCCTATCATAAAATATAAGAAGCATTTAATTGACGGAGGCATATTAAAACCAGCGGAGATAAAAAACATCGAAGAAGATGTTCAAGCCGAGATCACAGAAGCGGCAAAATTTGCAATAGACTCACCTTTTCCCGACCCGGAAGATGCTTTAAAGGATGTATATGTTTAAAAGATTGAAAGGAAATTATTTTATATGAGAGAAATATATTATTTAG
>PVMS01180670.1_pt1 | contig 10051 bp, 10 predicted proteins | sample 1853461 | NCBI WGS metagenome assembly PVMS01 (sample SAMN08582032, study PRJNA380276) | Marine sediment metagenome, whole genome shotgun sequencing project. | isolation source: ocean sediment barecode stripped | collected 2017
ATTTGACGAATGACAGGAATGTAATTACACTCGTGCAGCCACGCAAGATGTACCCAACATTTCGCGGTCTCGGCCTTCGCGGCTGGAATCGCCCGCACCTTCTACTATCCACTCTCTTGTGGATCGGCCTCTCGCGCTCTCGCCTCCAGGGTCGACCTCACGGCCCTGATATCTGTTGGACAGGTTTTCGACGCCCGCCAATAGCACCAACCCGTTGGAAGGAAGAAGAGTTGGAAGAACGACAATCCGAGGGCCAGGTTGTAGGGAGGTGGCAGACTCCGTCGGACGATGTCCGCGGTGACCGCGGTGAGCGCAGTGCCTGTGGCGCGACCCAACCCGTTGACGAAGTTCCCAACGCCGAACACAGTCCCTCTGTGCTCGGGCAGGTTGACGTCAGAGATCAACGCGAACCAGTTCGGCGAGTCCGCCGAGGTGAGTGCGAGGGCTATGAGAGCCGTGAGGAACGCGGCGCCCACCCACGGGTTCGTGACGATGGCCCCCAGAACCTCTGGTATGAACGTGCCCGTGTTGGCACCATCGGTGACCTCGAGGCCGCGCAGTGGTATCCAGAAGAACACAAGGAAGAAGGGGATCGCTCCGAGGATGCCTATCGCTGACACATAGGCGCGGCCCGAGAGGTTCCTGCGTTGCCACCGATCTCCGATGTGGCCGAACAGGATTGAGAAGAGCGCTCCAATCGTGAAAAGCGCCGCGAAGAGCCCACCAACCTGTTGTCCTGTCGCCTGCGAATATCCCTCAGCGATCACCTTCTCCTGGTACAGAAGCGGCACCCACACAAGGGATCCGTATGCGACCTGGGCTGTGAGACCTTGGAGCACGAGCCATCGGTTCGTCCTGGTGTTCTTGAGCTCCCGAACCTGTGCGAGGTCGATCTCGTAGTCGTAGGTTCCCCCATCCGCGTACATCTTGCGAAGCTCGGGTTCCCTGAACCCCCTTGGCGTGTCGAACGTCGTCATGAAGAGCAGTGAGAACACGAAACCGGCGCTGGCGAGGATGAAGAACGGTGTCGAGTGATCGTGGGCGCCGGTCTGGGACGCGAGGAGAGATCCCACGAGGGTGCCAATGCCCTGGCTCAGTCCCCAGAAGGACATGGCGAGCCCCCGCCGCTTTGGCGCCACGAGATCAGATACCACCGAAAAACCAACTGATGCGATCGAACCGAGGCCAATGCCTGCAACGATCTGAAGCCCGAAGAGCGTCCAGTAGGACGTCGTTATCCCCGAGAGTCCGACTGCAATAGACCAGATGATTGTGCCCCACATGAGGAGCTTCTTCCTGTCCCTCGAGTCAGCGAGGTATCCCCAAAAGACGGCAGTTACGGCTGTGACAAGTACCTGCACCGCGGTGAGGATGCCGATGGCTGCGGTACTCACCCCAAAGGTCTCGCGCAGCTGGGGGACCATCGACGGGATGATCGCGATTGCAGCGTTGTCGAGTGACGCGAGGATCACGACCACAACGATTGTATAGATCACATAGGCGTGGCGGGGCTGCGTCCTCCCACGATCAGTGATTGTCATGCCTCCATCGTGCCAGAGACACCCGTGCTACTGAACAGGTGTCTCCCCGGCAGAAGCCGATCCATCGGCTGGAGGTTCAACAGGGGGATCCTCGTCCACGATCGTGTCATCTGTGTGCTGGGGTGCCGTGGCGCTCTCTGGTGCCGCGTCTGGCGGTGTGGACGCAGGTGCGGCTGTGGGCGCTGGCTGGTCCGCCGTGCCGCTTCCAAACGGCGCCCATGTGGCCATGAACAGACCGAGCACGATTCCCAGGATCGGCAGGATCCAGATCAGATGCGAATCGAGGGGGATCACGCCAAACAGGAACAGGGTGACGGCGCCGAACAACCCGAAGAAGAAGCCACTGATGACACCGAGGAATGGTCGACCCTTCATCACGCCACCCCCTTCTTCTTGAATCCCGCACCAATGACCCCTGCGCCGAACAGCACGGTTCCGGTTGCTGCGATGATCCCTGCAGCGCCTGGGTCGCCCTCGATCGTCACCTTGACCTGGCCCGTGCATTCTGCCCCACCCTGTTGGTGGCTGGCGGTGAGCAGGATGTCACCTGTTCCCTTGGGCACCCATGAGGGGACCTCATAGTTGTACGTACCGCTTGCACTCACCTCGACGGTCTCTCCTCCCCAATCGACGACAGGAATTGTGCCCAATCCAGCTACTTCAGCGCTCAGGCCACCTTCGAACGGGATCGGCTCGTCAGGCGCGGGGATATCGATGAGACCCTGATAGGAGGCTGCATCCTTGGCAGGTATGACGCTTGCCGGATCGAGCGGTTGCTCCGCCGTGATCGTCACGTTATTTGAGAACTCAACGCTACCCGAACAGGGACCCGTCACCACGGCTCCAGCCGGTGCGGAGAGTGTTGCCGCAGTCAATACGGTCATTGTTCCAAGCACGATCACTGCACCGAATCTACGCGTACGTACCATGGTTGTTCCTCCTCCGATACCACTGTACGCGACGGCGCCCCTGATGTGTCGGAAATCCGTGGCCACTACGATCATCCCATGCCTCGGATTCCCGAAGTTCCAAGCAGTGTGTGGCAACCCGACGAGACCGCGGTCGCCGAAACGAACATCGGTGGCCTGATGGAATCACGCGGCTTCCCCTCATTCGAGGAGGTTCACGAATGGAGCGTCTCGGACCCAGGTGCGTTCTGGGGCGAGGTCATCGAGAAGCTCGACATCGTGTTCTCCGTGCCACCGACGAGCGTGCTTGGCTCATCGGATCCCGCCAATCCGGACTGGTTGCCACACGCGAAGATGAACATCGTTGTTTCATGTCTCGACGACGATCCGAACTCGGTGGCGATCATCTCCGCCGAATCGGACAGGCTCGTCACAACAACGGTCGGCGAACTGTCGTCACTGGTCGCCAATTTCGCAGCGGGACTTGAGCGTGCTGGATTCTCGGTTGGCGACGCCGTCGCGATCGTGATGCCCATGAACAAGGAAGCCGTTGTGGCCTATTTGGGCATCATCGCCAATGGAAGCGTCGTTGTGTCGATCGCGGACTCGTTCGCTCCAGAAGAGATCGCTGCGCGTATTGCAATCTCGAACGCTACAGCGGTCGTCACGCAGTCCGGAGCGATGCGCATGGGCAGGGACATGAGGCTGTACGAGAAGTGTCTCGAGGCGGACGCACCGATGTGCATTGTCGTGGGTGGGGAGGATCTGAGATCTGGAGATGTTGCGTGGGACGAGTTCGTTCCATTGGTCGGAGTCCTCGACCCTGTGATGGCACCAGCCTCGGCACACGTCAACATTCTCTTCTCCTCAGGTACCACAGGTGAGCCCAAGGCCATTCCGTGGACTCAGACCACACCGATCAAGGCCGCTATGGATGGCAGATATCACCAGGACATACGTCGTGGCGATGTCGTCGCGTGGCCGACCAACCTTGGTTGGATGATGGGGCCATGGCTGATCTTCGCGTCCCTTCTCAATGGAGCAGCGATCGCACTGTACGACGATGCGCCCACGACCCGGGGGTTCGTCGAGTTCGTCGAAGATGCTGGCGTTACGATGCTCGGCGTTGTTCCGTCGATCGTCGCGGCGTGGCGTACCTCTGGTGCGCTGCAGCCAGGAGACTGGACATCCGTGCGGACTCTCTCGTCGACCGGCGAAGCATCCAACGCAGATGATTATCGATGGCTCATGGAGGTTGCCGGCGCGATACCTGTCATTGAAGACTGTGGGGGGACGGAGATCGGCGGTGGCTACGTCACATCGACCGTACTCCATCCGGCAATCCCCGGCTACTTCAGTACACCGACGCTTGGTCTCGACCTGGTGTTGATCGACGATGCAGGCGAGCCGGGCGATGTGGGTGAGGTATTTCTTGTTCCACCGTCGATTGGACTGTCGACTGAGCTGCTCAACCGGGATCACGATGCCGTGTACTACTCCAATGTACCTGACATCGGTAAGCCGTTGAGGCGTCACGGTGACCAGATTGAGAGAATTGGAAACGGATATCTCAGGGCTCTCGGGCGTGTTGACGACACCATGAACCTCGGCGGGATCAAGATCTCGTCGTTCGAACTCGAAGGCGCGCTCGAAGGTCTCGAAGGGGTCGCCGAGGTTGCCGCAGTTGCAGTTCCACCAGTAAGCGGCGGACCGGATCGGCTCGTGGTGTTCGTCGTGCTGACTCGCGATGCGCCGGATCTGGCCGCCCTGCGCACCGAGATGCAGCAACGGATCAGGGCTCGTCTGAACCCTCTCTTCAAGATCCACGAGGTGGTTTCCATCGAGGAACTCCCTCGAACCTCGTCCCACAAGGTGATGCGCCGACGCCTTCGCGCTCGCTGCTCCGAGAACGACGGAGAGCACTGAGCAGGTTGGAGCGATTGCTCCTGCTGCCCGTATCATCGGTGACAGCGATCAAGGAGGCCCCAAATAGGGGACAGCGAGTCATACGGAGCGTTGCGCGAACGCGTGACAGGGCTCAATGGTGTCGTGATGGTTATTGGTGATGCGGGGACGGGCAAGACGACACTTGCTCGGATGTTGCTGCTCGACGCTGTCGAACATGGTCGTACGGTGGCCTATGTCGATGGTGACGTTGCTGCGGCAACCGTTGGACCAGTCGGCTGTGTAGGGCTCAAGGTGGTCAGGTCTCTCGCGGACTGCGAAACGCTGGTCGTTCCAGACGAGCTCCGGTTTGTTGGAGCTGTCGAGCCGAATGGAGTTGTTCTGCCGCATGTTGTTGCAGTCACGGCACTGATCGACATCGCGAAGGAGAAGGCAGACCTCGTCATCTGCGACACCACGGGGGTTGTCACCGGTGTGGTTGGCCAGACGCTGAAGTATCACCTGGTCGAACTGGCCCAGCCAGCACTTGTCATAGCGATACGACGCGGTGCCGAACTCGATCCTGTTATCGGAATGCTGAGGCGGTTCCTCTCGACGCGAGTCGCAGAGGTCGAGCCTCCGGACGACCTTGTGACTGGCTCTCCATTGGATCGACAGGACACCAGGGCCGAGGCGTTGCATCGCAATCTTGGGGATGATCCGCCGCGCTGGAGAGTTCAGACAACCGTGTTCGCCCCAACTCTGCCAGACGGCTTCGATGTCAGCAGATTGGATGGCATGCTCGTCGGCGTCCAGGACGAACGAGGACGATGCTTGGGTCTTGGTGTACTCGAACACGTCGACGGGACCGTGAAGGTCGCGACAAGATACGGCGACGAGATGCGCGGTCTCCGTCTCGGATCGATCCGCGTGGATCTCGAGACCTTCGCCACGAGCAGGGTGAGGCTGCGCGAACTCATCTTCGGCGTCTGAGAACCGCTCTGATCACTTCGCTCGAGAACGACATTCATGGTCAGCAACGGAAGAGTTCCGAACGTGGAACAGTCCGTCTACCGTCTACCGTCTACCGTTTACGGTCGACCGGCCACCTGGCCCGCCAGATCCTGACTCATCACCGCAATTCCCGCATCGAGATCGTGGACGGTCATGATCCTTCGGCCACGTTGGATGGCGTCCTTGACTGTGCCGACAGCAAGTCCTTTTGCCTTCCAGGACAGGGCGAGAGACTCGAGCGAGTGCTCGAAGGTGACAGCGAGGCCGTAGATTGAGGCCTGTCGCACGGGCGATTCGATGACTTCTATCACCGGTCCGCCGCGGAAGAAGGCAGCAGGTCTTCCGCCAACCTGCATCTTGAGGCTTGGCATAAGTCCGATACGGTCGAAGCTGCCGATCGCGACATCGAGATCAGGGACGAGCAGTACGACGTGATCGATCGTGAAATCCGCGACATCGGTTGCCTCAGGGTCCTCCATCGTGTGAATGGGGAATGCCGGCGCGGACGGCGCCCATGCCCACTTCGGGTCGCCTGTCGTCAGCGCAACGCCACCGAGAAGTGGAATCTCCGGCCAGTCGAACAGCGTCCAGTCGATCGGCAGTTGGATCGCGGTGAGCATGGTCATGGTGACACGATATCCGCTCTCGCCTTCTGGCGGACAGGGAAGGCCCGACGAACCTTCATCCTTGAGTCCCGCACTTCCCCGAACGAGGCAATTGGATGTCGGCACATCGGGCCTTCGATTCGCAACATACGACGTCCCCCGACTCACTTCAACAGGCCTGTTAGGCACCGTTTTCCCGCTCTCACCTTCGCACCCACGCCAACTGATTCCAACCGGCTCCAGGTGGACAACCGAATCCGCGGTTCTCCACATATCCACAGCTATCCACAGGTGATTGTGCACAACGCGCTGTGGGAAAGTCTTTGGTCGAAAGATTTCGCGAGGATCCGCCTTGGATGCTTACGGTGCCGAAATGCCCTCGTACAGCTCCAGTAACCGCGTTGCGGTCGCCTCCCAGGAGAACCTCTTGCTGAAAGCAAGAGCACCGTTGGAGAGACGGTCGGCGAATCCTGGATGATCGAGAATCGCTGCGATCGCAGTGGCGAACGCGCGGGGATCGTGATCATTGACGAGAAGCCCGGACTCGGATGCGTTGACGACGTAGGCCAGACCTCCGATGTTGGACGCAACCACCGGTGTCCCGCTCGCCTGCGCCTCGGCGGCAACGAGCCCAAAGGACTCACTTCGAGATGGGACGATGACCACGTCGGCTGCTCGATAGTGGTCTGCGAGCACTGCGTGTGGCTCAGGCTCGAAGAACCGCACCTTGGAGCCGATCTGTCGTTGCGTGATGATCCGGCGGCACTCCTCGAGTTCCGACTGCCCCTGCGCGCCGCTGGCACCACCGACGATATGCAGCGCAACGGGCTGATCCTCACTCGTTCGAGCGTCGAGCAGATCGGCGAATGCTTCCACAGCTGTGGTCGTGCCCTTGTGGGCCTGGATTCGTCCAACGAACAGGACGATCTGCTCCGTGCCGAGTTCGAGTTGTGCGCGAGCAGTGTCCTGGTCGCCGGGACGGAACACGGCGTGGTCGACCCCCGGTGCCGAAACGCAGAGACGCTCGGGAGTGGCGTCATAGTGCTCGAGAAGGTCATCGAACTCGAACGGCGTCGATGCAATGACGCAGTCGGATCTTGCTATCACGTCGGCCTCGGTCAAGAGGCGCGTGTGTGTCGAGGAGTCCTCGGACGGGTGTCGTGTGGCATCCTTCACCTTCCCGAGCGTGTGGAAGGAGTTGGCCAGCGGAATCTGGAGCACGTCCTTCATCCGCACGCCGGTCCTGCCCGACAGCCAGTAGTGGCTGTGGACGATCTCGTACGATCGGTCCCTCTCCTTGATCCAATCGATAACTCCGTCCGCGAACGCACCCACGTGGACCTGCATCTGGGAGACAGTCAGTCGATCGATGGGGCCGGCATCGATGTGAACGACTCGATATCCGGGTATGACCTCGATGACGTGAGGGAGATCACGGTCGAAACGTCTGGTGAATACGGTTACGTCGACACCACGGTCGACCATCGTGTGTGACAAACGATCAAGATACACATTCATGCCCCCGGCATCACCTTGCCCAGGTTGGAGCAGAGGCGAGGAATGCATTGCTATGTAGGCAACCTTCGAGATCACGTGGTCCTGCCCTCGATGGCATAGAGCTGCCGAGGCTTGGCACCGTGTCTGAACTTGTACTGCTCGTCACCCTTGAGGAAGTCGAACACGACAGCTCCACGATCGATCTCGGTCTCGATCATGGCTGAGAAGAGCACGATGCCTGGGGACGCCATCGCAGCTGCGGGGTCGTAGGCCGAGTTGTAGTAGTAGTACCCGTTGTCAGCCTCGAACCCAAACGCTGCTGCTCGTGCCACCCCATCACAGGTGAGGAGGTGGATCGAGGCTCCAGCTGTCAGCAGTAGCTCTGTGAAGAAGTCCTCCATCGCGCCGGTCATGAACTGTCCCTTGTCACCGACAGACAGGCGATGCATGGTGCAGAAGACGTCGATGGCGTCTCCCTCATGACGCTCGATGTCGATGACTCCGAATTTTGCTTCGAACTTTCTGCGCTTTCTTCGAACCTCGTGACGTTGCTTCTTGCCAAGGGATGCAAGCCAATCGTCATAGGCAGGCGGTAGGGAGACCACAGCCACTACCTCATCCTCCGAAACCGTCGTCTTAACTCCGGACGCGGAGAGGGCGGCGACGATTGGTTCAACGGCTTCCATTGGTAGAGAGTCGAATCTGAACGGCATGTCTGGAAAGTGGCCGAGTGAGCGGATGAGTGCGTCGGTGCCGTCGTGCCCAACCGGTGCGTGATAGTCGGTGAGATCAGACCTACCTGCGAACGTGAGGAGTCCCTCAGATGCAACGACTGCTGCAGCGCCCGATGTCGATGCTTCGATGTGGAGCTCGGCATTCGGATCTGCTCGATGATGCCACAGCGCTTCAAGGAATGGCCTCTGGGGAAATGGCCCGACGTTCTCCGCGATTGGGGCAAGATCCTTGGGGAAAGTGTTCCAGTTGTCGTTGAGCGTCACGCCTCGATCAACTCCATGTGTCCAACAACCGCACCGCCTCCAACGACGGGAGGACGGATCTCGTCTCCGAGGGCGTTGACCATCGCCCTGGACAGCGCTCCGATCTTCTCGGCCGTTACGAGCGCAGCGGCGACCGCGATTTCCGACCGCCCGGAGTGACTCTTGGATGCAATCGTGACGTCACCCGTGGTCATTCCAAGGAGTCCCTCGGCACCAACTTTCAAAGGGCCGCCCCACCACAGCGCTGTCCGGCCTTCGGGCCGCAGATTATCCGCGACCAACGCACCGAAACGGTTCACCGCACTTGCGATTGGTGCAAGTTCCGGATCGTTGCCGAGGCGGATGAACGCGTTCGCAAGCCCTTTCGTCGATCCGCGCAGTGTCGGTGCGCCGCAGCCGTCCACGCCGACAGGTTCGGGTTCGATTCCCGAGACGTCTCCCATGATGTCGACGATAGATCGCTGAAGGGGATGATCCGGTTCGAGATACGTTGTCGTGTCCCAGCCCGCGACCGTGCATGCCGCGAGCCACCCAGCGTGTTTCCCTGAACAGTTGTGGAAACGGCGCTCCTTGCGGGTGTTTCCTCGTGCCACCTGAAGGTCGTGCGCTGTGGCTGCGAGGGGTCTGTCGCGAGGACACCTGAGGTCGTCCACACTCAATCCATGATCCGCCAGGATCGCTTCGACGTGCCGACGTGGACAGGGAATCCACCGTGGCTGGCGCATGAGACTGCTAGATGCTCGTCGGGCAGTGTGCGGCCAGTTCGAGCGGCTGCCAGGGCCTGGAAGGGCTTGATCGACGAACGGTAGAACACTGGACGGTCAGGATCTCCTGAGGAGAACAGTACGTTGCCCGACGCATCCATCGCGATCACGGATGCATCCTCAACCGTCTCTACGAGTCCCGAACGGACCCTTCCGAAACGCACGGACTACTTCTGGGAGAGGAACTCGTCGGCGCTTGCCGATCCCTCACTGTAGCGCCTCGTGATCTCTCCTGTGATGATGTGGTGAGCGTTGTAGACAGCGCGGCGCTGATTCGAGACGGTCATCTCCGTCTCGGAGAGAACCTCGCGAATGTTGCGCAACTCGTCGGTCTCGGTCGTTGGTAGATGGGTGAGAAAGCCATCGCTCAGGGCCTGGTCGACCTCCCGTTTGCCGCCTCCGGCAAGTTCAGGCAGATCCAGTGAGAGTCCACGGTCGAGCGGGTTCGATGTCCTGCCAGAAGGTGTGTCCGCGAGGATCTCAGGGAGTGCCTCGATCAGGGACCTGGTCTCCTCACCGGAGCGGCGCCGCAACTCGAAGTCGAGCAGATCCATCCGCCCGTGAAGCATGCGTCTGTAATAGGAGAGCTCCGTTTCGAGTTCATCACAGATCACACGTCGCGATCTGAGGTCGTCGATTGAGATCTCTTCGATGTCGCTGGTGAACGAGTCGTCCATCACCAGGTCTATGCGTCTGCGTTGTTGTGTCATTCCGAACTCCTTGACGCTGACAATTTAGCAAGCAGAGCGCACAGTCGGGTACGGGTTCACAGCCCTGCCGTTCGGACGTATCTCAAAGTGGTTGTGCGGCGACGTGTATCTGGCGTTTCCTGAGTTCCCG
>PVMS01000912.1_pt1 | contig 10050 bp, 8 predicted proteins | sample 1853461 | NCBI WGS metagenome assembly PVMS01 (sample SAMN08582032, study PRJNA380276) | Marine sediment metagenome, whole genome shotgun sequencing project. | isolation source: ocean sediment barecode stripped | collected 2017
AAGATGGAGACACTGGAGCCGTCGCGCAGGTTGTCCTGGTCCGCCGGCGATCGCACCAACGCCTCGATCAGGATCATCACGCCGAGATAAGCAAGCATGCCGCCGAGGATCGCCTTCGGCACGATGCTGCCGATATCGGCGCCGGTGAACAGCACGAGCCCGCACACAACGGCAACGGAGACCCCGGCTATGCGCGTCACCGCGCCGGCTTGTTGCAACAGCAGACTGCTATTCAGCGACAGATTACCCGCCACCCCGCCGAGCACCGAGGCAAGCACATTGGCAAGTCCGTTGGTTCTGAATTCGCTGTCGAGATCGGCCGACTTCGACCGCGCCACTTCCAGGCTAGACACGTCGAGCAGCATGGAGATGGCGGTCACGCCACAGACCGCGCCGATTTCGGCGCTGCTCCGGGCCATCACACCCCAATCGATGTCGTATTTGACCACGGCCTCCATCGGCCACCAAAGCTCCAGCGCGCCGACCGCTTGGAGGAACCAGACGCTGCGCGTCCCCTCCTCCGAAACGAAGCCGAACAGCACGACATCCATCACCACGAGAAAGACGATGAAGGCGACCGGCAATGTGAGGAAGCCGTGCATCCAGCGGCGCAACAGGACGATGAACAGCGCAAAGAAGAGCCCGACGCCGATCTGGGGCAAATAGTCCGCTGACACCATCGCCGCCCAGCTTGAGGGCGACAGCGTGAGATCGGCGCCCGTGATCACCCCAATGCCGCCGGTAATCAGAAGCCAGCCCGAGGCCGCGAGGAAGCCGCCAATCACCGGGTATGGAACGAAGCGGAGCCATTGGCCGAGCTTCAACGCGCCAATGCCGAACAGCAGCACACCAGTCAAAAATGTGCTCACCGAGATCGCCACGAGCACGTTGATGACCATGGTGCCCTCGTCCGCACCCTTGGCCGCGAGTCCAGCCGCCACCGTGGCCGCGAGCACGCTCATCACCGCCACGGCCGGCGTGTCGGGGCCGGCATCGGCCGGTACGAGGGACGTGGTCAGCGAGACGACCACGCCGGTCACCACCGTGCCCATGATCAGGGCGGCGAGCCCAAGCGGGAACCCGGCCGCAATCGAGCCCTGGAAGATCAACGCGCTGAAGGAGATGCAATAGGCGATATTGACGATCGCCGAGATCGTGCCCGCCATCGCATCGCGGGCGAACGTTGACGCTTCGATATTGCGCGGGCGCTTAAGCGCCAAATTCGCGAGCAGCGACAAGGGCGTGTTTCGGAATGTTAGAGGGTTGAACTAGAGTCGATCATGACCAGGGGCGGCGGCAAAGCAAGGCAAAAGCGGCGGAGGGCGACTGGCGCCAAGGCCAGACTCATACGCGTGGCATTGAACGCGTGAGACGCACGACCGGCGCATGGAACGATCCCCCTACCAAACATTGATGGATGCTACTCCTAAGTCGCCCCTAAGACGAGAGCGCGAAATTGTCCTGTCGCACAAGCGCGCCCGGCGTGACTCGACCCGTGCCCGGCACTTTTGGGTTCCACCGTGCGGCATCGAGCGCCTCGTCCACGGTCCACTTGCCCTCACGGCCCCGCTCCTTCGTGGCCTTCGATAGCAACCCGTTGAGGGCAAATCGCGGGACCAGCATGAATCCGAGCTGGCTCAACTGTCCGCTCATGCGCTTGCCGTCATTCAACGCGAAGCCCCAATGCTGGAGGTGGCAGCTCAAGGTGACGACGCCCACATTCGAGGCGTCCCGGGCGCGGGAGAACATCTTCTCCGTAAAGAAGGCGCGGCCAATCGCCAGACCATACAGCCCTCCGGCGAGCCGGCCCGAACGATCCCAAACCTCGACGGAGTGGGCGTGACCGGCCTCATGCAGCGCCGTGAAGCTTGCCGCCAGACCGGAGTCCATCGTGGCGCCACCAGCCCCCTCTCGGTGCATCTGGGCGCAAGCGCGAATGACGCCGGCGAAATCTTGGTCGAAGGTCACCGTGTAGGCCCGCAGCCTCAACTTCCGCCCCACGGCCTTTGACACGTAAACATTCTCGGGGAACGACACCATGCGCTCGGCCGGTGCCCACCAGATCCGCACGTCGGGGTAAAGACCCTTGGCGTAAGCCGCGAGCATTGTCGCCACGCTCATGTCCATGCAGGGGCCAGCGTGCCCTTCGGGATGGCGTAGCGCCTGTTCCGGATCGGGCAGCGCCCTCGGGCTTGCACTCCACTCAGCATAAAGCCTGGCGAGGGTCGCCAAAGCAGATGGCACATTGAAGGGCCCCGGCGAGCTGGGGCGATGGGAAACTTGACTCAACAAAACTCTTCCTCCTTACGCGACGGCCGATGCCGCCTTGCCGGTCCCCGGCTGCCAATTAGCGATGTCTGCTAGGGGCGACTCGACCGTCCAGCGTCCCGGCTTGCCGCCCTCACCCGCATCCTCACCGAGAATGCGTAAGAACTCAGCGCGCGGGATCATGCGAAAACCCATGTCGATGATGGTGGGCGTTGCCCACTTGCCGTCGTTCAACACGTAGCCCCACTTGGCGAGGTGCCAGTTGAGCACCGAGAAGCCGAGCTTCGACGTGTTGTCTTCATGCGAAAATTGAGACTCGGTGAAGAACACGCGGCCGACGGCGACGCCGTATCCGCCACCGACAAGCGCGCCATCGCGATTCCAAACCTCGAGCGAGTGCACCAGGCCCGCATCGAACATGGCCGCATAGGCACGCATGATGCGCGGCGTGACCCAGGTCAGGCGCCAGCGGCCGTCCCGCTTTCCAGAGCAAGCCTTGATGACGCCCTCGAAGTCGCGGTCGAAGGTCACGGTGTAGGTGTCTTGGCGCATGAGACGCTTGAGGTGTTTCGACATGTGATAGTCGTCGAAAAACAGCACGCAGCGCTCCGGCGGCGAGAGCCATTTGGTCGGCCCGAAATGACAATGGGGGAACAGGCCCTTTGCATAAGCCTCGGCAAGCGTCGCCACGGAGAGATCGTCGGCGATGCCCGCGAGCTCACCCGCGCCCGGCATCTTGGCAAGATCAGGCAACGCCCCGTTCGGCTTAAACAGATTGGCGATGGAAAGCCGGGCCAACGGCAACAGCCCGTCGAAACGCTCAGCCTTGAGCGACCAGGCGGTGCCGAGCACGACGCGCTGAAGCCTCTCGGCAAAGGTCTCGCGGAACAAGGCTTCGCGCGACACAGGGCTGGGCAAAGACACCGGCAACTCCAACGCAAAACACAAGGGGGCCAGGGGCCGGCGAGCCCCAAGCCAACCGCCGAACGGTCAGATTGCCTGGAAAAGGATTCCTAACGGGTTAACACCAAAACCCGCGGATTTTGGCCATTCGCCGGGGCTGCGCTTAGCTGTCCGAGGAGCCTTCGCACCCTTCGCGGCTGCGCACCCGCGCAACGGCCTCAAGCCAACCGTCATAACGGGCCTCGCGCTCGGTCTCGCCCATTTTCGGCTCGAACAGCTTGGAGGGCGTCCACGCGACGGCCAGCGTCTCGTCGTCCCCATAGAAGCCAACCGCTTGGCCAGCGTGATAGGCCGCGCCGAGCGCCGTCGTCTCCGGGATGGCGGCCACCTCGACGGGTTCGCCCAAAATGTCGGCGAGCCGCTGCATGGCCCACCCATTCGCCGTCATGCCGCCATCGACCCGCAACGCGTGCGTCGGCTCGATGCCGCTTCGCGTCATGTCCTGCCGCATCGCCGTCAAGAGATCGCGGGTCTGGAACGCCACGGCTTCCAACCCCGCCGCCACGATGTCGGCCTTCGATGACGCGCGGCTCAAGCCGATGATGGCCGCCTTGGCATGGGCATCCCAAAACGGCGCGCCAAGCCCCTGGAATGCCGGCACCAAATAGACACCTGAGTTGGGATCGGCCTCCGCCGCCAGGGCCTCACTCTCACCAGCGGATGCGATAAGACCGAGGCTGTCGCGCAACCACTGGATCGTGGCGCCCGCCATGAAGATAGCACCCTCCAGCGCATAAGTGCGCGTCCCCTTCTGCTGATAGAGGATCGTCGACAACATGCGCGTGGTGGACGCCACCTTGTCGCCACCCGTATTGGCCACCACGAAGCAGCCCGTGCCGTAGGTCGCTTTCAACATGCCGGGTTGAAAACACGCCTGCCCGTAGGCGGCGGCTTGCTGATCGCCGGCAACACCTCGGATTGGCAGGCTGACGCCGAAATGCTCGTCCACCGTCCGCCCGAAATCGCCCTGGCTGTCGCGTACCTCCGGCAGCATCTCAAACGGCACATCGAGCCGGTCGACCAGCCGCGTATCCCAAGCCCCCGACCTGATGTCGAACAGCTGGGTGCGGGCGGCATTGGTCGCATCGGTGACGTGCGTCTCCCCGCCCGTCAGCCTGAACATCAGAAAACTGTCGATGGTGCCGAAGCACACCTCGCCGCGCTTCGCGCGTTCGGCCAGGCCCGGCACATTGGTCAGCAACCATGCGAGCTTCGTCGCCGAGAAATAGGGATCGATGACAAGCCCCGTGGCCTCAGCCACATGCCCGGCCCAACCTTCTGCTTCAAGCTCGGCGCAGAGCGGCGCGGTGCGCCGATCCTGCCACACGATCGCGTTGGCGAGTGGTTTGCCCGTCGCCCGCTCCCACACCACCGTGGTCTCGCGCTGATTGGTAATGCCAATGGCGGCGATCGAGGCGCTGCCCGCCTCGCTGAGGACACTGCGGCAGACCTGAAGCACGGAGCGCCAAATCTCATTGGCATCGTGCTCCACTTGCCCGGGCGCCGGAAAGATCTGCGTCAGCGGGACGCTGGCGCTTCCGCATGGACGTCCCGCTTCGTCGAACAGAATGGCCCGCGTGCTCGTCGTCCCCTGATCGATGGCAAGCACATAGGCTTTGCTCATTCCGCGTGCCCCGTCTCGCTGAGAATCCAGGCGCAATATTCCGCACTACCGCCTTCCGTCGGCAGCACCAGCAGAGCCGGAACCTCATAAGGATGTAGCCGCTTGGTCTCAGCCAACACTTGGTCGGCGAGTCCGCTGCGGGTCTTGATGATCATGGCGACTTCGCTGGCCTCCGTCTGCGCGCCCTCCCACTGATAGAGCGAGATCATGCCAGGAAACATGTTGACGCAAGCCGCCAGCCGGGCCGCCACCAGCGCCGCGCCGACCGCCTTGGCGTCTTCGAGGCTGGCAAAGGTCGTGTAGATCAAGACCGGCCGTTCAGCATTCCCCATGGATTTGACCATTTCACCGTGGTTTTGCGAGACTTGCATGTGTTGGGCACCACAGCATTATAGTGCCCCCTTCTCCAGGCCGGTCCAACACGCATTAGACAAGACGCATTGAACAGGGCGCATTGAACTCGATCATGGCAAGTTTTGAAAATATCGCCTTCGTCGCCAGCGAAACCGATGAGGCGAAGGACGCGCTGCACGAGCTCGCCAAGCGCTACGGCAATGTCGCGCCCGAGCAAGCCGACGCCATTATCGCGCTCGGTGGTGACGGCCTGATGCTCCAGACCATGCATCGCCACCTCACGAGCCGCATCCCCATCTACGGCATGAACCGTGGATCGGTGGGCTTCCTCCTCAACGACTATCAGGAGAACAGCCTGCGCGAACGGCTGGAGCAGGCGGAGATCACCGTCATCCATCCTCTCCACATGACCGTGCGCGGCGGCGACGGTGGGATCCATGATGCGCTGGCCATCAACGAGGTCTCGCTGTTCCGCCAAAGCCATCAGGCCGCCAAGCTCAAAATCACCGTCGACGGCACCACGCGCATCGACGAGCTGATCTGCGATGGCGTTCTGGTTTCCACGCCGGCCGGCAGCACGGCGTACAATCTCTCAGCCCATGGGCCGATCCTGCCCATCACCGCGCCGCTTCTCGCGCTGACCCCCATCAGCCCCTTCCGGCCGCGCCGCTGGCGAGGTGCCCTCCTCCCTAACGAGGCGAAAGTCACGGTCGATGTGATGGAGCCCGGCAAGCGGCCAGTGAGCGCCGTCGCCGACCACGCCGAGTTTCGCGATGTGGTCGCGGTCGAGATCAAGGAAGAGAGCGGCATCGACATCTTTATGATGTTCGATCCGGGGCACACGCTCGCCGAGCGCATCCTGGCGGAGCAGTTCGACTACTAACGCTTTAAGCTGCCCGAGGCCGCTTTACGGCCGCGCCAGGGTGAATACTTCATCGATCACCGCGTAGTCGCCGTAGCCGAGCCTCGCGATGGGCTTGAGCTTGGTGACGTCCACCTTACCTTCGGTGATTGCCGCATCGTCGATATGCACACCGACCACTTGGCCAAGCACGATCGAATGGGTGCCGGGCTTGCCGTCGTGACCGGGCAAAGTGATCGTGCGCCAATAGCGGCACTCGAAAGCCACCGGCGATTCCTTCACCCGTGGCGGCGCCACAAGCTTCGAGGGCGCCGGGGTCAGCCCGGCAAGCGCCATCTCGTCGACCTCGGGCCCAACATGCTGCGAGGTGCGGTTCATGGCGTCACGCAAATCATAGGTCGCAAGCGAGCACACAAACTCGCCGGTCTCTTCGGCGTTGCGCTGGCTGTCTTTGCGGCCACCCGAAGAGAACATCACGAAATGCGGGTCCGTGGAGACGGCGTTGAAGAAGCTGTAAGGCGCGAGATTGACGACACCGTTCTTGCCGAGCGTCGAAATCCAGCCGATAGGCCGTGGCGCCACCAGCGCCTTGAACGGGTCGAATTCCATGCCGTGCGTATTGGCAACCGCGTCGTAGAACATTGTGAAACCGATCCTTCGGGCCTGGCGGCCTTACCGCTGCCAGGACGTGACGATGTCGGCAAGCGCCGGACGATCCCGCTCCTCGGGCTTCTCCTTAGGCGTACCGATATAGACAAAGCCGGCGACGCGCTCGTTGTCGGTGAGATCGAGCGCCTTCCGCACGGCTTCGCTATAGGCATACCACTCAGTAATCCATTGCGCGCCAAAGCCGAGCGCCGTTGCCGCCACGATAAGGTTTTGGCACGCAGCACCTGCCGAGAGCACCTGCTCCCATTCCGACGCGGCGAGCGTTTTGGTCACGCGGGAGATGACGGCGATGACCAGGGGCGCCCGCAAGAACCGCTTGGCTTCCGTTTCCAGCCGGAACGCGCCCGCATCGGGCTCCTCCGCACGGCAAACCTCCGCCAGCACGGTGCCAAAGGCGTCCCGGGCGGCGCCCTGAAACAGGACAAAGCGCCAGGGCACAAGCTTTTTATGGTCCGGCACGCGCGAAGCCGCCGTGAGGATCTGGGTCAGCTCGGCCTCGTTCGGGCCAGGGGGACCAAGGGAATTGGCGGAAACCGAGCGGCGGGTCAGGAGGTGGTCAAGAGTTGGGTTCGACATGAGCTCATGATATTTGGCTATGATCGTGCCCGCTATCGCGAAAGAAGCCCCCGGACAAATGTCTGTCCTTGCGTCCAAAAGCCCTCGCGGGCACCCCAAATCGGCCTCATTCCCAGTCGAATTTCGAACCGTGGCCGCCCATTGGAAGCTTGTATAATGGGCCGACGGACGACTGAACCGGAGCAATGACACAATGCGGGGGAAACGCTTCGCGGCACTGAAGCTTTTGCTTTTGCCCGCCTGTCTTTTTGGCGTCAGCCTCGCCGCTGCCGAGGACACGCCACCCGTGCCCGCTCCAGCTCCGGCCTTGCCGGCCACGATCCTTGTGCTCGACGCCTCCCGCAGCATGGGCGACAAGCTCGGCGACAAGGCCAAGCTCAACACCGCGCGGGCCGAGCTCGGCAAGACAATCACCCAATATAGCGACCGGCTTGCCCTCGGGCTCGTCGCCTTTGGCCATCGCAAGAAGTCGAATTGCGCCGACAGCGAAATCCTGGCCAAGCCGGGCGCGCTCACTGCGGGGACTTATGAAAAGCTCCTCGCCAGCATCAAGGCCAAGGGGCAAGCGCCCATCGTCGCCGCGATCAGCGATGCCGCGAGCCTGGCGGCCACCGGCCAGTCCCTCGACGTGATCCTCGTTGCCGACGGCGGCGACACCTGCAAGGCGGATATCTGCGTCACGGCGGACGCACTCAAGAAAAAGTCGAAGAGCTTACGCATTCACGTCGTGGCCTTGGGCGACAAAGCCGAAGACCTTAAGCCGCTGAGCTGCATCGCCACCGCGACTGGCGGCACATTCGTCGCCGCCACCAATGCGGGGGAGTTTGAGCAAGGACTGGCCGCGGTGTTCGAAACCATCGCCAACCCTACCGCCCCGCCTGAGACCATGGCCGCGGCGGACGCTATGGCCACCCAAAGCGCCCCCATGGCGGCGCCCGCCGAGACATCGGTGCAGCGCGTGCTCCCGCCGCCAAAGCCCGAGGTGATCCTGCCCGTAACGGTGACCTTCAAGGCGCAGATCACCGACATCGGCCCGAAGCTGCAATCGGGCATCACGTGGCGCGTCTACCACGCCAAGATGGGCAGTGATGGCCGATACGAACTCATCAGCACCCATCGCGAATCCGCGCCGACCACGACGCTGCTTCCCGGCGAATATCTGGTCAACGCCGCCTATGGGCTTTCCAATCTCACCAAGAAGATCAAGGTCGAGAAAAACAAAGCGATCGCGGAAACCTTCATCCTCAATACCGGCGGGCTGGCGCTCCGGGCGGTGCAGGCCGACGGCAAGCCCTGCTCCATGGGCAGCGTCCGCTTCGATATCCTTTCCGACGAGGAAGATCAGTTCGGCAAACGCGAGACCATCCTTGCCGATGCCAAGCCACGCACGGCGATCCGGCTCAATGCCGGCGCGTATCACATTGTCAGCCTATACGGCGACGCCAATGCGAATGTCGGGGTCAACGTCACGGTCGAGCCTGGCCGGATCACCGAGGCCACCATCAAGCACACCGGCGCCAAGATTACCTTCCGTCTCGTCCAGACCTCGGGTGGCGAGGCGCTTGCCAATACGAAGTGGAAAATCCTCACATCCGCCGGCGACACGGTGAAATCGAACGCGGGTGCGTTGCCGACCCATATCCTCGCCACGGGCAGCTATGCCGTCGTGGCCGAGTATGGCGACAAGAGCTACACGCGCAAATTCTCCATCGAGCCGGGTGGCGACAAGCAGATCGAGGTCGTCATCGGAGATGGGCCGACATCGCCCGAAGCCCTGAGCGCCCTGCTCGATCCACCCGAGGCGCCGGTGCCTGGCACCGCCACTCTGACCGGCGATGGTCCTGGCCGCGTTCCCACGTTCAATGGGTTCTCCTCGAAGCCCGCGGACCCCAACGCGCCGCTGATAAATCCCGGCACGCTGTTCCGTCCTTCAAGGCCATAAGGCTTAAGCCGCAGCGGCGCTCGTCTTGCGCAAGTCCGGCGGCACGGCCTCCTCGACAAGCATCTTGATCGCCTCGTCGAGCTTCATCACCTGCTGCCCTTGCGAACCAAGCCGGCGCACCGACACGGTACCCTCCTCCGCCTCGCGCTTGCCGACCACGAGCATGACCAGGACCTTCGCCATCGAGTGCTCCCGCACCTTGTAATTGATCTTCTCGTTGCGAAGATCGGCCTCGGCGCGCAGCCCTGCGTCTTGCAAAGCTTTGAGCACCGTCTCGGCATAGGGGTCGGCATCGGAGACGATGGTGGCGACCATGGCTTGCGTCGGTGCGAGCCACAGCGGCAGATGGCCGGCGTGATGCTCGATGAGAATGCCGGTGAAACGCTCCAGCGAACCGAACATGGCGCGATGGATCATCACCGGCACGGTCTTCTCGCCGTCGGAGCCAATATAGAAGGCGCCGAGCCGCTCCGGCATGTTGAGATCGACTTGGATCGTGCCGCACTGCCATTCGCGGCCAATAGCGTCGCGCAGGACATATTCGAGCTTCGGTCCGTAGAACGCACCCTCGCCGGGGTTCAGCTCGTAGGAGAGCCCCGCCGCTTCCACCGCGCGCTTCAGCGCGGCTTCCGCTTTGTCCCACACCGCGTCCGCGCCCACGCGATTCTCCGGCCTGTCGGAAAATTTGATCCGCACATCGTCGAAGCCGAAGTCGCGATAGATGGCCAGCATCTGCTCGTTGAGCTTCACGCACTCCTCGGTGATCTGATCCTCGGTGCAGAAGATATGCGC
>PVMS01179057.1_pt1 | contig 10050 bp, 8 predicted proteins | sample 1853461 | NCBI WGS metagenome assembly PVMS01 (sample SAMN08582032, study PRJNA380276) | Marine sediment metagenome, whole genome shotgun sequencing project. | isolation source: ocean sediment barecode stripped | collected 2017
ATTCCATCATGCCGGCATGGGAATTTTTAGGCAACGAAAAGATCCGGCTTCTGACACGTTATGTTCAAGGATTGGGTTTGAAGATGGCCGATCGCCGGATGGAAGACAGAAATTCTGGAAGGAAAAATCGATTAAAGCTTATGAAGCCGGGCCTGAAAAAAACGTCCGGTGGCTTCATTCTCAGGTACCGGAAGGATGGCGTAAGATCTCCAATCCATACCCGACGACTGAAGCCGGTCTTGCCAGAGGGCATAAAATCTATCAGGATTTTTGTAACGGTTGCCACGGTCCCGTGGGAGACGGGATGGGACCGGCACAACCCTGGATTTATCCGCCGCCGCTAAACTTTACCATCCTCAAAGGACGTGGCGCATCGGGTGGAATCCTTTACTATCAAATTATGAACGGCATCACCGGTACCGCCATGCCGTATTTTAAACGCGAGTTGGAGTCGCAGAAAATCTGGGAAGTCGGAGATTACATCGCTGTTAATTTTATCGATGAAAGCGATGCCGACAAAGAACCCAAAGGGATTGATGCAGCATGGGAACCGTAATGGATTGCGGATTACGGAGTTTATGGCGGCGTTTGAGATAGTGAGTTCATACATAAAAAAGGGTTTAAATAGCAAAAGGTTTTATTGAATTCTATGGTTTACTTCTTTTTCATTTTATTTCTTTTTTCCGGCCTAGTCTTTGGCACCGTTGTATTTGTATGGGCACTGAAAAACGGTCAATTTAAGGATCAGCAAAGGGCCAGATATCTTGCTATAGACAGCGATGAAGATAAGTCGTCTTAATGGGAGAAATTTACGATGAGATATTTTGAATTGCTGGGGTTTCAACATGTGGTGCTTTCGCTCATTCCAGCTGTTATTTTTATTATTCTTTTTTATATCGCACTGTCCCGTACTCATTTTCATAGTAAAAATTCCGAGCGAAGAAAAACAACTGTGGTTCATGCTTATCCCGATGGGCTCGAAGCAAAAAACGCTCCGTTTCCCCTTATATTGATTCTTATTATTGTTGGATTCCTGCTTTGGGCATTTTTCTATGTTCTAGGAACAGGTTTAACGGGAGTAAAAATATAATTGACTAACAACAGATCACAAGAATCGGTTTTTCTCACATGGGTCTGCATTATAGTTCTGGCAGTCGGGTTTCTGATATTTAACTTTTTTGCTTATAACATTGTCGGAGACATGGGTCCGCCAACCTGGAACTATGGAACCGTAAAAGACGTTCCCGCGGATTCACCATACGGCATTTATAAAAAGCTTCCCTATCCGCAACATGTGCAAGGTGCCAAGGGAGAATAGATGAAAAAAATCTTTCTGATTGTCATTGCGGCAGCTGTGGTTGTTTACTTGGGTTACAAAGTCCTTGTGTTTTACGATAATGAATTTCAAAGTGGACGTATGTGGGAAACCCCTGCCGTCAGGCCCTACGAACAGCCGATGCTGATGATGGAAGCTGGGTTGGTTCCGTTTTCAGCAGGTGAGGAAAACTTTAAGGCCGTCAAGGCAGAGGCTTTGAAATCTCCTTTGCAAAGAAATGACACCGAAACTATCAAACAGGGCAAAACGGTTTACTCGACTTATTGCGCCCAGTGCCATGGGAAAAGGCACGATGGGAACGGCACTGTCGGCCAGAGTTTTTACCCTCTCCCCACCGATTTGAGAAGTGAGAAGGTTCAATCCAAATCCGACGGCGTCCTCTTCAAAGAAATCAGTTACGGCAAGCCGGGCGGTCGTCAGCCTGCCTTGGCTACCACGATATCAGTGATGGATCGTTGGCGGGTGATCGCCTATGTTAAATCCCTTGGCCTCCGACAGTAATAGAACTTCACATTTTCCTTCTGATGCGTGCGATCTTTGTGGCCTGCCTTTGCGCCATGGAAATATCACAGCCGCATTTTCCGAAAGGTCGTATTCATTTTGTTGCTTTGGATGTCGACAGGTCTTCAACATCCTGCTCGAATCGATGGATTCTGCTGATCCGAAATCATTCAAAGAAACCGATCTGTTCAAACAATGCCGTGAAAGGGGCATCATATCGGGGTCAGAAACTGATTTAGCCTCGAAGCCGTTGGCTATTGAGCCACAAAATTCATCATTAGTTGCAACAGCGCGGCCTGACAGAACGTTTACCGAAGCATCGGAAGACATATTGAGCGTCAATCTCAAGGTCGGAAATATGTGGTGTCCGTCCTGTGCCTGGCTGATAGAAGAAATCCTAAAAAAAACATCCGGCGTCATTGATTCATCCTGCAATTTTTTCACCGACCGGATTCATATTCATTTCAATCCGATTCAAACTTCTCCGGCCCAAATTATCCGGGCCATAGGAAAATTAGGATATAATACAGCCGTTCCTGAAGACTCCGGTGATGCCGGACAAGGAAGAAAAGAATTCTTACGGTTCGCGATATCGGCCGTTTTGACGATGAATATCATGATGATGTCTTATGCTCTTTACTCCGGATTTTTCACAGAGCTTACACAGAATGCGGTTTACAAACTCTCCTTACCCGCATTTATTATGGCCACAATTGTGCTGACCTATGGGGGCTTCAATTTTTTCAAAAAGGCCTGGTCTGGGCTAACCCATGCGGCCTTCAGTATGGAAACTCTGATTATCATTGGCTCTTTGAGTGCCTATCTTTACAGCTCCATAAATCTTTTTACAGGGAGTATTCACCTTTACTATGACACCGCATCCATGCTGATCACACTTGTACTTTTAGGGAAAACCCTGGAACGCCGGGCCAAAAGTCGCGTTATAGAGGGCCTGGAGCATTTTTTTTCATTGAAACCGACCAAAGTTAGAATCTGCACTGACCGGTTTCCTCAGGGTCGCTATGTTGCCATTGAGCAACTGGCAAAAGGGGATCGATTTCATGTTGAAGAGAATGAAATCAGTCCCGCAGATGGCAGGATCGTTTCCGGTAGCGGCACCGTAGATGAATCTTCACTAACCGGTGAGGCCTTGCCGATCATTAAAAAACCGGGCGACATATTGCAAAGCGGCAGCCGGATCATTAGCGGAACCTTAAAAGTCCAGGCCGATAAAGTAGGGGATGATTCCACCCTGGGGCAGATGATGAATATAATCCAAAAAGCGCTAATGACAAAAGCGCCGCTTGAGGGCAGAACCGATACTATTTTGCAGTGGTTTGTTCCGGTTGTAATTGCGCTTTCTGCAGGAACCGCATTCATTTGTTTGCTGGCAGGCCTGACTACGGAAGAATCCATGTTGCGGGCCATAACGGTTTTGGTTATTTCCTGCCCCTGTGCCCTAGGGCTTGCCATTCCTCTTGCCCGGGTCGCGGGCATTTCGATTGCAGGCGCAAAAGGAATTTTGGTGCGGGATTTTGCCGCTTTCGAACGGGCAGAAAAGATCAATGCATTTGTTTTTGACAAGACCGGAACCGTTACCAAAGGCCAATGGAATTTACTTGACATTATTCCAGTTGGTCCGATAACGGCCGATGAAGCGTTGGCCTTGGCAGCTGGTCTTGAAAGGGAAGCCGACCATTTTATCGCCACGGAGATTCTGATACAGGCGCACAAAAAGAATATTGAACCTGTCATGGTTGAAGCGATTAAAATCGAAGCAAAAGGGATTACAGGTGAAGCTGAAGGCAAGAAATTTAAGATCGGTTCGGCAGATTTTCTGGCACAAGAACTTGAAGATACAGATTCATTGGAAAAAACAAGGCTTTTTAATGAACAAACCAAACACTCTTTGGTATATTTGGGAGTAGATGGAAAACTAGGCGCCGTATTTATATTTGGGGACCGCTTACGGGAAAAGATTTTGCCAACAGTTCAAAAATTAAAGGAACGGGGATACCGTCTTGTGCTTGTTTCTGGTGACGGCATTCAGATCACCCGGACAATTGGAGACAAAATCAAGATTCAGGAATCATATGGTGGAAAATTACCTCAAGAAAAGGCGGTCTTTGTCCGTGAATTGCAGAGACAGGGAGTCCGGGTGGCCATGGTAGGCGACGGTATAAACGATGCTCCGGCTCTGGCGGCGGCGGATCTTTCAATCGCGGTCCACTCAGTCGGTCAGCTGGGCAAAGAGACAGCCGATATTACCATTATGCGAAGCGATCCGGTGCAAATTCTGGATTTTCTGAAAATGGCTGAAAAAGTGAATAAAAAGATCCACCAGAATCTCATATACGCTTTTATTTACAATATCCTCAGTATTCCAATTGCAATGAGCGGACTCCTCAGCCCCCTGGTTGCGGTCTGTGCGATGCTTTTGAGTAGTCTGAGCATCATTGGAAACACATTTCTGCTCATAAGAAAAATGACGTGATACCTTTCATGTCGTGGCATACATCGGCGTGGACCAAAAAAGGGAGTTCGTCCCCCAAGGTGGGTTGAAGCATATTTTTATTTTGGGCGGCTTATCGGTCACCAGTAACCGAATAAGCCGCCGTCTTTTTAAACAGCGTCCTTAAGTTTTTTCCCAGCCTTGAATTTTACCGCATTTGTCGCTTTAATTTTAATCGGTGCGCCTGTCTGAGGATTACGCCCCTTTCGAGCCTTGCGACGGATTTTTGAAAAAGTGCCAAACCCGACAAGGGTCACTTTTCCGCTTTTTTTCTTCAACGCCTTTGTCACCCCCGCCATAAAAGAGTCCAATGCCTTACCTGCCGCTGTTTTACTGATCCCGGCATCTTTTGCCATGACCGCTATCAATTCTGCTTTTGTCATTTTCCCCTCCTCCTTTGTCTACAGGTTAATGTTATACAAGCCCAGTATTATTGTCCTTACAATGGCATATAACAGGATGTCAATACTATTATAGCTTTCCATAGGGTTTCCCGCTATATTTAGATTTGCCTTTTAAAAAATAGAGTCAGGATAATTCAAACGTTATATTTAAAATTTTTTTGCAGCAATGGCAAGCAGCTTCTATACCGGCAGAAGGTTTTTTACAAGTTCCGGACTGATGGCGTTGGTTACGCCATTGGTCAACCGCAAGATGGCAACTGCGCCTCTGTCTTCAATGCTTATTTTGTTCATGATTTCATCCTGCAATCGTTTGGTTTTTAAACACCGAGCGTATTCCCCGTACCGTCTATAAGCGGGACGGCAGGGTCCTTCAATGCTTCTTTGCTAAAATATGAATACAAAAAGTCTCCCTGAGGGTCAATAAAAAACGGATCAATATTTATATGAGTTGCATCAGAGTTTTGATTTGAGATAAAAAGATCCGATGCACTATGAAGGAAATATTATCAGACCACCGAGCGAGGCCAATAGCATAATCCTCCAGGTCACCGTCGGGTGTTCCCACAACAAATGCGCTTTTTGCGGCACCTATATAATGGAGCGCTTTCGTATAAAACCTGAATCGATTGTCTTGGAAGACATTGCATTCGCATCTAAAAACTGCGGGCGCCAGCGGCGACTTTTCCTCTGTGATGGGGATGCCCTCATCATTCCCCAGGGCAGACTGGTGAATATCCTCGTTGAGATTGAAAAACAACTTCCTTGGGTAACGCGCGTAGGTGTCTATGCCAATACAAAAAGCCTGAAAATGAAGACGCTAAAAGAGTTGAAGGAGCTTAGAACGCACGGTTTGGGTATCGTTTATATGGGGCTTGAAACCGGCGATGATATAACCTTGAGAAAAATTTGCAAGGGCGCATCGGCGAGTGACATGATTCAAATGGGGAAAAAAGCCAGAGCTGCAGGGTATAAACTATCGGTGACTGTGCTTTTGGGTATTGCGGGTAGAAACCGTTCAAAGCTGCACGCGGAGGAGACCGGAAAAGTGCTTTCAGCCATAAACCCTGAATACGTAGGGGCTTTGAGTCTGATGCTTATCACAGGAACGCCATTGCATAGGGAATTTGAGGCTGGAGAATTCCCCATTCTCCAGCCGGATGAATTGTTGAGAGAACTTCGCATCATGATTGCACATACCCATCTTTCCAAAGGGCTTTTCCATGCAAACCACGCTTCGAACTATCTCCCGATAAAGGCGAGGTTACCCAGGGACAAAGAAGGCGTTTTGAAACTAATTGATGACGCGATTGAAGGAAAAGTGGCTCTTAAACCAGAGTGGATGCGAGCCCTTTAGAGTGAATAAATAAACAGAGGTATTGGATTATGGCCATTTTTCTCGTACAACACGGCAAGAGTTTGCCCAAGGAGATAGATCCGGACAGAGGCCTCTCCGAAAAAGGGATTGCTGAGGTAAAACGGATCTGCGAGATCGCCAAAGCGTCCGGGGTAAAGATTTCCGGTATCCATCATAGCGGGAAGACCAGGGCGCACCAGACAGCTGAAATCTTCACAGCGATTTTGGACCCCGGAGGGGGTGTTCAGAAAATCAGCGGTATGAATCCATTAGATGATGTTGCCGACTTTACAGCCATCCTGGACCCATTTGAAAATCTCATGTTCGTAGGCCATCTGCCATTTATGGAAAGATTAACCTCTCTCTTGATTACCGGGTCCATCGAAATCCCGGTTTTTAAGTTCCAAAATGGTGGCATCCTGTGTCTGGACAAAGACCCGGATGCCAAATCATGGGTGATCAGATGGTCGATTGTGCCGAACATCTAAAGCGCAAAGGATACCACTTTTTTCTTTACTTGATTTCCCGTTATTGTTATTTAATGGCATACAAGTTTCGCGTAACTAGTCCACAGGAGCGTAGCATCCGGCGTGGGGCGAAAAAATTTGTTCACCCTGGACCGGGTGCGGATTTTCTTAAAATCAAAGGCACGAAACTTGAGATTTAACTTTATTTTCCACCATATAACGATGTCTAATTGGGATGGACCTAGATGAATACGAGCAGGAAATTGGGAATCTTGGTTTTTTGTGGTGTGCCGGCTATCGTGGGAGGCGGTATTGTTTATGCTGTCTTTTCAAGTTATGCCCCGGTTTTTGTTTATGAAATCCTTCTTTTACTAGTTGTCGGCGCATTTTTCAGCAAATAGAACGTCGGTCTCCCAGTTTATACAATACCTTTCAGGATGATAAGCTCAAAACTCCTTTTCCCTAAACGGAAGGTGAGTTAGGACGATTTTCTAGTTAAATCAATTTCCCGAATATAATATAGTATTGCCGGCAATGCACTCCAACAGATCAGGAGGAATTTACGGCAATGGAAGGACTTTATATACGATGGAAAATATAGCGAACCGTGACATGATTTTGAGATTTTTTTTAGCGCTATTTATCATTTCCTTCATCCTGCTCGGTTGGCTAATATGGCCCTTTATTTCGATTATTATCCTGGCATCGGTTGTAACCGGCATATTCAGCCCGGTTTTTAATTCATTTAAGAATAAAATCAACACTTCTGTTGCCTCTCTTTTAACCTGTATGATTATATTTATCATTTTGTTTATACCGATTGTTTTCTTTGTAGGGATACTATCGAAAGAAGCCTATGACCTGTATCTCATGGCAAAAACTGCTGTATTAAGTGATCAGATTAAAACCCTATTTGAAAGTAGCAGGGTACTTGAAAAAATAAATCAGATCCTTTCCAATTTTAATATCGTTCTTACCGGTGAAGAATTAAACAAGGCGATTTCGGAAATAGGCAAAGTGGTTGGCCTTTTTTTGTATGAACAGGCGAGTTCAATCGCTTCCAATGTTTTAAAGTTTGTCCTAAACTTCTTTTTTATGCTCCTGATTATTTACTTTCTTTTAATCGAAGGAAACCGGCTGGTTTCATTCATTGTTGATCTTTCTCCGCTGCCGCGTGAGCAGGATGAGAAACTGATTCAGAAATTTAAGGATATTGCCGGCGCGGTTCTGATTGGAAATGGTTTGGCTGGTCTGATTCAGGGCGCGTTGGGCGGGATTGTTTTTGTTGTTTTTGGGTTAAAATCACCTTTCATGTGGGGTTTGATCATGGCTCTACTCGCGTTTCTTCCCATTCTTGGAATAGGAGCGGTATTTATACCAGCGGCTGCTTATCTTTTTTTGCAAGGACAGATTGGTGCCGGTATATTTTTTGTTGTTTTTTATGTCATTTTGTCCGGGAGTATGGAATATCTGTTAAAACCCAAACTTGTGGGAAAACGGGTTAAAATGCCGACCCTCCTTGTGTTTCTTTCAATCGTGGGTGGTCTTAAAATGTTCGGAATCCTGGGTATCATTTACGGCCCACTCGTTGTAACCGCATTTCTTACATTAACCGATATTTATCGTTCCAGTTACCAAAACATAATTGAACCGATCAAAACGGTCGAAGAATGAGAATTGAACCGGAACAGGGAGCACATTTCTCAATGTCATTAATCATCACACAATCGATGTTTCGCAGCTAATGACGAACAACTGTTAAACCATCATCACATCATCGGGTATAACTATGCTATTTAATGAGAAACTTATCGATATTAATATCGATAATGAAATGAAAAAATCATATCTCGATTATGCCATGAGTGTCATCATCGGCAGGGCCTTACCGGACGTGCGGGACGGCTTGAAACCCGTGCATCGACGCATTCTGTTTGCCATGCGTGAGCTTAAAAACGACTGGAACAAACCGTATAAAAAATCTGCTCGTGTAGTGGGTGACGTGATTGGAAAATATCATCCGCATGGGGATACGGCTGTTTACGATACGATCGTACGGATGGCCCAGGGGTTCTCATTGAGATATCCTTTAATTGACGGGCAGGGGAACTTTGGTTCCATTGACGGCGATCCAGCAGCAGCAATGCGGTACACCGAAATCAGGATGACGCGTCTGGCTCACCGGATGCTGATGGATCTGGATAAAGAGACCGTCGATTTTATTCCAAATTATGATGAATCCCTATCAGAACCAACGGTTCTTCCTGCAGCCATCCCCTCTCTCCTAGTAAATGGTTCAGCCGGCATCGCCGTTGGTATGGCGACAAACATTCCCCCTCACAATCTTTTTGAAATCATTGAGGGAATCAAAGCGCTCATCGACAATCCCGATATCACCATCGAAGGTCTGTTGAAGATTATTCCGGGCCCTGACTTTCCGACTTCTGGTATCATATATGGTACCAAGGGGATTCATGAGGCATATAAAGGTGGGAGGGGCATCATACATGTGAGAGCCAGAGCCATTGTAGAGAAAGATAAACGTACCCAAATAGAAACCATTGTCATTACAGAGCTTCCCTATCAGGTGAACAAATCTAGGCTCATTGAAAAGATCGCCGATCTGATGAAGAATAAAAAGATCGAAGGTATAAAATTTGTTAGAGATGAATCCGACAGAGAAGGGATGCGGATTGCCCTAGGACTTAAAAAAGATCAGGTGTCAGAGGTGATTATCAATCAGCTTTATAAACAGACGCAGATGGAGATAAGCTTTGGCATTATTTTTCTATCGATTGTGAATAAACAACCCGAACTTTTAAACTTAAAAGCGCTACTGAAACACTTCGTTCTACACCGAAAAGAAATCATTATCAGAAGAACCCGTTATGATTTGAAGCAGGCGGAAGAAAGGGTCCATATTCTTCAGGGCCTCAAAATCGCCCTGGAAAACATCGATGATGTGGTCTTGCTGATCCGAAAATCGAAAACCCCGGCAGAAGCCAAGGAGGCGCTCATCGAAAGACTCAGCCTGACTCCGACCCAGGCCCAAGCGATTCTGGACATGCGTTTGCAAAGGCTGACCGGGCTTGAGCGTCAAAAAATATTAGAAGAATATAAACAAGTACAAAAAAATATTACCAAATACCGGGAGATCCTCGGAAGTGAGCAATTGGTACTCAATATCATTAAAGAAGAACTTGTTGAAATACAAGAGGATTTTGGAGATGCCCGTCGGACGGAGATCACTGAAGAAACAAGGGAGATCACCCTTGAGGATATGATTGTTGAAGAGGACATGGTGGTTACCATTTCAAACAGCGGTTATATCAAGCGGAACCCGATCACCCTTTACCAGAGCCAGCGACGGGGAGGTAAAGGAAAGACGGCCATGGGAACCAAAGAAGAAGATCTTGTTTCTTTTTTATTTGTCGCTTCTACCGACCAGACCTTCCTTTTTTTCACAAACCTCGGAG
>PVMS01080269.1_pt1 | contig 10048 bp, 9 predicted proteins | sample 1853461 | NCBI WGS metagenome assembly PVMS01 (sample SAMN08582032, study PRJNA380276) | Marine sediment metagenome, whole genome shotgun sequencing project. | isolation source: ocean sediment barecode stripped | collected 2017
CTGTCATTTGAAGACGACCAAAAAGTAATTTATCCGACTGAAAAAGCATTGAAATCATCTGGTAACCTACAAATATTATTTGGAAATCTTGCTGAGGAAGGTGCTGTAGCCAAAATCAGTGGGAAAGAAGGTAATTTATTTGAAGGTAAGGCAGTTGTTTTTAACAGTGAACAGGAAGCAAATGAAGGAATAGGTGCAGGAAAAGTTTCAAGAGGAGATGTTATTGTGATTAGATATGTTGGTCCAAAAGGAGGGCCCGGAATGCCTGAAATGTTAAAACCAACATCTATGATTATGGGAGCAGGTTTAGGAAAGTCGGTTGCATTAATTACTGACGGACGTTTTTCAGGAGGTACTCATGGTTTTGTTGTAGGGCATATAACTCCGGAAGCACAAACTGGAGGAGGTATTGCTCTGGTAAGAGATGGTGATGTGATTGTAATTGATGCTGCAAATAAAACAATCAATGCAAAATTAACCAGCGCTGAGTTAGATCAAAGAAAAGAAGCATGGAGCGCACCTGAATTAAAACATAAAAAAGGAATACTTTATAAATATACAAATACCGTTTCTTCAGCCTCAGAAGGTTGTGTGACGGATAAATTTTAAACCTATGGAAACATTAAAAAAAGAAGTTCAGAAAAAAAAGGATGTTAAAACTATAAGGGTATCAGGTGCTGAAGCCGTAATTAAATGTTTGTTAGAAGAAGGCGTTGATTTGGCATATGGTTACCCGGGTGGAGCTATTATGCCCGTGTATGATGAACTGTATAAATACAAAGATAAATTACACCATGTTTTAACCAGGCATGAACAAGGAGCAACACATGCAGCACAGGGATTTGCTCGTGTAACCGGTAAAACAGGAGTTGTTTTTGCAACTTCAGGACCGGGTGCAACAAATTTGGTGACCGGAATAGCCGATGCTCAAATTGATTCAACACCAATGGTTTGTATTACAGGTCAGGTTGCGTCACCGTTATTGGGGTCTGATGCTTTTCAGGAAACCGATATAATTGGAATTTCAACTCCGGTTACTAAATGGAATTATCAGATTACAAAAGCAAGAGAAATTCCGGAAATCATTGCCAAAGCATTTTATATAGCAAAATCGGGGCGTCCGGGACCGGTATTAATTGATATCACTAAAGATGCTCAATTCGGGGAACTAGATTTTTCGTACAAAAAATGTGAAAAAATCAGAAGTTATAGACCTGTTCCAAAATTGAATGTAGATAAAGTAAAAGAAGCAGCTGAATTGATAAATAATGCAAAAAAACCATTTATAGTTTGGGGACAAGGAGTAATTATTGGTCATGCTGAACAAGAGTTTAAAAACTTTATTGAAAAAACAGATATCCCTTCAGCCTCAACGGCACTGGGGCTTTCAGCTATAGAAACAAAACACAGATTGAATGTTGGAATGGTTGGTATGCACGGTAATTACGCGCCAAATGTTTTGACAAATGAATGTGATGTTTTGATTGCAATTGGAATGCGTTTCGATGATCGTGTTACCGGGAATTTGAAAACCTATGCAAAACAAGCCAAAGTAATTCACTTTGAAATTGACCCTGCTGAAATAGATAAAAACGTAAAAACTGATATAGCTGTTTTAGGAACTGTAAAAGAATCTTTATCAGAAATTATGCAATTTGTAAATAAAGCCGACCATAAAGAATGGCTAATGGAATTTCAGAAATTATATGAAAAAGAATGTGAGGTCGTAATTAATGATCAGCTAAATCCAACAAAGGAAGGACTGACTATGGGAGAGGTGTTGGCATGAATTAATAAAGAAACATTAGGTGATGCTGTAATAGTTTCAGATGTTGGGCAACATCAGATGTTTGCCTGTAGGTATGCCGATTTTATCAAAACCAGGAGTAGTGTAACCTCAGGTGGTTTGGGAACTATGGGATTTGCCTTGCCAGCTTCTATAGGAGCGAAGATGGGTGTTCCTGATAGAGAAGTTATCGCAATAATAGGTGACGGCGGATACCAAATGACAATACAGGAGTTAGGAACAGTACTTCAAACAGGAGTAGCCATTAAAATAGTTGTTTTAAACAATAGTTTTTTAGGAATGGTTCGTCAATGGCAAGAACTGTTCTTTGACAGAAGATATGCTTCAACTGTAATGGAAAATCCTGATTTTGTAAAAATTGCAGAAGGATATGGTATTGAAGCAAATAGTGTTAGTAAACGGGAATATTTAACAGAAGCAATTAAGACAATGGTAGCTTCTAAAAATTCATATTTTCTTGAAGTGGTTATTGAAAAAGAAGACAATGTATTTCCAATGATACCTTCAGGAGCAACAGTTTCAGATATAAGATTAAGATAATTATGGAAGAAAAACAAAAATTTACGGTTTCGGTATATACCGAAAATAATATAGGCTTATTGAATCGCCTTTCAGCAATATTTTTAAAACGTCATATAAATATTGAAAGTATGACAGTTTGTAAATCTGAAATTGAAAATGTACATCGGTTTACATTTGTTGTAGTGATTTCAGAAACCCAAATGAGAAAAGTTGTTACTCAGCTTGAAAAACAAATTGAAGTTATCAGGGCTTTTTATCATACGGAAGATGAAATAATTTATCAGGAAACAGCGATGTTTAAATTGTCAAATGAATTTTTATACGATCAAAAAATTCAGGATAAATTAAAATTCAGAAGGGCTCACATAGTCACATTAACGGACAATTATTTTGTGATTGAAAGAACAGGAACAAAAGAAGATATTGATCGGTTATATGAACGCCTAAAACCATATGGTCTTCTTCAGTTCGTACGCTCGGGTCGTATTGCGATTACAAGACCGAAAATGGCGATCTCAGAACTATTAAAAGAATATAATTAAAAGAATAAAGAAAAAATGGCAAATTATTTTAACACGCTATCATTAAGAGACAAACTCGACCAGCTTTCGAGATGTAGGTTTATGGAATCTTCGGAATTTGAAGATGGAGTTCAAGAATTAAAAGGAAAAAAAATTGTAATTATTGGTTGTGGCGCACAAGGATTGAACCAAGGGTTAAACATGAGAGATTCAGGATTGAATATTTCATATGCATTACGCGAGCAGTCGATTGCGGAAAAGCGCCAGTCCTATAAAAGTGCTTCGGAAAATAATTTTACTGTAGGGACTTATCAGGAACTAATACCAGGAGCTGATTTAGTATTGAATCTAACTCCTGATAAACAACATACCAATGTTGTGAATGCTATAATGCCTTTGATGAAAAAAGGGGCAACATTGTCCTATTCCCACGGATTTAACATCGTAGAAGAAGGAATGCAAATTAGAGAAGACCTTACCGTTATTATGGTTGCTCCAAAATGCCCGGGATCTGAAGTCAGAGAAGAATATAAACGAGGTTTTGGTGTTCCTACATTGATAGCAGTACATCCTGAAAATGACCCGGAAGGAAAGGGTTGGAAACAGGCAAAAGCATATGCTGTTGGAACCGGAGGTCATAAAGCGGGAGTTCTGGAATCGTCTTTTGTCGCTGAAGTGAAATCGGATTTAATGGGTGAGCAAACAATTTTATGCGGAGTGTTGCAAACAGGTTCTATTTTGTGTTTTGATAAAATGATTGACGAAGGTGTTGAAGCCGGTTACGCTTCAAAATTAATTCAGTATGGTTGGGAAACGATTACGGAAGCTTTAAAACACGGAGGAATTACAAATATGATGGACAGATTATCCAATCCGGCCAAAATTGAAGCATTTAAAGTTTCAGAAGATCTAAAAGAGATGATGCGCCCATTATTTCGAAAACATATGGAGGAAATAATGTCTGGATATTTTTCTAAAACTATGATGGAAGACTGGGCCAATGACGATTTGAACCTATTAACGTGGAGAGCCGCAACAGGTGAAACTGCTTTTGAAAAAACACAAGCGGGTGCTGTTGAGATTTCTGAACAGGAATATTTTGACAATGCTGTTTTAATGGTGGCCATGGTAAAAGCAGGGGTTGAACTAGCATTCGAATCTATGACTGAATCAGGAATTATTGAAGAATCTGCATATTACGAATCATTGCACGAAACACCATTAATAGCAAATACAATTGCAAGAAAAAAATTATTTGAAATGAATCGTGTAATTTCTGATACTGCAGAGTACGGATGTTATTTATTTGACCATGCCTGTAAACCATTAATCGCGGATTATGTGAAAAACGTGCCTAGTAATTTTATTGGAAGACCATTTAACGATGGATCAAATGATGCTGATAATATAGAATTGATAGCCATAAATGAGGCTATCAGAAACCATCCTGTTGAAGAAATAGGTGAATACTTACGTGAATCCATGACAGCAATGACGAAAATTATATAGCGTTTTAAAGTAATAATTTGTAGTGAATACATCAACAAAAAATAGCGTTTCATTAGAAAACATTTACAAAGCACAACAAAACATCAAAGGAGTTGTATTACAAACTCCTTTGATGTTTATGAAGAATTTTTCTGAACGATATCAGGCTAATATTTACTTTAAAAGAGAAGATGCTCAGGTAGTACGTTCTTATAAAATTCGTGGGGCATACAATAAAATTCAGGGTTTGTCAGACAATGAATTAAAAAATGGAATTGTTTGTGCTAGTGCCGGAAATCATGCTCAAGGTGTAGCCTATGCTTGTAAGAAGTTACACGTTCAAGGCACAGTATTTATGCCTGTGACAACACCCCATCAAAAAATTGATCAGGTGAGAATGTTTGGCGGTGAATTTATAAAAGTTGTATTTTTTGGTGACGATTATGATGATAGTCAAAAGGAAGCCTTAGATTTTTGTAAAAGAAACCATAAAACTTTTGTACACCCTTTTGACGATATAGATGTTATTGCCGGCCAGGGAACTGTTGGTTTGGAAATATTGAATGACAGTGACAATCCAATAGATTATTTATTTATTCCTGTTGGAGGAGGAGGATTGGCATCGGGTATTGGCAGTGTATTTAAATCTTTAAGTCCAAAAACAAAACTTATAGGAGTTGAACCTAAAGGAGCTCCTTCATTAACCACATCACTGAAAAATGGGAGAAACACAACTTTAGATCGAATAGAAAAATTTGTAGATGGTGCGGCAGTTAAACGTATGGGCGATTTAACTTTTGAGTTTTGTAAAGAACTTTTGGATGGATCCAATACAATTTGCGAAGGTCTTATTTGTTCAACTATTTTAAAAGTATATAATGAAAATGCATTGGTTGTAGAACCTGCCGGAGCATTGTCAATTGCAGCATTGGAATTACACAAAGAGCAAATTAAAGGTAAAACAGTAGTTTGTGTGGTGAGTGGAGGTAACAATGATATTACCCGAATGGAGGAGATGAAAGAACGCGCTTTATTATATGAAGGCCTGAAGCATTACTTCATTATAAAATTTCCACAACGTGCAGGTGCATTAAAAGAATTTGTTGTGGATGTACTAGGGCCCAATGACGATATAGCCTATTTTGAATATACCAAGAAGAACAATAGAAGTAAAGGACCTGCAGTAATTGGAATTGAGCTGAATTCCAAAGAAGATTTTGAGCCTTTGGTCAACAGGATGAAACAAAAAGGATTTTTAGGAGAGTACTTAAATGACAATCCGGAGCTGTTTCAATTTTTGATTTGATTATAACTGAATTTTAATCCCTTCATTTTAGATAGAAAGTATCTATTTATTGCTATTTTATTTATTTGATTTCGCTTGCAATTCTTTTATTAAACACGATGGCGCGGATTTGAAATCCGTGACCGTGATACCTGTTTACGTCATAGTTGGTATTAATTTATTGTTTCAAACACCAACAAAGGCAAACACATAGAATTTAATTTGTTAATAATTGATAGTTCCAACTAATATTTTGTTAAAAATATAACAAAAAGATTTTTGTATTCTTTTTTTATGTAATATTGCACCAATGAAAATACACAATTCACATACTACAATTGTACGCTTTTTCCCTCGCCGCCCCTTACGGGCGTAATATTCTATTGAAAACGATGCGTTCGTTTTCCCTCTTAAGACATTAAATTTTAATTTTTCAATAAAAAAAGTAAACAATGAAAATTGTTATAGCTAATTTATCGCATATCAAATATGCAGCGATAATTTGTGACACCATAAAAGAATCTGCTAAAGACAGAGGTACTGGAATTGCAGAGAGAACAAAGGAATATATTACCAAAAAAATTAGTACGGGAGATGCTGTAATTGCAATTCACAATGATGAATTTGCCGGATTTTGCTATATAGAAACCTGGGATAATAAAGAATTTGTAGTGAATTCAGGACTTATTGTTTATCCTGAATACAGAAACAAGGGCCTGGCAAAAAAAATTAAAAAGATAATATTGGAATATTCCAAAGATAAATATCCCGACGCTAAAATATTTGGGATAACCACAGGACTGGCAGTATTGAAAATTAATTATGAATTGGGATATCAGCCCGTTACATTTTCTGAATTGACCAATGATGTGGCTTTTTGGAATGGCTGTAAAACATGTAAGAACTACGATGTTTTAATGAGAACACATAAAAAAATGTGTTTATGTACAGGAATGTTGTACGATCCGAATCACGATAAATCAATCAAAGAACATCCATACAATTCAAAAGTACTGAGCAGATTGAAAAAAATTAAACAAGCATTATTTCTGAAAAAAAATAAAAAAAATCATGGAAAAAGTAGTAGTAGCATATAGTGGAGGTTTAGATACTTCGTATTGTGTAAAATATTTAATAAATGAATTGAATTTGGAAGTACATAGTGTACTTGTTAATACAGGTGGTTTTTCAACCGAAGAATTGGTTGCCGTTGAGAAAAAAGCGTATGAAATGGGGGTAACTTCCCATACAAATCAAAATATATTGGAAGAATATTATAAGAAAGCCATTAAATATATGGTTTTTGGAAATGTTCTTAAAAATAATACATACCCATTGTCAGTTAGCGCTGAAAGGGTTTTTCAGGCAATTGAAGTTGTAACCTTTGCTAAAAAAATGGAAGCAAAATATATTGCACATGGAAGTACCGGTGCCGGAAATGATCAGGTTAGATTTGATATGATTTTTCAAACCTTAGCACCGGAAATTGAGATTATTACACCTATTAGAGATTTGAAACTTTCAAGGCAGGAAGAAATTGAATATCTAAAGAAACACGGTGTTGATTACCCATGGGAGAAAGCAAAATATTCCATAAATAAAGGAATTTGGGGAACAAGTGTTGGAGGTGTTGAAACATTAACATCTCATCTGCCATTACCGGAAGAGGCTTACCCCAGCCAGTTAGAAAAAACAGTACCGACTAATGTGAAACTTCATTTTAAAAATGGAGAATTAGTAGGCCTTAATAATGAATTTGATACTTCGGTAAATACCATTTTAAAGCTGGAAGAAATAGCTTCTAAATATGCGATTGGCAGAGATATTCATGTGGGAGATACCATAGTTGGGATTAAGGGAAGAGTTGGATTTGAAGCAGCAGCAGCAGTTGTTATTATTAAAGCACATCACACGTTAGAAAAACATGTATTATCCAAATGGCAGCAAAACCTGAAAGATCAATTGGGAAATTGGTACGGGATGTTATTGCACGAAGGGCAATATTTTGAGCCCGCAATGAGAAATATTGAAGCATTTTTAACCGATTCTCAAAAAACAGTAACCGGAGAGGTTTTTGTAACCTTAAAGCCATATCACTTTTCAATTAATGGTATTGCATCAAAACACGATTTAATGAAATCTGAATTTGGTAAAAAAAAAAAAAAAAACAAGTCATGGACCGCTGAAGAGGCAAAAGGCTTTATTAAGATCTTAGGAACATCGAATAAAATTTATCACAATGTAAATTCAGAATTATGATTAAAGCAGGAATAGTAGGCGGTGCAGGTTATACTGCAGGAGAATTGATCAGGTTGTTGGTAAACCATCCAAAAGTTGAATTGGATTTTGTATTTAGTACCTCAAATGCAGGAAACTATATTTACAATGTGCACCAGGATCTATTAGGCGGCTTGGAATTAAAATTCACTGATAAAATAAATTCAACAATTGATGTATTATTTTTATGTCTGGGTCATGGAAATTCTAAAAAGTTTTTAGAAAAATATTCTTTCTCTGATTCAACAAAAATCATAGATTTAAGCAATGATTTTAGATTGAATGATGCAGCTGAATTTCAGGGAAAAGAATTTGTTTATGGTTTGCCTGAACTGAATAAGAAGGAAATAAAAGAAGCATCCAATATTGCAAATCCCGGCTGTTTCGCAACTGCTATTCAATTGGCATTATTACCATTGGCAAAACACAAGTTATTGAATGATGCTGTGCATATCAATGCTACAACCGGTGCAACCGGCGCAGGTGTATCACCAAGTGCAACGACGCATTTTAGCTGGAGAGACAATAATTTTTCTGTATACAAGGCATTTACACATCAGCATTTGGGAGAAATAGGTGAGTGTTTGAAAAAATTGCAGGCTGATTTTACTGAAGATCTCTTTTTTATACCGAATAGAGGGAATTTTAGCAGAGGAATTTTTGCATCCATCTATTTGAAGTTTGATAAAACTATTGACGAAGCCTTTGACCTTTATGAAGAATTTTATAAGGATGAACCGTTTACGTATATTTCTAAAACACCCATTCATTTAAAGCAGGTGGTAAACACAAACAATTGTTTTATTCATTTGCAAAAACATAAAGACACCTTATTAATTACGTCGGTAATTGATAATTTGATAAAAGGGGCATCGGGCCAGGCAATTCAGAATATGAACCTCTTATTTGGGTTTAATGAAACCCGGGGCTTACAATTAAAAGCAACATCATTTTAAATATTAAAAATATGAAAATAGCTATTTTAGGAGCTGGAAATTTAGGGTATTCAATTGCAATTGGAATTTTATCGCAAACTAATTTTAAGTGTAAAAACTTGTATTTGACCAAGCGAAATACAGCATCATTAAGTACTTTAAACAAATTACCAAATGTTAAAGTTTCTTCTGAAAATAAGAAAGCTATTCGATTTTCAGATATTGTCATAATTGCGGTTCAACCAAATCAATTGCACACCGTTTTAGAAGAAATAAAGGATATTGTAAATCCGAAAAGGCATACTATTATTTCAGTAGTAACGGGAAGAAAAATACAGGAAATTGAAGCTGTATTGGGAAATGAAGTTGCAATTATCAGATGTATGCCCAATACAGCTATATCTGTAGGGAAATCCATGACTTGTTTGAGCGGAAACCGAAATGGAAATGGAAATATTGAATACGCAAAAATCATTTTTAATTCAGTGGGAGAGACGCTTTGTATTGAAGAAAATTTAATGCAAGCCGCAACAATTATCTGTGCCAGTGGAATCGCTTTTTGGATGCGACTCATTCGTGCAACATCTCAGGGAGCTATTCAATTGGGTTTTGACGCTAAGGAAGCACAAGAATTAGCAGTGCAAACATGTTTGGGTGCAGCCAAATTATTAATTCAATCTGAAAGCCATCCTGAGCAGGAAATAGACAAGGTTACAACCCCAAGTGGCTGTACCATTGAAGGTTTGAATGAAATGGAGCACCAAGGATTAAGTTCGTCTTTAATTAGAGGTTTGGTAACTTCTTTTGAAAAAATCAGTGAAATTTAAATTAAAAAAATGAATTTATTTAATGTATATCCTTTGTATGATGTAACTCCTGTAAAAGCAGAAGGGGCTTATATATGGGATGAAAACGGAGTGAAATATTTGGATTTATACGGAGGACATGGTGTAATTTCAATTGGCCATACCCATCCTCAGTATGTTGCAGCTTTATCAGAGCAAGTAACTAAAATTGGATTCTATTCCAATTCAATTCAAAATCCGTTACAACAGCAATTGGCTCAAAAATTAGGAATCATTTCTGGTTGTGAAAAATACAATCTAAGCCATGACCTAGTAGGTATCTGGAGAATTATAGGAATCTCAGGTGGCCAAAGTGGATCTGGTTATCCCCCACGATTTACACAATTGCACTTAACCAAGGATGACAC
>PVMS01090890.1_pt1 | contig 10048 bp, 9 predicted proteins | sample 1853461 | NCBI WGS metagenome assembly PVMS01 (sample SAMN08582032, study PRJNA380276) | Marine sediment metagenome, whole genome shotgun sequencing project. | isolation source: ocean sediment barecode stripped | collected 2017
CTGTCTTTTCAAAGAGTCCTCTTTCCATAGCCGCCAGTGTAACAGATCGGTACATAGCCCCACTGTCGATGTAGGCATATCCAATCTCTGTGGCAATCCGTTTTGCATAGGTGCTCTTCCCACAGGAAGAGTGACCGTCAAGTGCAATGATGATAAGCTTATTTTTCAATTCCGCAGTTTTATGATCGCAAATATAGTGTTTTGCCTACTGCGGGAAATGGATCAGTGTTGCTTTTTGTAGAACTCGGAAAGGTTTGTGGTAAGTGAGAAGTGATTGGTTCCGCCTACCAGGTGATAAGAAGCCCTGCCAAAGGCAAAATGAAACTTTGATACCCTAAATCCAAAACCTGCCGAGAAACCAACCATTCCGGGCTTCGCATTCACCTTCATCTCCTGCCTTCTCTTATAGTTGTATCCAAAATCGATATGAAAATTATCTCCCAGAAGAAATTCCACTCCAAATACCAGGTGCCTCATCAGTTTATCTCCAAACACGTCAAATCCACTTTTCTCCACATCCTCACCCGTTGAGTTGAATTCGTTGCCGCCAGGTTTGGTGTAAGTTAAATCCCAGCGTTCCAGGTGCTGATAGGTGAGGTTAAAACGAAAAGGGGCATGAGCCAGACCCTGGGTAATTCCAGCCTGAACCTCAAAGGGTATTTTTTCCCTGTTTCCGGTATAGGATGTGATCTGTACTCCCATATTCTTAGCAACCAATCCAAGGGTGGTCATGGATCTTGGATTGTGATAAGCAACTCCCACATCCATGGCCATTCCGAATGAATTATATTGCTCAAACGAGGAGTAGATGGGTTTAAGGTTAACACCTGCAGTTAGAAAGGTATCAATAATGGATCTGGAATAGACCAGATTCAGGGCGTACTCAGAAGCCCGAAAGGTGCCCAGATTCTGGCCAAGTTCATCGGTTCGGTCAAAGGTACCATAGTCCACATAGTGCATCCCTGCAGCAAAGTTCCCAACATTCTCTCTGGAGTAGCCATAGGAAGCGTAGCCATAATTTACACCCGCAAAATAATCTACATAATTAAAATTAAGATGGTTATGCATCCCTGAGGAGAGTAAGGCCGGATTATGAAATACCAGGTTAATGTCGTCGTCCATCAATGAGACTACCTCCCCTCCCAATGCAGATACCCGGGCCGAGTTAGTCAGCCCCAGAAAACTGTAGGTCGACTCCCCTCCTTTCTGGGCCACCCCAAATTGCAATAGTAAAAACAACATCCCGATGCTGAGTACGCACTTTCTCATGTTCATATTAAACGTCCATAGGTCAACAATATTATTCTTTAAGGCTATTTAGAATCAGCGCTTCGCTCCTTTCTACCCATTTCCTGAATCCTGAAGGATCGGATGGCCTCATGCGGCCCACAATACCAGCTTCAATTCTTTTAACATGCAATCCGATGCCATGTTGTTCTATATCAAGTCCATTGCATTTCTGTTCAAAATGATTTGCCGCCGGGATCACCGCCAGTGGAATGCCATGATATGCTGCTTCAGCTGCCACATCAAAGCCAGCGGTGGTGATCAGGCCCCTGCAGTTAGCCATATACTTTTTGAATGAACCCCCACCCAAAGAATGAATCCTGAGTCCGGGAGGGAGATCAATTTCGGGAATCTCCTGTGTAAAAATATCTGCCAGGAACCCGGGATCTTGCCTGGCCATGGAGATCAAATCATAAATATACCCCTCCTTAAGAAGATATACCAGGTACCTGTTGCCCCGATGGTAAAACATCTCCCTATAGTCCCGCCTTATAAGGGGAGGCACAGCTTCAATAGCCGAATTGCCCTCTTGCTCACTAAGGGAGAGAGCCAGAACACGGTCGCAGGACCTCATGATGGTCCTGGTATGCACCGACAATAAGGACCGGTGCCATCGGGGGCTTGTCTCTCCAAAGTAATCCTTCAGGTGAAGTAGAAAATGGTGACCAATTCCTATTCGCTGAACAGATCTTTTCACCTTCCTCAGTGCCAGTGCTCCAATCACATCATAAAAATTAAAAACCACTTCGGGTTCAAGCAAATCGATTTCCCTTCTGATGCGGAGTGCTTCACGAAGGTAAATGACCGAACGAAGCAGGTTGAACAGAAGGGTTCGTCCTACATAGATTCCCTTTCTGTTTGGTGTGCCCAGAAAATAGGGGCTTTGAAATGTACGGATCGTTTTTGGAAAATGGTCTCTAAGGTAATCCGGCAGGGAGTTTGCATTTGGTGTACCCACAAAAACGGCCTCCACCAGATGACCTGCTTTCTCCAGGTACTCTTTCAGGGCTATAGATTGAGACATATGTCCCCTTCCCTCTCCCTGAACAATGAAAACACATTTAGCCATCTCTCTTTTTTAACCTGATGCCATTGATCTGTGACATTAACAATCCTACGATTACCACGAAGATACCTCCAATTTTCATAGCTGTCATGGATTCTTTTAAAAGCAGGTAGGCTACAATAGCAGTCACTACCGGAATCAGGTTTCCGAAGACATTGGCTTTGGCTGCTCCCAGTTCTCTGATCCCTATAGTAAGCAGAATAAAACAGATGCCCGATCCAAAAACGCCCAGGTAGGTTACCGCCCAGAGGCTCTCGGCTGACGCTGCCCTTATGTCCAGATCCGGAAGTTCTACAATAACAAAAAGGGGGATAAACATGATAAGTCCGTAAAAACTCTGGAAGGCTGTGATGGTGATGGGATTGTAGTCATCGGCCAATTTCTTAACAACCATGGTATATGCTACTGCGGAGAAGACAGCCACAAACATAAGCAGGATTCCCTTGGGCTGTGCTGATAACCCTCCCGATTTTGCCATCACCACCATCAGAACCCCTGCAAATGAAATCACCAGTCCGATGCGATTCATCAGGGTCAGCTTCTCCTTATATATCAAATATGCGGCAAATGGTACAAAGAGAGGAATGGTTGAGATAAGCACTGCCCCAACGGTTGCGGTGACCATGGTGAGTCCGAAAGCTTCCCCTAGAAAATAGAAAAAGGGTTCGAAAAGTGCCATCAAAAGGAACCAGCGCTGGTCCCTTTTTTTAATTCGTTGCAATCTTCTTAAGGCAAATGCAAATCCAAATAGAAAAAATATGGATACAAAAAGGCGTAAGAATATAATGGAAATCGGTTGGAAAGACTCATAGGCAAACTTAAAGGCCACAAATGTGAAACCCCAGAATACCATACCCAGGATCACAAGAAAATAGACCCCCGATTTGGTTTTGCTCATCAGGCTGCCTTAAGGCGCTTCAGATTGGTTTTTTCCAGTTTCTCCCTGGCATACTTAATCCCAACGTTCATATCGCCAGGATTCTCTTTGGAGGGTAATTCGAACATGGCATCCACAATAATGGCCTCACATATGGAACGAAGACCCCTCGCTCCAAGTTTAAATTCAAGTGCTTTTTGCACGATATAATCCAGCACCTTTTCATCCCATGAAAGCTTAATGCCATCCATTTCGAACAACTTTTCATATTGTTTAATGATGGCATTCCTGGGTTCGGTGAGTATTCTGCGAAGCGCCTTTTCATTTAATGGCTCCAGGTAGGTCAGTACAGGTAAACGTCCAATGATCTCAGGAATCATCCCAAATGATTTCAAATCCTGTGGCGCCACATACTGCAGCAGGTTATTCTTATCTACCCTGTCCACTTTCTTTGCAGCATTATACCCAACAACCTGGGTGTTGAGCCGACCGGCAATTTTGGTTTCAATTCCGTCAAAAGCTCCCCCACAAATAAACAGGATATTCTTGGTATTCACAGGAATCATTTTCTGATCGGGATGCTTTCTCCCACCCTGAGGAGGAACATTGATGATGGAACCCTCAAGAAGCTTCAGGAGACCCTGCTGAACGCCCTCACCGGATACATCCCGGGTGATGGAGGGATTGTCACTCTTACGGGCAATTTTATCTATTTCATCAATAAACACAATGCCCTTCTCAGCTGCCTCCACATTGTAATCGGCCACCTGTAGTAGCCTCGTAAGTACACTTTCGATATCTTCACCCACGTAACCCGCCTCGGTCAGAACCGTGGCATCCACAATGGTGAATGGAACATGCAACATTCTGGCAATGGTTCGGGCCAGAAGTGTTTTCCCTGTTCCTGTTTCCCCCACCATAACAATGTTGGATTTCTCAATTTCGACCTCCTCCCGGCTGTCCTTCTGCATTAATCGCTTATAGTGATTGTATACGGCAACAGAGATATATTTTTTTGCTTCTTCCTGACCAATCACATAGAGGTCCAGAAAACTTTTTATTTCGGTGGGTTAAGCAGTTTGATCTGCCCCATATCAAACTCACCATGCACCCCCAGTTCTTCCTGAACTATGCTGTAAGCCTGCTCGATACAACGATCGCAAATATGTCCGGATATCCCCGCTATTAAAAGGTTGGTATCCTTTTTTTCCCTGCCGCAAAAAGAACAACGGTCCATTATTTCTTCTCTTTGGTCCTTATTAGTATTTCGTCAATCATCCCATACTCCTTAGCTTCATTTGCTGTCATCCAGAAATCCCTGTCCCCGTCTATCTCCACCTGTTTAATAGATTTTCCCGAATGATCGGCAATGATGGCGTAAAGCTCTTTCTTCATTTTAACAATCTCACGGGTGGTAATCTCGATATCGGAGGCCTGGCCCTGCGCCCCACCCATGGGTTGGTGAATCATTACACGGCTGTGTTTCAGAGCTGAACGTTTTCCAGGAGTTCCGGCAGCCAGCAGTACGGCACCCATGGAGGCAGCCATTCCAGTGCAGATGGTAGCCACATCGCAGTTGGTGTACTGCATGGTATCATAAATTCCAAGTCCTGCATGTACGCCTCCTCCTGGTGTATTAAAATATACCTGGATATCCTTATTGGGGTCGGCCGAATCGAGGTAAAGCAGCTGAGCCTGGATAATATTGGCCACATAGTCGTCGATGGGAGCTCCCAGGAAAATGATGCGGTCCATCATTAGCCTTGAAAATACATCCATGGAGATAACATTTAACTGCCGCTCTTCTATAATTGTAGGGGAGATGTAACTGTTATATTGAGAAGTAAACTGATGAAGCGAAAGGCTGTTAATGCCCAGATGCTTGGTCGCAAACTTCTTAAAATCGTCCTGCTGATTCATATCAAATGCTCTTTATTTTTCGTACAATTTACGGAACTTCTCTGAACTGACCTCCTTCTCATCAAGTTTGACAGTAGATTTAACGTAAGCAATGAGTTTCTCTTCGCCTTTCTGTTCGAAGAATTTCCTGGATTCTTCAGGTTTTGACATCATCTCCTTCGCATAGTTCTCAAGGTATTCTTCGGGAACATTTGAAATTCCATATTGGATGTATTGATTCAAAGCCATTCCTTTAGCTGCCTCCAGGGCTTCCTCCTCCGAAACCTTGATGTCCTGCTGTTTTAACAGGTGTTCTTTGATCAATTGCCAGCGAAAATCATCTTCATATTTCTCAAAGTCCTCTTCCACCTGCTCCTTGGTGATTTTTTCATTGGACTCAACCATCCAGCGCTTCAAAAACTCTACGGGTAAATCAATTTTCGCTTTCTTGATCATTGATTCTCGGGCATCCATATTAAATCGGTATTCGCTTTCACGCTCATAGTTTTTGGATATTTCGTCCGAAATACGGGCCATAAACTCCTCTTCCGATTTGACTTCGCCCTCACCATAAAGCTTATCAAAAAGCTCCTGACCAACAGTTGCTTTTTCAAACTTATTCACCTCATTGATGACGCACTTAAAGGTACCTTCCAGCATGGCTACCTCTTCCTTATCGATCTTCAGCAGTGAAGCAAGTTCAGTGTCATTGGGGAAGGCTTTCTTTACATCAAACACCACCTCATCACCTGCCTTGGTACCATTGAAAAGAATTTTCTGATCGTCATCCTTCATCATTTCAAGTGACATGGAGATATTTTCCACACGGATTCCGTTTTCAACTTCCTGACCCTCTTTGTCCACCTTGACGAGCAATCCCTTGATCAGTTCATCATCTCCGGCCTTATCCACAGCTGTAAATCCCCCATGCTGCTGAAGCGTAGAATCCCTATACTCCTCCTGCTGTTTCTTATCCACCTTAATTTTATAGTACGGGATCTTGTCTTTAGGGCTTACTTCAAGGGTGAGCTCAGGCGCAAGACCAAGGTCGAATTTAAACTCAAACTCCGTATCTTTCTCAAAATCAATATTCCCATCCTGATCCTTGTGTGGAAGTGGCTCACCAAGAATTTTTACATCATTATCTTTCAAATAGTTAAACAATGATTCGGAGACAAGTTTATTAACCTCGTCCACAAGCACCGGCGTATAGTACATCTTTTTCACAATGCCCATGGGCACTTTTCCAGGTCTAAACCCATCTACCTGGGCCTTTCTTCGGTAATCTTTTAATACTTCGCTGACCTTCTCATTATAGTCTGCCTCTTCCACCTTCATATTTAGGATGGCATTTAATTGATCTGTATTCTCTTGTGTAATATTCATATGATGAAAAAATAGTATACAAATTTAGAAAAAAAACCGCAATACTATTGAATTTAACATCCAATGGCATAGCGGTTTTAGGTTTAATTGGTGCGGATGAAGGGACTCGAACCCACACTCCCGAAGGAACTAGATCCTAAGTCTAGCGCGTCTACCAATTCCGCCACATCCGCAAAATTCCCCGCAAATTTAATTCTTTTCTTCGGAATACAAAGGTGAGAGCCTATTATCGAAGCTCAAAATTCTGCCCCAGGTACACTTTTCTTACCTGTTCGTCCTCAGCCAGATCTTCAGCTGTACCCGCTTTTAGAATGGTCCCTTCGAACATAAGGTAGGCCCTCTCAGTGATGGCAAGCGTCTCATGGACATTATGGTCTGTAATCAGGATCCCGATATTTTTTTCTTTAAGCTTCGATACAATTTCCTGAATATCTTCTACAGCAATGGGATCAACCCCGGCAAAGGGCTCATCAAGAAGGATAAACTGAGGGCTTAAAGCAAGTGCCCTGGCTATCTCGGTTCGCCTGCGCTCTCCACCTGATAATTGGATTCCCAGGCTTTTCCTGATCTTAAGAAGACCGAACTCTGTTAATAAGGACTCCACTTTGTCGCGTTGCTCTCCGCGGGTAAGTTTAGACATCTCCAAAACCGCACGAATATTATCTTCTACACTCAGTTTACGAAACACGGATGCCTCTTGTGCTAAATAGCCCAGGCCCATACGAGCACGCTTGTAAACAGGCTCCTTGGTAATATCCTGATCATCGAGCATAATGGTGCCTTCATTGGGAGAAATAAGGCCTACAATCATATAAAATGTGGTAGTTTTTCCCGCTCCATTGGGTCCCAGCAGACCCACAATCTCGCCTTGCTCTACGCTTACCGATACCTCGTCCACGACCCTTCGGCTCTTATATTTCTTGACAAGATTGTGTGTGTGCAGCTTCATGGCATATAAGATTTAACTCAAATCATCCTTGGGCGGGTTTTCCCCCGCATCGCTCTCCTTGTCGTCTTCAGTATCAGATTCAGGGCCACCCTTCTTATTGGTAGTCACCTCACTGTCACTTGACCCAACAGTGTCTTTTCTTTTATCAGCTTTCTTTTTAGGGGCTGCCTTTTTATTTTCAGATGGGTCCGGATCATTAAATTCCGCATCCTGTTGACGAAGGATTCTACGGCTGATAACAATACCGATTTCATAAAGGACCATCAGGGGCATTGCCACAAGAACCTGGCTGAATATATCAGGGGGAGTAATAATGGCCGACAGGGTAACAATCAGAATAATGGAGTGCCTCCGGTATTTTTTCAAAAAATCAGGGGTAACCAGTCCAACCTTACTCAGAAAATAGACCAGGATGGGCAGCTGAAACACAACACCGGCAGCCAGAACCACCGATGTAATGGTCCCAACATAGGACCGCAGCGTAGGAGCACTGATCACGCTTTCACTCACCTTGTAATTTCCCAGGAAATTGACCGAGAGTGGAGCAATGATAAAGTAGCCAAAGGCCACTCCCAGGATAAAAAGAAGGGAGGTGTAAAAAACAGCACCTGATGCGGTCTGTTTCTCCTTATCATAGAGAGCAGGAATTATAAACCTCCAGAATTCCCAGAATACATAAGGAAAAGCTATCACAATTCCAGCGATCAGCGAAACCATAATGTGCATGGAGAATTGTTCTGCCATTTTTACGGTTTGAAGGCTAAAAGGGTCCTGGTTGATGCAGATGCGTTGCAGGTTAAGAATTTCTCCAAGCTGACATAACCACCTGTTTGTAGGAAATGGAGGCTCCTTGGGAGCAAGAATAATTTTATCAAAAACGATATCCTTAAACACGAATGCCACTAGAGCAAGAATCACTATGGCAGCGATAGAACGCACCAGGTGCCAGCGCATTACTTCAAGGTGATCAAGAAAGGACATCTCGCCCTCTGGTTTGTTACTCATTGTAAGTTCTGGATTAAGGAAATGCAAATTAACAAAAAAAAAACTGACCATCTTGAAACCGAATTCAAATTATACTATCTTTAGTTTCATGAGTCTTTTCTAAGGGAACATGGAGAATATCGGAGATATACTTCACAAAAAACTAAAAAAACACTTTGGCTTTGATAGCTTTAAGGGTAACCAGGAAGCCATCATAACCAATGTACTCAATGGCAATGACTCTTTTGTTTTGATGCCAACTGGGGGAGGTAAATCCTTGTGCTATCAACTTCCTGCGCTTATCGAGGACGGCACCGCCATTGTAATTTCCCCTCTGATTGCCTTGATGAAAAACCAGGTGGATGCCATGCGGAGCTTCAGTCTGGACGACGGGGTAGCTCACTTTCTCAATTCATCACTTACAAAAAACGCAATTGCCAAGGTTAAAAAAGATGTACTTGACAAACGCACCCGCTTGTTATATGTGGCACCTGAAAGTCTTACCAAAGAAGAGAATATCACATTTCTTAAGCAGGTAAAGATCTCCTTCTATGCCATTGATGAGGCGCACTGCATCTCCGAATGGGGCCATGATTTCAGGCCAGAGTACCGCAGGATCAGACCTATTATCAATAAGATCGGGAATGCACCCCTGATTGCGCTCACAGCAACAGCCACTCCTAAAGTTCAGCATGATATCCAGAAAAACCTCGACATGCTGGAAGCCCGTGTATTTAAATCATCCTTCCGCCGACATAACCTATACTACGAAATCAGGCCCAAGGTGCATGCCACCAAGGAGATCATTAAATTCATCCTGGCCAACCATGGCAAGTCAGGCATCATTTACTGCCTGTCTAGAAAGAAGGTCGAACAGCTTGCGGAAACGCTTAAAGTAAATGGTATCAAGGTCTTACCCTATCATGCCGGCATGGATGCTTTAACCCGGTCTAACAATCAGGACCAGTTCCTGATGGAAGAGGCAGATGTGATTGTAGCCACCATTGCATTCGGAATGGGAATTGATAAACCCGATGTGAGGTTTGTAATTCATTATGATATTCCAAAAAGTCTTGAAGGCTATTACCAGGAAACAGGAAGGGCAGGAAGAGATGGAGGTGAGGGAAAATGTATTGCTTTCTACAGCTACAAGGATATACAAAAGCTGGAGAAATTTATGCAGGGGAAGCCTGTGGCAGAGCAGGAGATCGGAAAGCAGTTATTACTCGAAACCGTTGGCTATTCAGAATCGGCAGTCTGTCGTCCGAAACTTCTGCTAAACTATTTTGGCGAGTTCATGGAAGAGGGTTGTGATAACTGTGATAATTGTCTGCACCCCAAGGAAAGATCTGAGGGTAAATCCGAAGTCCTTTTAAGTTTAAAGGCAATTCTGGATGTACAGGAAAAGTTTAAAGCCGAGCACATAGCAAACATCCTTTCGGGAATTGCGAATAGTGCGGTCAAGACCTACAACCATCATCATTCGAAGTATTTTGGAGCTGGAAAAGAGAAAGATATCAGGTTTTGGAATGCCCTGCTAAGGCAGGCTCTGGTAGCAGGTCTGATCACAAAGGATATTGAGAATTATGGTTTGTTAAAA
>PVMS01166286.1_pt1 | contig 10048 bp, 5 predicted proteins | sample 1853461 | NCBI WGS metagenome assembly PVMS01 (sample SAMN08582032, study PRJNA380276) | Marine sediment metagenome, whole genome shotgun sequencing project. | isolation source: ocean sediment barecode stripped | collected 2017
ACGAAACACCAGGTCTCAGTCTGGAATACAGTGCCTGCACTGATGGACCTGCTGACAGATTACGCTGAACAGCAACAAGCTCCTGTCCTGCAGTCGCTACGTGTCGTTATGATGAGTGGCGACTGCAGGACAGGAGCTTGTTGCTGTTCAGCGTAATCTGTCAGCAGGTCCATCAGTGCAGGCACTGTATTCCAGACTGAGACCTGGTGTTTCGTCACCATGTCGGCCCAGTGTGCCGGGTCGCGCATGCCCGATGCATCTGGCATCACTATGGCGCCGCCGACAGCCAGTAATCCGAAGATATCGTAGACCGACAAGTCGAAACTCAGCGAGGAAAGTGCGAGCACCCGGTCGTTTGCCGTAATTACAAAACGCTGGTTGATGTCAGCGCAGGTATTCACGGCTCCGCGATGATCGATGACGACCCAGTGGGGTGCGCCGGTTGAGCCGGAAGTAAAAATCACGTAGGCGATATCTTCCAGCGCTGTGTCGTTGGTGACTGGCGTATCAGGTGCGCTGCTGAGTTCCTTGTCGCTAATGAGCAGACGGATTGTGTCTGCTGGCCAGTCGATGGCAGCATCCTGGCAAACCTGGGTCACGGCGATACGGGCCTGACCGAATTCGAGCAGATAATGCAGTCGCTCAGTTGGCATAGCGGCATCGATTGGTAAGTAGGCGCCGCCCGCTTTTAGAATACCCAGTACTGCGACGATTTGCTCCCAGCCTTTCTGCATTACGACAGCGACCAGCTCGTTCTTACCGACACCCTGTGACTGCAACTGGTGTGCCAGCTGATTACTGAGTTGATCGAGTTCCGCGTAACTTAAGCAGCGATCATTGGCGATGACCGCAGATGCAGTGGGCGTAGCGGCGGCACTGCGGCTGAAACCTGCGTGCAGGAGTTCGTCGGGTTCGGGCGCCGCCGTTGCATTACTTTCCTCACGCAGTGTTTGCTGTGCTGCTGGCAGCATGTTTTCAAGACTGGTAGTCCAGTCCTGTTCCCAGGCGGAATCATCAAGGGCCAGTTGCCGCAGGCGATCCCCGTAGGCCGTATACATATCATCGATCATGCCAGCCGGGAACAGTTGATCCACTACATCCCATGTATACCAGAGTGCACCCTCCCGTTCGGATGCAACATGGTCTATCCAAACCTGCGGTGTCTGGCTGACGCTGTAAACCTGTTCACCCAGAGGGTGCCAGGATGAACTGTCCTGCCCGCCGCTGCCAATACCGAGCGTACTGGTGAACACGATGGGCATCATGGGCTGAACCTTGTCGCCCATTTGTGCCAGTTCGCGCAGCACGCGTACGCCGCTTACGAAACGATTGTCTACCCCTTGCCAAAGTTCTTTTTGCAGACGTTGTGCGCGGGTTTCGAAATCACCCTGATCCAGTCGATCGACACCCAGTAATACCAGCGATGTAAAGTCGCCCACAACGTTATCAACATCCGGATGCAGGGGCATACGATTAAACAGCGTCAGGTTTAAAGTGAGTCGCGGTGTCCGCGACCAGGCGGCCAGGGTCTCGCCAAAACATTGCAGGAGTGCGGCAGTCGGAGTGATGCCGGCTTTAGAGGCGCGAGCCTGAAACCGTTCCCAATCAGCTTTGCCCAGTTCCATACCGCGTTGGGAAAAATGGTGGTTTTTCAGGGTTTCTGGTGCGCACGCCAGCGGCAATTGGGGCATGGGCGGCAGACTAGTGAGGCGCCCTTTCCAATAATCGAGTGCTTGTTGGTAAAAGGCGCCGTCACGCAGTTGGTGTTCGGTGATGACGTAATCGCGGAACGATACTCCGGGCTGAGGTAGCTCAATTTGCTCATCGTGATAGAAAGTGAGCAGTTCAGCCGACATGATCTGGAAACTGCGGGCATCGGTAATCAGACAGTCCAGGCTGATATGAATGCGGGTTTTGTTAGCGGGCATGACCGAGGCCGACAATTCGAACAGTGGCCAGCGATCGCTGGGAATTACCTGGTGTGACAGTCGGTCGCGTTCCCGTAGCAGTCCGGCCTGCACGTCAGCTTTATCCAGTTGGCTGAGATCCTGTACCGGAAAGCGGTAGGGTGGCACCTCGGGTAGAATTTTCTGCACACCATCCGGCAAGACTATCGCCCGGAGCATGGGGTGCCGGTCGATTACCTTCTGCCAGGCACGTTCCAGCCGCGGAAGATCCAGATCTTCGGCATCCACCTCTATATATAAGTGTGTTGAAACATTGCCCATGGAGAAGTCGGTGCCGCGGCCGACCAGGTAGGCTTGCTGGATATCCGTGAGTTCGAAGGTCTCGAACCGCTCCGCGTGGTTAGGGACCACTGTGGGCAGTTGTTCATCTTCGCTTAAGGTCTGGGTGCCGATATTGGCGACCGCATCCGTGTGTACTCGTTGCAGAAAGTCGGCTAACCGGGCAATGGTCGGGGCTTCAAGCAGCGCTGAGATATAGATGTAGTCGCCTAACAGTTGGCGTAACTGGCTGGTTAGCTTAAGTGCCAGTATGGAATCACCACCCAGTTCGAAAAAATTGTCATTAATGCCGACCTTATCCAGGCTAAGCGCATCCGCCCAAACTCTGGCCAGCTCATGCTGCAGCTTGGTTTTTGGCGCATCGAATGGGGTGGTCAGTTCGGGGCGAGTATTGGCAGGCTGTGGCAGAGCACCCCGGTCCAGTTTGCCGTTCGGGTTGAGTGGCAGGGCTTCAAGAAACACGTAGACCGCCGGAATCATGTATTCCGGCAAGGAGTTCTCGATGTATTTGCGCAGTATGGAAACCGAAGGCGGATTGGTCGGGTTGCTTGCGACCACGTAGGCTACCAATCTTGGTTCGTTGCCATCGTCGTGTCGCAAGGTGATCGCGGTTTCGCTGATATCCGGATGTCCGCCAAGACAAGCCTCAATATCACCCAGTTCAATCCGGTAGCCGCGCACCTTCACCTGGTTGTCAGTGCGACCGAGAAACTCAATCTCGCCATTGTCCAGTTGTCGTGCCTGATCACCGGTCAGGTAGATACGGGTAGTGCCTTCGTCCTGAATATTGGTCTCGACAAATTTCTCAGCTGTCAGTTCCGGCTGGTTAACGTAACCACGAGAGAGGCCCGGTCCGCCGACACACAGTTCGCCCGGCTCACCAGGCGCAACAGGTTGCAGCGTCTCGTCCATGATGTAGACACGTGTATCGTCGAGCGGTAGCCCTATATTGCGTGCCTTGGAGTCGTCAATGCTGGTGCTATCGTAGCTGCGTATTGCAACCTGTCCGCCGGTTTCCGTAATTGCATAGGTGTTTATCAGTTGTGGGCCGGCGTCACCGTGCTTCCTAAACCATGTTTCAAGGTCGCGTGTAACCACCGCTTCACCACTGAAGACTATTACGCGCAGGCTTAATTCATCGTTGCTGCGGTCAAACGCATCATGCAACAATAGCTGTCGGAAAGCGGAGGGTGTCTGGCTGAAAACTGTAACCTGTTCCTCACGCAGCAGCTCGTATAAACCTGCAGGGTCGCCACGCAATTCATCCGGAACGATGACGAGATGCGCGCCGTGCAAGAGAGAGCCGAATAGTTCCCAAGCCGAATAGCCAAAGGCATAGGAATGAAACAAGGTCCAGATATCATCTTTACGAAATTCAATTTGTTTACTGATGGTAGTGAACAGGCGCGCCACGTTGTGGTGGGTCACCATGACTCCCTTCGGCAGACCGGTCGATCCGGAAGTAAAGATCAGGTAGCAAAGGTGATCGGCTGTGACTGCAACGCCCGGGTTCGTTGTGTCCGCATCGCCAGAACTATCTATATCGATAAATTCGGCAGCGGTTTCTGGTAGCCCTTTGTGCAGCGACTGTCGGGTGACGATCAGGCAAGGTGCCGCCTGATCGAGGATATGTGCAAGACGATCGGGAGGGTAGTTGGGGTCGAGTGGCACGTAAGCACCACCCGCCTTCAAAATCCCGAGTAACCCTACAACCAGATCGATAGATCGGTTCAGGCAAAGTCCGACTGTAGTGTCGGGGCTGACGCCTGCCGCAACCAGTCGATTGGCTAGCTGATTAGCCTTAAGATCGAGTTCTGCGTAGCTCAGTCGTTCGGGGCCACAACTGACAGCGATGGCATCCGGTTGTTGCTTTGCCTGCTGTTCAAACTGGTGATGCAGGCAACCTTGAGCCGCGGCAGTTGATGCCGCAGCCGGATCAGCGGGTGTGGCCGACCGGTTGCCGGTCATTAATCATCCTCACCCTGGTACAGACATCCACTCGTGCAGGTCTCATTGATAAGTACCTTGCTCAACTCCGGTAGTTTTGGTTTGAGTTGTTGCCAGATCCACTTGGCCATGACTTCACTGGTTGGGTTTTCCAGGCCAGGAATATCATTAAGATAATGGTGATCCAGTTGATCCCATATCGGCTGGAAGGCTTTTTTCAAGTCGCCGTAGTCGATAATCCAACCGGTTGTTTCACCTATGGGGCCGGACACGAATATGCTTACCTTGAAGGAATGTCCGTGTAGACGGCCGCACTTGTGCCCTTCTACAACATTAGGCAGCCTGTGGGCTGACTCGAACATGAATTCTTTATATATTTCCATTTATATCTCCACCAACTTACTTGTCTTTCTGTGGCACCCGAGTCGCGGTATGCCCCACTCATATTTCCACCGAATATCCGGCGTATTCTTACGATGTGCGCCTACTCTGGTTGTGATCCGCGTGACCGCTGATCCATGCCTAGCTGCTCAAACCGCATTATTTTTCGTTGCTGCAGGCCGTACCTGACTTTGTCCCAACCTGCTGCATATTGGCGACCCTTGAATTAAATCTTGGGCAGAACCCTTGGCCGATTAGTATCATTCTAGTTGTTTAGCAGGACCCGGGGCAGCAGACGGGTTCGCATTTTAATGCAGGTAAGTGTTGCAGGTGAGCTAAAATGCCGACTCTGGAGCATTTTTCAGCCTGTATCGACTGACGAGCACTAAAAGCTCTAGTTAAACAGTAGCTTATGTAACATTATTCCGGGGTAGCATTGCGTGTATTTGCAGTGTTGAGGGGTTTGATTGCGGGTCTGGCAGCATCGCGCTGCCTGCAGCGATCGGCATAGAGGGTAAGTAGGTGTTTTCAGCAACTTTGCATTTGTGACTTATTTGCTATACATAGCGGCTGTGTCTAGACGAGCATCAGCATGACAAAATTGAAAAGAGATAAAAATGTTTGGCAGGGTCTATAGGGGGGCTGTTAACCAGCAACGTGGTGTTGCAACAGTGGCAGGCACCGATGATCGTTGCTGAGAATAACCTTTATTTAACTTGCATCAGTTGCTGATGCTTCCCTCCAATTGGTTTTGATGCGCTGTGCTTCCAGATATGGGGTAATACCTACGATATGCTGAATGACCTTATAAAGCGGATCAGAATAACGTGGGGACGGCGTTATTATTATTTGGGCAAGTTAATGCCCATTGAAGTGCCGATACATACCCTTTCCTGGGTTCCGAACGGCTTCAGTGTTTGGCCGGTGGCGAACACGGGTGTGCGGGTAGTCGAAAATTTTTGTACTTCCGAAGAAGCCGCGTGGCTTATTGATTCGGCGCGCAATGTTTTACAAATCGGGGAAGAGGGTGGCACCGAAGAGCTAATCGTTAATGATATCTCCAGAACCGGATTGTTGACCCTGTTTGATCAGGATAGCGACGATCCTGCAATCCTCTCGTTGATTTACCGGTGCGCTCTCTTGTTCGAAGTTCCCTATACGCATGCCGAGTGCATTTTACTGGCGCGATGCACAATAAATACACGGCCTGATGTCATGGCCAGTCATGCGCCGGGTCTTGCAACCGGCCAGCAGCATACAGTGATAATTTATCTCAATGAAGCGCCGGACAATGCTGGTGGAGAAACAGTTTTTGCTGGGTTAAACCTTGCAATAAGTCCGCGGGTAGGGCGAGCGGTGTGCTGGTCACAATCGGCGGAAGATTCGTCCAGTATTGATAAGACTGCTCATGAGTCTGCGCCTGCGAGCGCGGAGGCAGATAAGTGGATGGTGCAAATCTGGTTCGGGAACCATGCGCTGCGTGGCGAAACACATGGTTTGATTGCTCCTCTGCAAGCTAAAGAAGGCGTGCCATTGACTGGCATCGAAGATACGCCTGCAGGCATTTGGGCGCCTCAGGATATCGATCTGCAAGCCGTGTTCGGTAACCCTGACAAGCTGAAGGAGCCGGTATGAGTAGGGCATTAGCAAACTTCTGGCACAGGCTTATTTCAGGCTCCTTGCAAAATACCCAACCGAAAGCATCATGGTCGTTGTTGCCGAATGGATTTGAAATTATAAAGCTGTTTAATACTGGTATTTTTGTCGTGGATAATTTTTGTACGCCAGAAGAAGCGGGCAAAATCATCGAAGCGGCCAAAAATAGAATGGTTCGCAGCGGAGTGTTGGTTGATGGTAGATTTCGTGATTCGGATGGACGAATCTCTGAAACGGCTCGGCTTTTTGGACTGAAGTATCGTTATTCAGGCGTAGTTCCCTTGATGCGGCGTGCAGCAGCATTGGTTGGTCTTCCGTACACCCATCTCGAGGATGTTTATGTGACCCGCTACACTGAAGGTGGGTTTTACGCTACGCACATCGATTTTGGTGATGCCTTTGGCGTTGACAGGTTATACACCTTATTGCTCTATCTTAATTCAATGCCCGAAGAGCAGGGTGGTTCGACTGTATTCCCCACACTAAAGACGGCTGTGCAGCCAAAAATCGGGCGGGCGGTCGCCTGGACGAACAAAAATCCTGATGGGAGCGGGCACCTAGAATCCAACCATGCTGCGTTCCCGGTCAAGAATGGTGGTGAAAAGTGGGTGATTCAGTTCTGGTTTCGTCGTTACAGAATGATAGAGCCGATAGGAACGGGTGACGATACACCTGCCAAAGAAATACGCCCGCTGCGTGGCGATGAAATATTGCCAGAAGGTGTACACGGTAATTAGACGTTGTTGGCGCGAAACAAGTACCAGCCAACCTATACTAGGTCCAGCATTAATATTTTCTGTTTACCTGTCTATTTAGTAACCTGTCTATTTAGGAATAAGTGATCTTGCTGAGTCTGCCTGCCCGCGTTTTTTATTGTCTGCTGATTACCGTCTTGCATGGGCCGCTTGTTGCGGCCTCAGCAATTTTTGATGTTCGTTCAATTACCGCCATTACTGACGACTATCTACTGGAGGAATACCCGGTAGGTGCTGCGAACGTTCCGGTACGGCTCGACTTTGTAGTCACGCCAGATGAATATGAGCCCGCGAGTTTTGTGATACATGCCAACCGTTCGGTTGAAGGGCTAAAAATTCGTGCGACTGCTTTGCATGATGCGAAAGGCGGAATTCTGGATGGTGCAAGTCTAGATATACGTATCGTCAAGCGCTGGTATCAGAAGAATTTTGGCGGTTATTCCCCGCCTGAATTAAAAAATATTACGTCAGAATTACTCGTTTATGATGACAACTTGATTCGCGTTGAGGACGGACAAAATTTCCTACGGCTTGAGAATGGCGAATACATCAACATCAGTAATCCTGACAAGTTAAACAAGTATCTCGCGCCGACGCCGACAGCATTTCCGGTACGCGATGCCGTAAATCTGCAACCGATCGATTTGCTTGGGGGCGAAAATCGGCAATTATGGGTTACTCTGCATACACCCGTTGATGCGCCTGCCGGTAATTATCAGGCGGCTATAGAACTTGTTTATCGTGACGAGGTTGAGGTCGTTATCCCCGTAACGGTTGAAGTGCTGCCCTTCAAATTAGCTGATCCCGACATCGAGTACAGCATCTACTATCGGGGGCGGCTGGATAAGAACAGACCGGAGGGCAGCGTGTCATCTGAGTTTAAAAGTGAAGCGCAGATGCTGGCAGATTTTCGCAATTTGCGTGCGCATGGCATTAACAATCCCACGGTCTATCAGAAACTGAACACCGGTTTTCTGGATCGGGTCATGGAGCTACGTCAGCAGGCTGATATCAACGCCGATAGTTTGTATTACCTGGGAATAGTTGTTATCTCCAACGACGGTGTAGTACCCAGTCGACTTGGTCGCGAAGTACGTGAGACGCGATCTATTGTTGCGGAATACGGCGTATCCGATGTGTATTTTTATGCTCGTGATGAGGCACGAGGTGAAGAATTAATTCATCAGTTGCCGTTCTGGGAGGCAGTCAAAGAGGCGGGTGGCAAGATCATGGCCGCCGGTTGGCAGAATACGGCTCGCTATCCGGGTAACTTTGACGTTACGGGTGGTGAAGAAGACCTGTATGTATGTCTTGGCACCCTGAGTTCAAGTGAAGCGCAGCGCTGGCACAGCAAGGGTAAGCTGATTTTTTCCTATCAGAACCCGACCGGCGGATACGAGTTGCCGAAAACCTGGCGCAGAAACTACGGGCTATTGTTGTGGCAGGCCGGTTACGACGGTGGCATGCCCTATGCGTGGCAACATTCCTATGGCAATGGGTGGAATGATTTTGATCACTATCGACACCGTGACCATAATTTTACTTATCCGACTCTCGATCAGCCTATTGATACCGTCCAGTGGGAAGGTTTCCGGGAAGGCGTGGATGATGTGCGCTATCTGGCCACCCTGGCGGCCATACTTGAGACCGAAGAGGGAACAGGCTCTATATATGCTGATGCCGCAAGCAGTTGGTTAGCTCAACTAAGAGGGCTTCCGCTTGGGCAATCGGATCCGGATGAGATTCGGGCGCAAGCCGTCGCGCATATACTCGCGTTAATCGGCTGGGTGGATGAATCCGCAGCGCAGCTGAAGTTGACAGACCTGGTGGTTGCGCCAGTGGAGCCGGATGGTACTGTCCAGGTGAGATGGCGGACATCGGTGCGAGCAAGCAGTGAACTTCAAAACGGAAATTCGGACTTCGATGGTGTGCCGCGGGGCATAAATCATGCAGTAACTCTTGCGGACATAGAGCCTGGCGCCACAACTGCGTTCACCGTGTCGTCGGCGATCTTCGCTGAAGCTGAGCCAGTGTTTATAAGTGGACGTATCAATGCTGATCCGGATATAAACTTTACTGATGTTGCGAGTACGGTTGAAAATGCCGAAATGTCGGTAAGTCTAACGACACGAAGTGCATATAGAAGCAGTATCGGTGTCGATCTCGGGCGGAGTTTGCTGGGCTGGTGGCGTTTTTCAGAGCCCGGCGACAAGCTCGTTGACTTATCAACATGGGAGCATGAAGCCAGCTTGAAAGGCAATGCGGAGCCAGGGGAAGGTTGGTTTGGAGCCGGCATCGCTCTCAATGGAGATGGTGGTTTCGTAAATTTACCGGACGTTGATATAGATATGAACGGTACGGCAACCGTAGAAGGATGGTTTCGGTTTCGATCGTTTGCCATGGATAAGGTTAAAAATACCGGATTGTTTACTGGTTTCTATCAGCACGGCGACAACAACTATTTCTATTTTTCGCGTACCAATGACCATTTCCAGGTCGGGTCGCTACTACACCGGAATACCTGGCATCACATCGCGCTCACTTGGAGCGGTGATACATCCAGTGCCAGGCTGTACATAGATGGACAGGCTGTGCCCATAACTATACTAAGTGAAATCGAAACTATCGCGGCCATCAATGGGTTGAATATCGGCCGGAGTGGTGGCTATTTTGGTGGTCTGATCGGCTCGGCAAAAAATACCTTTGATGGCGATGTCGATGAAATACGTGTGTGGAATCGTGTGCTCAACTCTGCGGAGATTCAGGTCTCCTACCGTGGCGGCCAGGAGCGGCTGAAACTCCATATAGATACTCCGGCTGGAGTAAATGCTGACTGGGCTCTGATCGGATCAAATGCGGCCGATCAGTATGTCATTCAAAATCCGTGAATGATTAGTTTGCTCCTGGTTTACGGGCGATGATCCAGAGGAAGGTGGTTTCCTTGCCATCTTCGACTGCCGATTCTTTTGACTGTTCGATAATCTCGAAGCCGGGTTCGCGAATAAGTCCGAGTGTTTTTTCTTCGTCGTAGCTGCTCCAGTACATCGTCGAACCGTGCCAGTC
>PVMS01048903.1_pt1 | contig 10047 bp, 7 predicted proteins | sample 1853461 | NCBI WGS metagenome assembly PVMS01 (sample SAMN08582032, study PRJNA380276) | Marine sediment metagenome, whole genome shotgun sequencing project. | isolation source: ocean sediment barecode stripped | collected 2017
AGTGACAAGTGACCAGAGGCCAGAATCGAGCATCGAGTTTCAAGTGTTACCAATTACCAGCGGCCAGAGACCAGTCACCAGAAACCAGTCACCAGTAGCCAGCTACCAGCAGCCAGCGACCAGCAACAAGCGACCAGAAACCAGTGACCAGGAACCAGCAATGAAAAACCCACAAATTGACCAAAGCAATGCGTTTGATAAAAAAGTAACCATCTTTTCACATGATTACTTGAAGTGCTGCCTCTATATAAACGCTATGGATGACCCTGAAAATGAATTCACCAAAAAGTTGTATTCAAAGCTGATCTCATCTTCCATGCTTCTTGAAGACTTTCTGGATTTTCATGGCGCCAAAAATAACAAAGACTGGTATTTTTACCGGGAGTTGTCGGCTGCCGTAAGGCATTTGAGCCTGGGGGCCAACTTTCAAAAGCATCTGTCCAACCGCTTACTGTTCTATGATTTGTCGGATTATAGCGATTTTCAAAAAGACGGCGAGGTAACCCTGAAATTCTTAACCCGGACCCTGCGGAAAATGGCTCCCGTTATTTTGGTGGAGGCGCGACGGCATGACATCCAGGTTCCGGAAGATCAATTTTATAAGGATGATTTTCCGCGCATCACGACCAGTGATTTGCTTCCATATGATATTGATGATCAGGACAAGGATTTACAAAAAAAGAACATCGTAAAAATTGCCAGTGAGCTTTTAAATATCACCAGGGATTTTGATCAGCTGAAATTTTATGAGCCATACGAATATGAGGACATTCTTTCCCTGGTCCCCGACAAAGTCAATGAAGTTGAAATTCGACGCTATGAGATGCTGTTGCACAGCCTCCAGTCCTCCTTCGACACTTATGTCATTCACGGTGGTTTTCGTTATGGCAATCGCAAATTAAAACAGCTGCGGGGGTCTTTCTCGGTAGTATTTCACCTGCTGCAAATGGTAGGGCGGCTGCTTCATTTTTATGAACGTCATCTGCATGAGGCCGGCTATAAAAACACCTATAAAATCTTTCAGGACCGACTGTCGTCCCTGATTAATCCCGCCACTCTGCTGGATCGAACCATAAATTACGGTCTTTTTTACGCCTGCCATTTTTTAACAAACGGTCAGGAACTGGCGCGAGCAATTCTCAATGAGAACATCGAACGGGCTAAAATCAAGGTGGGTATTCCGCAAAAACTTGGTTTCCATGCAAGGCCCAGCCTGCTGGTGGCCAAGATTGTGCAGCACTACGGGGGACAGGTGGAGCTGTGCATCGCTGACGACCGCTTTGATGCCAGCAGCGTATTGGATATCCAATGGGCCGGCGGAAAAATTCAAAAGGAAAATCTTCAAGAAGTCGTATTTGAGGGTGATGCCAGAACCCTGAAAGATATTGAGATTCTGGCAGGTGTTAATTTCGGTGAAGATACCATGGGCAAGGGGGTGCCGTTGCCAGTCGAACTTAAGTATCTAATGTAGAAGCCATCTCAAAAATGCATCTAACGCTCAATGGCCGCGTTGTCACGCAAAGCCTGATTTCGCATCGATCTTAATTTTTAAAGGTGCATCCTCCCGCGAATTGAAATGCTCACGTACTAACGTGTACCTTCCGCTTCGCTCAGTCATTTTTTAATAAAATAGGCCGTTCGACAACTGAGGCTCACGACGGGCAGAATACACTCCTTCGACATTCGACATTCATTATTCGATATTCGCTTTTACAAAGTCTCATTTTCGATCAAACTGGCCGCTTCAGCGTCCAGCGGCTGGGTTGACTGTTGACACGAATACTTCTCATCCTTAAATTAGAGTATCCAAAAAGTTATTACCTGATAACAAGGAGATATTGAAGATGCAAGACACAACGATGGATGCTCCGCAGAGCGATATGGCCAGCGAGGCCTACCTGCGTCAGCTTAAAGCGACTTTTGAGCAGCTGCCCAATGATATAAACCTGTATCTTTTTACCGCCAAAGGACATGAAGATGTTTTCACACATGCCAATCGTCAGGTGATCAGGGCCTTTCGGGAACTGAGCGCAAAAATTACCCTGCAAGAGTATGATCTGGATCATGAGTTGGCCAAGAAATGGAATGTAAACAGCTCTCCCACCTTATTAATCGCACCGGAGCAATATTCCATTCGATGGCTCGGCGCCCCCATGGGGGAAGAGGCGCGCACCTTTCTTGAGACCCTGATACTGGTCGGACTTGGTAAGAGTCAGCTCAGTGACCAGTCTGTTAATGTGATCAAAAAAATTGATTCTCCCAGAAACGTCAAAGTGTTTGTCAGCCCAACCTGCCCCTATTGTCCGCAGCAGGCGGTTAATGCGGTAAAAGCGGCTATTGAGATGCCGGAATTTGTTGCCCTCGAAATTATCGATATCCAGTGTGAACCCGAGCTTGCCAACCAGTACGCGGCGCAAAGCGTGCCCCAGGCGTTTGCCAATGATGTTCTCATCGGGCAGGGGGCCCAAACCGAGGAAGTTTTTGCTCTGTCGCTGCAAAAATTAGAGCCTCAGACGATATTTATTCCGGATAGCGACGCTGAACTGGTGGAAACCGATTTGCTCATTGTCGGCGGCGGGCCGGCCGGCTTGACGGCCGGTATTTATGCCGTTCGCAGCGGGCTGCGGGCCGTCGTTGTGGAGCGTGAAGCCCTTGGAGGTCAAATTGCCACCACGCCGATTGTTGAAAATTATCCCGGCTTTACTTCAGTCGGCGGTAAGACGCTGGTGGATATAATGGTCAGTCACGCCCTGCAATACGTTCAAATCTTTCAGGGTGAGGCCGTTGTTGAATTAAATCCTGACAAACCCATCAGCGCCGTGACCAATCGTCGAAAATTTATAACCAAATCTGTGCTATTGGCCACAGGTGCAACCCATCAACATTTAAATGTTCCCGGTGAATCCCGGCTTGCAGGCAGAGGTGTCAGCTACTGCAGTACCTGCGACGGCCCGCTGTTTAAGGGCAAAAAAGTGGTTATGGTGGGAGGCGGCAACAGTGCTGTGACGGAGGCCCTGCATCTGTATCACATGGGGGTCGATGTCACCTTAATCCACCGGCGGGACAAATTACGGGCTCAGGATTTTTTGGCCAAGCAGCTGACAGTAGACAACAATATACCGGTACTGTGGGATACGGAAATAAAAGAAATCAAAGGAGAAGAGCGCGTTGAGGAAATCCTTCTGGTAAACAAAAAAACAAACCAAACCGACACGTTCAAAACAGACGGCGTATTCATCGCCATTGGTTATTCTCCTGCCCTCGAGCTGGCTGAAAAATTGGGTGTCGAGATAAGTCAGGACGGTTATATCAAACACGATGGGAAACACCGAACCAATGTGCCCGGTGTTTATTCAGCAGGAGACGTTGAAGGTGGCTATAAACAAATTGTCACCGCCTCGGGCCAGGGCGCTGAGGCCGCCATGACCATTTTCGAGGACTTGATTAATCCCTACTGGTTGAAATAAAAAAAAGGTGTCAGGTGTCAGTGTTCAGGTGTCAGCACCGCCGCGAGGCTGAAAAGCGGCCAGTTAATCGAAAAAGAAACTTTTTTTGAGCTTGAATTATGAATATGCCGGCGTTAGCGCTATTGATTGTGGGAGCGGCTTTTAGCCGCGATTAACCCGGTCAGGTTGCATGATCGTGGCTAAAAGCCACTCCCACCCACTATTAACCCGTAATGTGACCCTGAATTTAATGAAGTTTCATATGAGGCGTTTTTTGCTGACTGGCAAACCTGAAACCTGACACCTGACACCTTTTCAGTTCTGACACCTGAAACCCGATACTTATATGAAACTACACATAGTTGGAACAACGAACCGCAGAATATCGAATATCGAACCGCAGAATGTCGAAGGGTGGTTTCGCTTTGCTCAGTCTTTTTTAAAATAGACCGTTCGACACAGAAGCTCACGACAGGCAGAATTCATTACTTCGACATTCGACATTCAGTATTCGATATTTATCCACCAAACTAAAATCACTGTAACGCTTTAACTTAACGGAACCATGCAGAAAAAGGGGTATCCCACCCAACCGGTGGTAGCGGTAGGTGCCATCGTTTTTAGAGATAATAAGGTGTTACTGGTCAGAAGGGGCCAACCGCCTTCGCAGGATTTGTGGGCCATTCCCGGGGGGCGGGTGGAAATCGGCGAAACGCTTCAGGAAGCTGCTGAACGTGAGATTTTAGAGGAGACCGGAATCACCATTAAGGCGCGGGAGCCGGTCTATACCTTCGATTACATTGAGCGGGATGGTTCCGAGCCTCCGCGGTTTCATTATGTCATTATAGATCTGATAGCGGATTATGTCAGGGGTGAAACCCGGGCCGGCGACGATGCGGCGGACGTACGTTGGATAGCTGCCGAAGAACTCGATGATCTGAAAGTCAGTTCAAAAACCGTGCATCTTTTAAAAAGATATTATAATTTTGGAATTTAGAGATACTCGAATTTAGGGATTCAGGAATTGAGGAATTTAGGGATACTCGAATTTAGGAATTAAGGAATTTAGGTATTTAGGGATACTCGAATTTAGGGATTCAGGAATTCTGGGTATCAGCGGTTGAAAAATTGGATCGACAGAATACATCTAATTCCTGAATTCCTAAATTCGCAATTCCTGAATTGGCATCCTTTCAATTCCTGAATCCCTCAATTAATTATTAAACTCGATTTCAACCCGGCGGTTTTTGTGCCTGCCGGCCTCGGTCTTATTGGCGGCAATGGGATTTTCCGGCCCCAATCCAAATGTTTTGATTCTGGACCTATCAATGCCTTTGCCGACGAGAACGGTTTTAATCGTGTTGGCCCGGAATTCGGAGACACTGACGTTGTAACTGTAACTTCCTGTTGAATCGGTGAACCCGCTGATGTTGATTATAGCGTCGGGACTGTGAAGCATATAATCGGCAATTTGATTCAGCGTTTCGAAAGCCTGGTCGGGGAGCTCGTTGGAATTGCGTTTGAAATGGATTATAACCTTCTTTTCCTTAAAGGGAAATGGGACTGCAACCGGTTTTTCCGCGACAATCTTATTAGAGGGTACTTCTTTTACCGGTGACACTGTTTTGATATCACTGGTTTTTACTTCGGTGGGTTTTCCGATATCTGTCTTTTGAGGGGATGAGCCTTTATATTCCTGAGGCGCAATTTCCTCCATGGACCAGCGTGGTGAATCACCGGACCTCTGGTTAATGAAAAAGTAAATACCGAAAACAAGCAACATGATGATTGCAGCAATGATACTTGTCTGTTTAATTCTGGAGGGTTTTACGGGAGCTGTCGCTGCAGGCTGTTTTTTAGGTGCGGTGCTGAATTTCTGATCGTTGCCGTTTTCGAGATCGATACCGACCGGAATTTGAAGCTCACGTTCGCATTCCTTTATCACCTTTTTGTCAATTGATTTTAGATCCGAGGCATAACCTGTTAACAATGCATGGTCGCAGATGATATTGATCAAACGCGGATAGCCGCCGGAAAAGGAAAAAATTTCGCGGATAGCATCCTTGCCAAAGATCTGGCGTGTGGCTCCGGCAACTTTTAGCCGGTGCTCTATGAATTTGCGGGATTCAGCCTCGGAAAGGGGATTGATGTGGTAGTTTACGGATATTCGCTGTCGAACCGCTCGGTTGCGGTCTTCCCTTAGCATTTCATTAAACTCGGGTTGGCCGACAAAGAAGATGTTGATTAACTTTCGGTTCTGCAATTCAATGTTGGAAAGTAGTCTTATTTGTTCGAGCAGGTCATGATTTAAACGCTGGGCTTCATCAATTATGAGCAGCACTTTTTTGTCATCGGCATATGCTTGGTGGAGGAAATTCTTCAAATAAATCAGAAAGGCCCCTTTGCTCTCGAATTTTTCGTTAATTTTGAATTCAACTGCCAGAAAGTTGAAGAAATCCAGACTGCTTAATCCGGGATCCGGAATTTTGGCTACAATTGCTGCAACATCAATCATCTTGATCAGATGATTGATCAGGGCGGTTTTGCCGGTACCGACATCGCCGGTTAGCAGCAAGAATCCTTTGTTTTCCATAATGCCGTATTTCAGGGTGGCCAGAGCTTCAGAGTGCTTCTCGCCGAGCCAGAGAAATCGTGGGTCCGTGGTTATCTGAAACGGCATGGCTTTCAAATTGTAATAGGCTTCGTACATATCTCGTTATCTCAATACGCCGCGACCGTAATAAAAATAAATAGTCAACCAGAGAACAAAAAACAGGATAATATATGCGGTTCGTTGGCGGCCCAATTTCTTACGTTTTTTATCAAGCAGGTTCGCCGAATTTTTTAATTCACGTTTCACGATTTCAAGCTCGTTGAGCAGGTTTTTCAAATCACCGGTTTCTGAATAACCCACCAGGCGTCGTGATTTATGCTCAAAATCTCTAACGTTAAAGGCATCAAAGGAGATTTTCTGTTTTTCAGTGATGTAGGAAATTTCATGTACTTCTTTTGCCAGCTCTGCACAGTAAAACTGTAAATAGGGGCTGACCTCCGGCACTTCGCCTAACTGTTTGATTCTGCGGTCAATCCCCCCATTTAATTCTGAGGATATTTCTGTAAGAAGTGCTTCCAACTCCTTGATGGTGGTTTGATTTTTCAGCAAATCCTCGCCGGTGAGCGCCGAAATGAAAAAAATTAAAAATCCGGCGGTTACACAGCTGGTCACAAACTTCAGTACCACCACCACATCTCGATTCAAGATGGACATAATTCCATATTCCTGTGAACGGTTACAATATAAATGGTTTATTTTACAACACAATTGTAATCAATTGTACGGGAATTATTTCAATTTGTCAATGAGACGCCCCGACAACCCAAGGTAGCGCCAAAGCTAGCACGGGCTGATTCACCCTCTATCAATTTGCTTTTCCGGCTAGGGCGTTAAAATCCCAAATCACAAGCACCAAATTACAAATGGTTCGACAAGCTCACCACCCTGAGCCAGTCGAAGGGTAAATCTCAAATTTCAATACCCAATGACCTAACCATGCACCGCCGTTGGTCCGTACCGCTTCGCAAAGCTTGCCCTGCCGGTAATACTGCCATTATACATAAATGTATGCCGATCATTAGTTTGGAATTTCGAATTTGGGTCATTGGGATTTGTTTGATATTTGGTTTTTGGTGCTTGGAATTTTCATGATTTTCATGAAATAACTAACTTTCCTAAATTCAGTCATTTACCTGTTTAAATGACCTATCCCTGAGCAATCATTCTGCGGGGTCCGCTACTTTGCGCTCCTTGAGATTCTTATGAATTTCATTAAGATCATTGGTCGTTCCCATGTTTAGTTTAATCCATTCGGGGGAACGATCGTATTTTTTGGCAAGCGCCCAGATGGCCTCTTTGTAGATTTTATGTTTAGATTTGTTGTCGCTCCAGTAAGGATAAGGCCTCCTTGGATTATAAAAAACGACTTCAGGCGTTTGATTGGTTCTAGGCAGTGCTTTTGTTACCATCTGTTTTGATTGCGGCTTTGTCAGGTTGCGGTGGATTTGGGCAAGGTCATTGGTGTCACCCATATGCGTTTGAACCCATTGTGGTGTGCGGTCGAATTTTTTTGCAAGGGCCTGGATGGCTTGCTTGTAGTTTTTGTGCTTTGAATTTTTATCCGCCCAGTATTTGTAGGGCCTTCTGGGATCGTAGAAAATGGGTCCGGAGGCCTGGCTCGACGTGGTCCTAAATTTTTTAGTGGCAATACCTGTGGCAGTGGTTTGAGTGACGGGACGGTTTTTATCCGGTTGGGCCGGCTTTGTCGCTGGAGCTTGCTTATTTGCCGATGCAGTCTTTTTGGGCGCAGTTTTCTTTTTGGTCCTGGTAGTCTCTACAATTCTCAGTATATCGTTTTTTTGATAACTGATAACCCAGCCGGCATACTCACATTTTATTTCACCATCTTCTTCCCAGGCCCTCTCCTGGCATATGGTTTTCATGCCGTCTTTAAAATAAATGATATCAGCATAGGCCGGGAATACGATGAAGCCTGCAAACAGGCATGCCGTGACGAATACTTTCACCTTGAGCTATTCCTATTCTTTAATGGACATGCTTGTTTTTATTTTAAAAATGATTTGTGAGGTGACTGTTCGATTGCCAGATACTGCAGGTGCTTGAATCATAGGGCGGGAAATAGAACCCCCGTAGGGGCTGTCTGTGTATCTTAATTTAATCGGCAATTTTGATATCCTAAGTGGTTTATTCTGGCGGAAGCTGCTTTCCCGGGGACGAGGACTCTTTAAGTATATCTCTAACTGCTTCCAGCATTTTTTCGCGATCAATTGGTTTGGTTAGTGTGCAGGCAGCACCAAGCTTTTTTGCGCCCTTAAGATAACCGTCAGGTTTATTGAGACCACCTCCGGACATCGCGATAATCTTGACATCCGGAAATTCTTTCTTCAAATCGATAATCATCCCGATTCCGTCTTTGTTCGGCATGATCAGGTCAGTGATGATCAGATCAGCCGGATTTTGGCGGTAGACTTTAATTCCCTCCACGCCATCAGGCGCTTCAACAACTTCATATCCCTCCCGCTCCAGCATGAGCGTTAGCATTGAACGAATTTGAGGTTCGTCGTCTATGATAAGGATACGTGCCATAACCTGTAGTTCCTTTCATGTGAAACAACTTCTAAAAAAGATAGATAATATCGATGTTTAATTAGATCATAACTTTGCGTGTCTTTCAACATTAAAAATATCAAATCATTGCTTGACACTCATAGTAATATATGTTCAAGTAGTGAACGTTCAATGTGTGAACACATTTGTTTTTATTAAATTTCGTATAGTTACCCGTTCTTGATGGTTTGCATTATGCGTATAATGTAATTCACCGGGCGGAGCTATGAATCTCATAGCCAGGAGGCTTGGAAGCTTGAAGGCTGGGAAGCTTGCAATGCTTTTCAGCCTCCCAGCCTTCGGGCTTCCCAGCTTAATGCATCATAGCTTATACCCTCCACCCTCAACCTTACACCCTGCGCCTTGCGCCTTTTAATTTATACCTTATACCCCATAGATGGACCCCAAAGACATACGCACCTTAAAGATCCTGGAAAAAGTGGATAATGACGTCGTTCCGAGCCAACGGGATCTGGCACGAGATCTGAATATTTCTCTCGGGCTGGTCAACTCCTTTATTAAGCGGCTGGTGAAAAAGGGCTACTTCAAGGCCAGGCATGTTCCCAAAAACCGCATGCGCTATTTTCTGACCCCCAAGGGTGCTTCCGAGAAAACACGTTTGACCTACGAATATATTCAACATTCTTATAATTTCTATAAGGAAGCGCGCCAAAAATTGCGTGATCTTTATACCGAACTGGAAAGCCAGGGCGTTTCCTGCATTGTATTTTACGGCGCCGGCGATCTGGCGGAAATTGCTTATTTGTCGCTGCAGGAAACTAATATTAGATTAGTGGCGGTGGTAGATGACGAGAAAAATGAAAGACGCTTCATGCACCATACAGTTGTCCATCCCGATCGGATGGGTTCCCTTACTTTTGACAGAATACTTATCACTTCTCTAGATGCCAACGAATATATTTACCAAAAAATTGCAAAACTGGGGATACCCGCAGATGCGGTGGTTCAAATTAGTTAGTGCCCAGTTCACGAACTCACCAACTTACGAGCAAATTGGTTTACCAGGAGAGCTTTGAAAAACCGGCCAGATTACCGATTTTATGAATATTGTCAATTTTTCAAAAAAGGATATGCAAAGGTCGCGAAGTTGTTGTTCTGGTCATTGTAACATTGGAATTTAGAATTTGTTTCGAATTTCGTGCTTCGAATTTCGAATTTGCCGGACAAGACGGAACCAAACAGGTATATGTAATGGTTCATCTTGTCCGACAAATTCGAAATTCGAAGCACGAAATTCGAAACAAATTCTAAATTCCAAAGTTACAATGACCAAAACAACAACTTCGCGACCTTTGTATATCCTTTTTTGAAAAATTGACAATATTCATAAAATCGGTAATCTGGCCGGTTTTTCAAAGCTCTCCTGGTAAACCAATTTGCTCGTACGTTGGTGAGTTC
>PVMS01044444.1_pt1 | contig 10046 bp, 8 predicted proteins | sample 1853461 | NCBI WGS metagenome assembly PVMS01 (sample SAMN08582032, study PRJNA380276) | Marine sediment metagenome, whole genome shotgun sequencing project. | isolation source: ocean sediment barecode stripped | collected 2017
AACAACCTCGATGGAGTCTTCTACGGCACGCAACAAGCGATCCGCCGCCATATTCCTTCATGACGCGGATCGCTTGTTGCGTGCCGTAGAAGACTCCATCGAGGTTGACGGCCATCGTCTTTCGCCAAGCGTCCAGGGTTGTCGTCTCCACATTGGCTGCAATCGCAATTCCCGCATTGTTGACGAGCACGTCCCATTGGCCAAAGCGCCCCACGGTCGCATCGACAACCTCAATCCATCGATCCGGGTCGCAAACATCGTGAGCCTGGAACATGACATCGCCACCCTTGGCGGCGATCTCGTCTGCGGTCTGCCGCCCCTCGATCTCGTTGATATCCGCGAGCGAGATCTTCGCGCCCTCCCGGCTCAACAAAAGAGCCGCGGCCTTGCCGAGGCCCATGGCGCCGCCCGTAATAAGGGCAACCTTACCTTCAACCCGACCCATAGTGTCTGCCTCCGTTTTCCAATGTCGAGACCCGCCCATCGACATGGGCAGTTTATACCAAAGGTCCTTGGTATTAGACGCCCTGCTTTGCCAGATCTTCCAGGGGAGCGTCCAATGACACCAACGTCCCGGATTCTCGTCACCGGCAGCGGAATGGCCCGACCCTTCAGATGAGCCCATAAGCGCAGCTCGGCAGTTCGTTTGTCAGCTTCGCCGAAGCCGCTCGATAAAACCGATAGCTATGAGATGGCAATCGAAAGCTGGACCCGGTGCATTTCCGAGGGTGATAGGAGCCGTGGCCACCGCGGCCGCCAGCGGTCCGACGAATGCCGATCACGCTTCAATGCCGGTGCGCGATGAGATCGCGCGCATTCGCTCAACGCTATGGCATATTGTCGCGAAGGGGTAGGTTTTCTGCGCCAATTGGAATATTCGATAACGACAGGACTCGAAAGAGCCACCGCTGCAATGACGCTGCAATGACAAGGAAACGAGATCGACCGGCCGGCAAGGTGACGCTTCACGATGTGGCGCGGCGGGCCGAGGTGTCGCCCATGACGGTATCCAACTTCGTCAACGGCAAGTTCCACTACATGGGCGAGGCGACGCGGCGGCGGGTCGCCGAGGCGGTGGCCGCGCTGAACTACCGGCCCGATACCGCCGGGCGCAGCCTGCGCTCGGCCCGCCAGCAGTCGGTCGGCATGATCGTCGTCGACCAATCGCCGCTCTATCTCTCCGACGGCTCGACCACCCAGGTCATCTCCGGTCTCGGTAACGTCCTCAACGCCGAGGGCTATACCTTGCAATTGGAAGGGCTGCGGGCACAGGACCTGGAGCGCTCGTCGCTGCTGCGCTTCGTGCGCACCGACGGTATCTGCGTCCTGCTCTCGGGCCCGCCGTCACAGCGCCGCGCCATGCTGGAGTCGGTCGCCAGGCTGAATCAGCCCTTGGTCGTGTTCTACGAGCGCGTCCAAGCCGGCGGGCGGGATATCTGCTGCGTGCATCAGGACGATCGCGCGGGCGCCGCACTGTTGGCCCGGCATCTAATCGAGCGCGGCGCGCGGCGCATCCTGGTCGTCAAGATGACCTTGAACCGATGGAAGGCGGTCGACGAGCGCGAGCGGGGGATTCGCGCGGTCGCGTCGCAGCAGGGAGTTGATCTCGAGGTCGAGACGGTGGGGTGCGGTGCCGGCAGCTTTCCCGAGGTGCAGGATGCGGTCGGCGCGGCACTCGATCGGCGCGGGTTGCCGGACGCGATCATGGCGCTGAACGACCAGATGGGCATCGCCACCCTCAAGCTGCTGAAAGCCCGCGGCGTCAAGGTGCCCGAGAACGTGCGGGTCACCGGCTTCAACGCGTTCGACTTCTGGCAGTATTCCGATCCCGTGCTGACCACCGTGCGGTCGCCCGGCTACGAGCTCGGCCAGATCGCTGGGCGCGAGCTGATCGCCCGCTTGGAGACCGGTCGGTTCGCGCAAAGGGCGATCAAGGTTCCTGTAGAGCTGATCCTTGGCGAAACCACCTAGCGTCGTAACCTGAGCGCGCAACCGCCATGGCGGGCCCCATGGCGGCTCCGTGGCGGCTCCGTGGCGGCAGCTGGTGGTCGCCCGGTCGTGACGACATAGCCCTTGACGCAGTTTATTTTAACGTTACATAATGCACAGCAGCGACAGCATTGGCCGCCCGGGCGTCGCCGCCGGCCGGCGTTCGTCGCGGAGGGCCAAGGGATGCAAAGAGCGGAGGCCGCAGGCTCGGGTCCGCGCACCGCGCGGGTGAGCCGGCGCAGCGGCGGGTCTCGGGCCCGCACCGAGCGAAGCAGACATCCGGCCCCGCCGTTGCGGCGTGACAAATCGCTCACCCTGACGACCATCAAGGAAGAGAACGCAGCCGCAGTCCACAGAGCCGTGCTGCGGGTGATGTGGGATGTCGGCGCGATCATCGACGATGCGTCGATCAAGCGCTGGCTCATCCACGACCACGGTTGCCGTGAGGCGGAGGACGGCCGCGTCCGTTTTCCCGAGGACCTGGTGGCGCGCGCGCTCGAGACAGTGCCGCGGCGGATTACGCTTTACGACCGCAACGGCGAGATGACGGTCGACACGCGCGATCGCACGCCGAAATTCTGTCCCGGCCACAACTGCGTGCAGGTGCTGGACTATGAGACCGGCGAACACCGTCCGGCAAATCTGAGCGATATCGAGAAGGTCGGCCGGGTCTCCGAGGCCCTGCCCAACATCGACGCCCTGGCGTCCCTCGGCTATCCGGGCGACGTTCCGGTCGAGGACGAGGCCGTGGTAACGGTGCAGACCCTGGCTGCGGTGTCGCGCAAGCCCGTGGTGTTCACCGGACACGACGAGGTCGAGGCCGAGGCCATCTGGACCTTCCTGGCCGGCGAAGTGGGCGGCTGGGACAATCTGGCCGAGAAGCCTTGTGGTCTCGATCTGATCGGACCGGTCTCGCCACTGAAGCTGGGCGAGGAGGCCTGCCGGCGGGTACAGTTTGCCGCACGCCGTGGGCTGCCCAATGTCTGCTATCCGGCGATCTTTCCAGGAATGGCCTGTCCCATCACCCTGGCCGGCGCCATCGTCCAGTCGTCCGCTGAATCCCTGGCCGGTGTGGTGATCAGCCAGATGACCATGCCGGGCGCGCCGATCATGGCGGGGTCCTCGATCCTACCGATGGATATGCGCCGCGCCGATCTCGCCTATGGATCGCCGGAGTATGCCCTCGGCGGCCTCGGCTCAGCCGACTATTTCAATCACATCGGCTTGCCGAGCTGGACCGGTGCCGGCTGTTCCGACGCCCATGACATGGACCTGCAGGCGGCGGCGGAGGTCGGATCCAACATGACGGCGGCGGCCTTGGCGGGAACCACTTTCATCCACAATCTGGGCTTCCTGTCTGGCGGGCGCACCGGCTCTTTGGAGATGCTTGTGCTCTGCGACGAACTGGCCGGCATGGTCGGCCGCCTGGCGGCGGGCATCACCGTTGACGAGGACGCCATCGCGCTGGAGGTGATCAAGCGGGCGGCGGCCGACAACGCCTTTCTAACCGACCCCCATACCTTTGCGCGCTACGAGACCGAGATGTGGATCCCAGGGCTGTTCGAGCGGTCGGACGTCTCGCTCTGGCTGGAGACCGGATCGACCACGATGCGCCAAAGGATAAAGGAGAAGCTGCACGATCTCTTGGCGAGTTGAGTCGGAGTCGCTTATACCAACCTGCGCGAACAGACACTCATTTCACCGCGCTCTCCGGTGGGGCGCAGCGGCCCGCCGGAGGGCTCAAAGTGGACATGGGGGGGCGGCGCTTGCCCCCTGAACAGTCACATTGGCCCCCACATCGCGCGGCGCGCCGCGCCTGCCCGGGGAACCGCTCCGCCCCAAGAAATGGGTGTCTATCCGCGCAGGTTGGTATTAGCTATGGGGTGGTCGCTCGGGCGGGCGTAAATCCGGCTGGGCTCCCGCCTTTGGACAGGACGGCCGGTCGGCGGGTTCCTGAAAAAAAGTCTAGCGATTTGTGATCACTTACGCTCTTAGGCCTAGTGGCTTGATAACGCACTGAAAATTTATTGTTATTGAATTCGGTGTCATTCCAAATATAAAATTGTGATCACAGTTTTGAGGTCGTAACGAAGACGGCACCGAGGCGTTCGCGCCGAAGAGAAGCCGAAAAAAATAGGGGAGGATCTGCAATGCCGACTGAACTGGACAATCATCTGCGTGCGTTTACCGAAGGCCGCATCTCGCGGCGCGAATTGCTCAAGCGCGCCACGGCGCTCGGTGTGGCCGCGGCGCTGCCGGCCGGCCTACTGGCCGGAGAGGCCCACGCGGATACGCCGCAAAGCGGCGGCCATCTGCGGATCGGCTCGGTGCAGGGCTCGACGACGGATTCACTTGATCCGGCGACCCTGAGCAGCGGCTTCGTCAACATGCTTTGGTACACCATCCACGGTCAGCTGACCGAGGTGAGTGCCGACGGACAGCTGGAACCCTTGCTGGCCGAGAGCTGGGAGGCCTCGGATGACGCCACGCAGTGGACTTTCAATCTGCGCAAGGGCGTCGAGTTCCACAACGGCAAGAGCGTGGACTCGGGCGATGTTATCGCCTCGCTCGCGCGCCACCAGGGCGAGGATTCCATATCGGCCATGAAGTCGGTGATGGAAACCATCACTGATATGTCGGCGGACGGTCCCAACCAGGTGACATTCACCCTGAAGGACGGTAATGCCGATTTCCCCTTCGCCCTAAGCGCCAGTTCCCTTTCTATCCTGCCCGCCAAAGACGGCGACGTCGACTTGAGCGGCATCGGGGCCGGCGCCTACATGGTGAAGCACTTCGAGCCGGGCGTCCGGGGCACCATGGAGCGCAATCCGAACCACTATATTTCCGGCAGAGCGCATGTTGATTCGGCGGAGATCCTGGTGCTCGCGGATACCACGGCGCGCATCAACGCGCTGGTCACCAACGAACTCGACGTCAGCGGCGATATCGAGGCCAAGGCGGCGCACCTGCTGGCGGAGAAGCCGGGATCACGGTCGAGGATACTGTCAGCACCCAGCATTACACCTTCCCGATGCGGACCGATCTGGCGCCCTTCGACAACAAGGATGTCCGCATGGCGCTAAAGCTGGCGATCGACCGGGAGGAGGTCTTGAAGAAGATTGTGCGCGGCCGCGGCTCGCTGGGCAACGACCACCCGATCAGCCCGGCCAACCGTTTCTACAACGCGGAATTGCCACAGCGCGCCTACGACCCGGAGAAGGCGAGGTGGCACCTGAAACAGGCCGATATGGAAGGCCTCGAAGTCGAGCTGGTTGCCTCCGACGGACTCTATTCGGGGGCGACGGACACCACGGTCCTGTTCGCCGAACATGCCGCCAAGGCCGGCATCAAGATCACGCCCAGGCGGGCGCCCGATGACGGCTACTGGTCGGATGTCTGGTTGGTTGCGCCCTGGTCGGCGAGCTATTGGAGTGGCCGTCCGACCGAGGACTGGATGTTCACCCAAGGCTATTCCGCCGAATCGAACTGGAACGAATCCTATTGGCAGAACGAGAAGTTCAACCAACTGCTGAAGCAGGCCCGCGGGGAGTTGGACGAGGCCAAGCGCCGCGACATGTACTATGAGATGCAGGCCATCTGCCGCGACGACTGCGGTTCGGTCATCCACCTCTTCGCCAACCACATCACGGCCTTCCGCGACAACGTGCGCCATCCGGAGAAGGTGGGGGGCAACTGGGAGTTCGACGGCTACAAGATGATCGAGCGCTGGTGGCTCACCTAATCAGCCGCCCCGGGCGGACCCGCATTCCGACGGAAGGCACCCCTCTCCCTGATCTCGCCCCGGCTCCCGACAGAGCCGGGGCGAGATTAGGTCACAATTCGCTCTGAATCGTGAAGCCTTGAGGCCACACCTGACCAAATCACGGATGGCCGAAATTAGGAGCGTTTCAGGGCGGTCTTGAACAAACGGCGGCGCTCGGCGCTGAACAGCGCGTCGTAGTCGAGCGGGATCTCGCCTTCGTGTTCCACTCTGAGATCGACGAAGACCGGACCGTCCTGCTGCAGGACCTTCGGAAACGCCTCGGAGAGGCATGCTATATCCACGCACTGCAAAACCGCCCGGTAACCGGCGGCACGCGCTAGTCCGGCGAAGTCGAGCGTGCCAGCGCCGGGGATCGGATGGCCGCCATTGACGGCATAGGTGCCGTTGGCGAAGACGCAGTGGATGAGATTTTTGGGTGCGGCCTCGGCGATCGTGACGAGACTGCCGAGATTCATTAGCAGGCTGCCGTCACCGTCGAGCACGATCACCTGCCTGTCTGGGCGGCCGAGTGCCAGACCTAGGCCGTGGGAAGATGCGAGGCCCATGGCGCCGACCGAAAGATAATTGAGGTCGCTCGGCCGGGCGGACATCCATTCGAAGGCGGCGCGAAAGGTGGCGACCACGATCTGATCCGGCAGCAACCGGGCCAGCACCCGCAGGCATTCGCTGCTCTTCATCATTGCATTGGGCCCTTTGTGCTCACCTTCAAAAGAGGACGACCGCCGGTCGCGATCGGCGGTAGGCCTCGTCGATGGTTCCGGTGATTGTCGCGGCCTTCTCCGTTGTTTCCACCAAGCTGTGCTCCACACCCATGGCCTCCAGGATGGGAGCGACGATCCGCACCCCATAGGCCGTCGAGGCTTCGGGCATGACCTTCGCCTCACGCCCTTGCAGTCCGACGAGGGCACAAATCGGCATTTCCAGTTCCACGCCTACGGCGCGCAACGCATTGAGGGAATCCAGCAGCCCGGTCTGCTGGATCAACAACACCGCGCGCTGGTCGCAAAATGAGAGGCCTGCGGCTATGCCGAAGGCCTCGTCCTCCTTGCAAACGCGAATCAATCGGAAGTCCGGGTCTTCGGCGATCGGCCACAGGAGATGCTGACTGGTCACGATGTCCGGCACGCTGAGGACGAAGCCGACGCCCGCGTGTTTCATTGCTGCGATGACGGCCGTGCCAAGCTCGGGTCCGACTTCATGCAAGGGCGCGCCTCCGTCCGCCATCATCGTCAGGCCTCGAGGTAGTCGCGGAGGCTTGCGGCGAAACGCTGCAGATCCTGCGCGGGGCCGATGGTGATTCGCATGTGGTTCTGGAAGTCCCGGCCGGTGAAGAGGCGGGGCACGATGCCGCGCGCGGCAAGGAAGTCGTAAGCCGCCTCGGCGCTCGTTCCCGGCCGGTCGAAGCGCGTCAGTACAAAATTGGTCTGGCTGGGATAGACGTGAAGTCCGAGATCCATGAGTTCAGTGGTGAGCCAAGCCCGCCATTTGTCGTTGTGGGCGCGAACTCGCCGTATATGCAATTCGTCTGTCAGCGCCGCCATCCCGGCTGCCGCCGAGGCGCTGGCGATGGGATAGTTGGAGCCGACCCGACGAACGGCGTCGACGATCGCCGGCGCTCCGTAGAGCCACCCGAGACGCGCACCGGCAAGTCCAAAGATCTTGGAGAAAGTACGCGTCATGGCCACGTTCGCCACCTCCTCGATCAGGCGGTGTGGCGGCTCATAATCGCTGGCGCCGACATACTCTGCGTAAGCCGAATCGAGCACCAGCAGCACGCCGTCCGGCAGGTCTGCCTGTAGGCGTCGGACGTCCTGGCCCGGCAGATGACGGCCCGAGGGGTTGTCGGGATTGGCCAGCATGACGATCCGGGTGCGGTCGGTGACGGCTGCCAAGAGGTTGTCCACGTCGGCCAGGAGATCGCGATCCGGCACGGGCATCGGCTGAGCGCTTTCCATCAGAGCGTATTTGGGAAACTTCTGGTAGCCGCGGGCCAAATAGATCAGCTCGTCGCCCGGCCGCAGGAAGGCACGGGCGAGGCGAGCGAGCAGCTCGTCGGAGCCGTTGCCGCAGGCGATATGGGCCGGATCGAGGTCGAAGCGCGTAGCGATCGCCGTAGCGAGATCATCGTGCTGTCGTTCCGGGTAGAGATGCACATCCGCCATGGCGGCGCTGGCGGCCTCGACCGCACGCGGACTAGGCCCCAAGGCGCATTCGTTGGAGGCGAGCAGGGTGGGAGAGGGCGCGCCGTCCTGCAACGGTAGGTCGACCATGTGCGCGGTGAAGTCCAACACGCCGGGGCGCAGCTCAGGTCCGGACACCCGTGTAACCCCTTTCCCCTTTGGCTCAGGAATCTGTGTGATGATCAAGAATAGCCGGCCTCCAGCTCTTTGAGCCGCTCGATGATATGCGTGTCCCGGGCCGTGCCCCGGAGGCCATCGCCGCTCCGGATCGCCTGCATCACCCGGCGGGAATGGGCGAGGATCAGCTCCCGCTCGTCGCCGTTGCCCGGGCTTGCGCGCAGCACCGTGTCGCCGCAATAGGTGGGAATCGGCGTTTCGCCCAGGTCGGCGGGCTGAAACGGCGCCTCGCCTTTCGCCAAGGCACGCATGGCTGAGCGCAGGCGGGTTCGAAACATGACCACGCCGCGGTCCGAGCTCATCAAGTGTTCCTTGGCGTGCACCGTGATTGGGCCCTGGCCGACGAAGGCCTCGTAGTCGGCCGGCCGGCGTTGGGCCTCTTCCGGCGTGCGGTCGCGGCGCTCGCCGCCCTCGATCACGTCGATGCCGTCCTCGTCCATCCATTCAGCGCGCGCGGGGTCGGTACGGGCGCCGTAGTTGGCCCAGGCGATCACCCGTGTCGTCTCGTTGTCCACCGGGACCACCCAGCGGGTGAAACTGTTGCGCCCGAAGTATTTGATTGTCTCGCCGTCGATGCTCATGACGGCGCCGGCGTGGGTCAGGCTGGGCAGAATGATCTCATGGATGCGGACCCAGATCTTGTCGCCGACCCGCCGCGCGTTGGTGTAGTAGAAACCGGTCTCGCGCTCGTGAAATTCGTGCACACCCATCTGGCCCCATGTCTCGGCGAACTGCGGGCCGCTGATCCGTGCATGTAGAAAGACCGCGTGCACCGGGTCCATGGCGTTCTCGGTGATCTGCAGCCAGTTGCAGGGGTAGTCTCGCGCGTAGGGCATCGTCTCAACGCCTGCAATGTCGAAGGTATCGTAGATCGGAAAGACCGGCGTTTCTTCGGAGGGGCCCAGATAGGCGAAAATCAACCCATCGCGCTCGATCACCGGATAGGCGCCATGGCGCAGGCCCTGCCTCAGTTTGGTCGCGGCCGCGCTGTCCGGCGGTTCGCCCGGCGTCTCGAGGATGGTGCCGTCCACATCGAACAGCCAACCGTGATAGCAACAGCGCAGCCCGCGCGCCTCGCAGACACCGAATTCCAGCGAAGCGCCGCGATGCGGGCAGTGCCGGTGCAGCAGGCCGAAACGGCCGCTGCTATCGCGAAATAGCACCAGGTCCTCGCCGAGCACGCGGATCAGACGTGGCAGCTCGCTCGCCTCGGAGGTCAGGGCCACGGGATGCCAGAATCGACGCAGATATTCGCCACCCGGCGTACCCGGGCGCACATGGGTCAATTCCGCATCTGCGGCGAGTTCCGTCGTCTGGTGATAACCGCCAAAGGGCGGGTAGGAAGCGTCTACCGGCCGGTTCATACCTATCCCCTCGCATATAGGTGGAACCGACGACCGCCAAGGCAGGCGCAGGCCACGCTCTAGTCTGACTAACGGCAAACTCTATCACCTTGCCGAATTCAGCGGCAACGCATCATCCGTGGGCGGACCATGCAATGCGGCGCTCTGACGCGCCAGTTCCGGCTATGGCGAAATTAATGCGCTAGGCGTAACGTGCCCGGTGGGCATGTCCTCCGTTGGAGCACAAAGTAGAGGTATCAACCATGAGCACTAGGCCCTGCTGGATCGAGACAATCCCCGAGCACACGGCCGAGGGCCGGCTGCGGGAAGCCTACGAGCAGGTCGAAAGCCCGGATGGGACGGGCCACAACCTCTACAAGGCGTTCAGCCTCTGGCCGACGCCGATGCCTGGGGCGGATGCGCTCTATCGCACCATACTGCATAGCGACGATGCCGTCCTGCCCAAGTGGTTCCAGGAACTGATCGCGACGCAGGTGGCCATGCTGGCGGGCTGCGATTATGCCTTCACCCACCACGGCGCCAACTTCAAAGCGCTGCTGGGCGACGAGGCGC
>PVMS01072358.1_pt1 | contig 10046 bp, 10 predicted proteins | sample 1853461 | NCBI WGS metagenome assembly PVMS01 (sample SAMN08582032, study PRJNA380276) | Marine sediment metagenome, whole genome shotgun sequencing project. | isolation source: ocean sediment barecode stripped | collected 2017
CACATTGACGATATCTACATTTATCCCTTTTTCTGCAAGAACGAAACGTACCCGGTGGCTTTCCATGCAGGTTTCGCCTGAATAGAGCGCCATCGTAGACCGGCCCCGAGCTGATACTGCCACATTATTCTCCCTAAATTGCTATTCGACGGTTTTGGAGGGCCAGGAGATATTCCTGGACTATCCGTCAGTGTATGTCACGCCAGAATTCAGCTTTCAGCGCATATGTGAGTGCTGCAAAAGCAGCCAGGAAGAGCATCACCCAAATACCGATGTTCTTGCGTTTCAGTTTGGCTGGTTCGCTGAGATAATCCAGAAAATTCACCAGGTCCCGAACCGTTTCCTCGTACTGTTCCGGTGACTGCAGCCCCGCAACTTCAACAACCAAATGGTCAATTTCATGGGCACCACCATGCTCTGAATAAACTGGCTTCTGAATGCCCTGCAACTGCCACATAACATGAGGCATGGATGCGTTTGGTAAAAGCAGATTGTTCCAGCCTCCGCTCTCATCCTGGTAAAAAGTTTTCATGTAACTGAACAGCCAGTCTGCACCACGAGAACGAGAAATCAGCGACAGATCAGGTGGTGTTTTGCCAAGCCACAGTTCCGCCTGTTCCGGTCGCATTGCAATATCCATGGTGTCTCCAATTTTCGCATCCGAAAATACCAGGTTTTGCATGACAAGTTCTTCACTCAGGTTCAGGTCTTCTGCAAGACGGTTATAACGCATGTAACTTGCGCTATGGCAAGACAAACAATAATTGACGAATGTCTTGGCGCCTCGCTGAACAGAAGCAATATCACGAATGTTGACACCGGCATGTTCGATATGAGCACCACCGCCGGCTGCTGCCAGGAGTGCTGGGAAACTCAGTGTGAGCATGAATAAACTCAAAATTACAGGTAGCTTTTTCATCAATGCGTCACTCGCTCAGGGACCGGCTTGGTTTTCTCCTTGGGACTGAGAAAATACAGCAGGATAAAAAATGCAAAGTAAACAAAAGTCCAGACACGCATTTCAATGGTTTGCGCATATGTGCCTTCAGCCATTCCCAGCATACCCAGGCGAACAAAGGCAATAGCAAACAAGCCCAGCATGATTTTGTATTGCACGGGTCGATAACGAATTGACTTGACCGGTGACCGATCCAGCCAGGGGACGAAAAACAGGATCATCACCGAGGCCCCCATCAAGACAACACCCATCAATTTATCCGGAACTGCCTTCAATATGGCGTAATACGGGGTGAAATACCAAACCGGCATAATGTGTTCGGGTGTTGCCATTGGATCGGCCGGGACAAAATTGTCGGGTTCAAGAAAGTAACCACCACCCTCGGGCCAGAAAAAGATGACAAAGGCGAAAATCAAAAGGAATATGGCTACGCCAAAGATGTCCTTGACGGTGTAGTAAGGGTGGAATGGAATTCCGTCAATGGGAATACCTTTCTCATCTTTGTATTTCTTGATTTCTATACCATCCGGGTTGTTAGAGCCGGTTTGGTGTAATGCCGCGAGATGCAAAACGACGAGCACCAGAAGTGCCATGGGAATGGCTACAACATGCAAAGCAAAAAATCGGTTCAGAGTTGCGTCGGACAAGAAGAAATCACCACGTATCCACTCGGTCAGAGGCTCACCAATAGCGGGAATTGCGCCAAACAGGTTGATAATGACCTGGGCACCCCAGTAAGACATCTGGCCCCAGGGCAGTACGTATCCCATGAACGCTTCGGCCATAAGGGCAAAATAGATCAGCATGCCCAGTATCCAAAGCAACTCTCGAGGTTTGCGATGCGAACCATAGAGCAAAGCACGGAACATGTGCAAATACACAACAATGAAGAAAAACGAAGCACCAGTCGAGTGCATGTAACGGATCAGCCAACCCCATTCCACATCACGCATGATGTACTCTACTGATGCAAATGCCTGATCTGCTGAAGGCTTGTAATGCATGGTCAGGAAAATACCGGTGACAATCTGAATCACCAGTATGAACATTGCAAGGGAACCCATGTAGTACCAAAAATTAAAATTCTTTGGTGCGTAATATTTGGCCAGGTGTTCATTGTAAAAACTGGTGACGGGCAGACGCTCATCGATCCAACCCATGAATTCACCTGCTTTCTTGGAAAGCGTGCTTGCCGGTTTGCCCATTACACAACTCCTTCCGGATTGACACCAATGAGAAGTGTCTGATCATCGAGAAAACTGTAAGGTGGTATGCGAAGATTGGTCGGCGCCGGCACACTCTTGTATACACGACCCGACATATCAAACTTCGACTTGTGACACGGGCAAAAAAATCCACCTTTCCAATCGTCATCGAATGGCTCGGGACCAACCTGTGGAAGGACCTGTGGTACGCAACCCAGGTGAGTGCAATGCATATTAACTACCAGATATTCCGGGTTGAGGGCGCGATCTTCGTTTTGTGCGAAAGAGGGCTGCTCGGATTCAACGGACCCAGGATCCCTTAATCGATCATCCAACTCGGGTAGCAAGCCAAGAGTCTGGTCGGTACGACGCAGAATACCGATGGTTTGGCCCCGCCATTGCACCTTGAGAATCTGGCCAGGTTCCAGAGCTGAAATATTTACCGTTACTGGCGCACCAACCGCCTGTGCCTTGGCACTCGGTAACCATGATTCAATAAATGGAACAGCCGCAAAACCGACTCCCGTCGCACCTACCACCGAGGTAGTGGCGATCAGAAACCGGCGCCGTCCATTGTTTACGCCATCAGTTGGCATCTGTTTCTCCAGCAGGAAGAGATCCCTTCAGGGTCTGCATAGTGTCGAGCAGGCATTTTTTACTGAGCAGCTATCACTGTGATCTGCTCAGCTTTGTTGTCCTGCCAATTAAAAGGAGCATTTTATCCGAAAGCGGCCATGCGAAACAATGAATTTGCCGATAGAATGGACAAAGATCAAGTTCTGTTGTCATAGAAAGGAACTTTATGGCGGTTTTTTCAGAGAAAGGCCGTATTTACAGCGCGTCTTGTCTGGGTCAGGCGTGTAATTTTGGATTCCGTGTATGAAAAAAACTGCTGAAATTATCGGATTTCTGATTCGTGCACTCATTGCCGGTCTGGCCATTGCCTTTGTCATCATCTATCTCTGGCCATCATTGGCTAGCCGAATGCCGGCAGATAATGATGGAAGCACAGGACTCCAGGGCAATGGTCAAACCACGCTCAATGGACCTGTCTCCTATGCTGATGGAGTTAACCGTACCGCCCCTTCAGTCGTGAGCATTTATACAAGCTCCATGGAACCCCAGAGTGTAACCCCCGAAACACAAAAACAACTGGGTGAGCGCTACCTTTACCGAATGCGCAGGGACATGGGTTCCGGTGTACTTGTGAGTGAAGATGGCTACATACTGACCAACCATCATGTGATCAGCAGGGCTCAGAATATTAAAGTCGCTCTGTGGGATGGCCGCGTCACCGGCGCCCAGGTTGTAGGCGCTGATCTTCAGACAGATCTTGCAGTGCTCAAAATCAATCTCAGCGGTTTACCTACAGCACACATTAATGAGAACTATAAGCCGAGAGTAGGAGATGTCGTGCTGGCCATCGGTAATGCCCTCGGTTTGAGTCACACAGTAACTATGGGAATTATCAGCGCTACGGAACGGGATAATATTGGTTCTTCCATTTACGAAGGATTCATTCAGACTGATGCGGCGATCAATGCCGGCAACAGCGGCGGTGCGCTTATTAATGCAGCAGGTGATCTGATTGGTATCAATACCCGTAACCTGGGAGGCATTCAGGGAGCCCAGAATATCGGATTCGCCATTCCCATGACCATTGCCAAGGGCATCATGCAACAAATCATAGAATACGGCTCGGTAAGACGTGGCTGGATCGGCGCCTGGCTTACAAACAATCCTTCTAAACAAACGAGAGAAGGTGATTCCAATCGCCGTGGCCCACAGGTTTACGAGGTCATACGTGGTAGTCCCGCCTGGGATGCGGGTATACGCGCCGGGGATGAAATCATCGGACTAAATGATGAAGATGTAGTCGATTCCCAGGCCTTTTACTTTACTATCGAATCCAGTCCGCCGGGCACCCAGGTTGAACTGGAAGTACGCAGACGATTGGAAATCTTCCAGACTTACGCAATATTGATTCAACAACCGCCAATGCCCTAAGAAAAGATGTCTCGCTTCCCTGCGCAGAGCCCTGAAGACCCGTTTCAAGCTTTGGGTAAAGTAACTCCACGTTGTCCCTGGTATTTCCCTTCGCGTTCAGCATAGGACATTTCACAGGGCTCATCTGATTCGAAAAACAGGAATTGTGCAACACCCTCGTTGGCGTAGATCTTCGCAGGCAGTGGTGTCGTATTGGAAAACTCCAGAGTGACATGCCCTTCCCACTCAGGCTCAAGTGGCGTGACATTGACGATAATGCCACACCGCGCATAGGTGGATTTTCCCAAACAAATTGTCAAAACATTTCGCGGGATTCGAAAATACTCAACGGTACGTGCCAGCGCGAATGAATTTGGGGGGATAATGCAAACATCTCCACTGAAATCCACAAAGCTGTTTGCATCGAAGTTCTTGGGATCAACCACCGCGGAATTAATGTTGGTAAATATCTTGAATTCCGGTGCACATCGAACGTCATAACCATAACTGGATGTGCCATAGGATATCTGTCGATTCCCATCCTCACCCTGTCTGATCTGACCCGACACAAAAGGTTGTATCATGGCTTCCTGTTCGGCCATTTGCCGTATCCATCGGTCGGACTTAATACTCACCTTTGACTCCTTTATCGATTGTGTATTTGTATCTGGGGCAGATTCAATTCCAGGCTCCGGGGCCGCTGAGCAAGAAGTGCTGACAGGTTTCTTGAGCATTCCCGGTAACTTGTCGAAATCTCTCCATCTGGATCTGACACCAGAGTTGGCACACCCCGATCAAGATCTGCCCTGATGGTCATCGCCAGCGGTAATTTACCCAGTAATGGCAAGTCATATTCCCCGGACATCTTCTCACCTCCACCACTTCCGAAAATGGCTTCTTCATGACCACAGGACGTACAAATGTGGGTGCTCATATTTTCAATGACACCCAGCACTGTCATGTCGACCTTTCGAAACATCTGAACCGCCTTGCGCGCATCAAGCAGCGCAATGTCCTGGGGAGTCGTAACTACCACTGCACCGCTGACAGGTACTTTCTGAGCGAGGGTCAACTGGATATCACCGGTGCCCGGTGGCAAATCAACAACCAGGTAATCAAGATTTTCCCAGTTGGTTTCAGTCAAAAGCTGCTGCAATGCGGACGTTACCATTGGACCCCGCCAAATCATGGGTGTGTCTTCTTCAACCATGAAGCCGATGGACATCACCTGCAATCCGTGTGCTTTTTGCGGCACAATCCTGTTTCCTACCGTATCCGGTCTGCCTGAGATTCCCATCATTCTTGGCAGACTGGGACCATAGATGTCTGCATCAAGGACTCCAACCCGGGCACCGTCTGCTGCCAATGCAAGAGCGAGATTGACTGAAGTTGCAGATTTACCCACACCACCCTTGCCTGAGGCAACCGCAATAATATTGCGAATTTGCTCCATTGGTTTAAGTTCACCCTGGACTTCATGGGCAAATACCCGCCAACTCAAATCAATACTGGCACTACTTATTTGTGAATCGGCTTCGAGAACACTTCGGATTTTTGTTACGAGGTCATCTCGAACCCCATCAATCGGGTAATTGGCGCGAAGTTCTACCGCCACCCTGCTGTCATCAACACCCACTCCACGCAACCAGCCAAGACTGACGATATCAGAATCGGTGTTGGGAGCCTGAACCTGCTGTAACAGATTTTTGACATGCTCTTCATTCAAATTCGACATTTATTTTCAAATCCTGCCCGTTGGCATGTAAAAACGCTCATTGTATCTTCTTACATCATGGAAAGGCACCGGAAAATTTCAGGCAGGAGTACAGATCATCCAGCGGCCATGACATAATTCAACCTTCCTGCGAAAACAAGAATTCTCATGACAACAACCAAGCGACAAATCCTGCTTACAAGTGCCTTGCCCTATGCAAATGGAGCCATCCATATTGGGCACATGCTGGAGTATATCCAGACCGACATCTGGGCACGTTTCCAGCGTGCGCGGGGTCACGAATGTTATTTCGCCTGGGCCGACGATGCTCATGGCACCCCGGTCATGCTCTGGGCCAGATCGGAAGGCAAAAGCCCGGAAGAACTGATTGACCTCATGAACGAGGAGCACAAGACTGATTTCCGCGATTTTGGAATCAGCTTCGATAATTACTCATCGACCCACACTGAATTCAACCGGGAACTGGTTGAAGATATTTACGGGAAACTCGATCAGGCTGGCTTTGTGGAGCGAAGAAACATACAGCAGTTCTACGATGAAAAAGAAGGTATGTTTCTACCCGACAGGTTCATCCGTGGAACCTGTCCGAAATGTGGCACCACGGACCAGTACGGTGACAGCTGCGAGTCATGTGGCAGCACATACTCCCCGACGGATCTCGTGAACCCCCATTCAGCTGTTAGTGGTTCTACACCGGTGATGAAAGACTCTGAACACTATTTTGTGCGTCTGTCTGCATTTGAAGAGCGACTGAAAACCTGGATGGCTTCCGGAGCATTGCAACCTGAAATTGCCAATAAAATGCAGGAGTGGTTTATCGATGGTCTGCGTGACTGGGACATCTCTCGTGATGCCCCTTATTTTGGCTTTCGCATACCTGGAACACAAGACAAGTATTTTTATGTGTGGGTGGATGCACCCATAGGTTATATGGCGAGTTTCAAGGAGCTGTGTGAACGAATCAACCTGGACTTTGACCACTGGTGGAAAGTCGATTCACCGACCGAGGTCTATCATTTCATTGGTAAAGACATTGTCTACTTTCACACCCTGTTCTGGCCTGCAATGCTTATGGGAGCCGGTTACAGGGTCCCCACTGCAGTTTATGCGCATGGTTTCCTGATGGTGGATGGTGCGAAAATGTCAAAATCCCGGGGTACTTTTATCCGTGCCCGAACTTACCTGGATCACCTGGAGCCCGATTATCTGCGTTACTACTTTGCTGCCAAATTAAGTGCCGGCACCGCAGATATAGACCTGAACATGTCTGATTTTGTGCAAAGGGTAAATTCCGATGTTGTTGGCAAGGTGGTAAATATCGCTAGCCGCTGTGCAGGGTTCATTCAGCGTAAGTTTGAGAACACACTTTCTGCAGAGCTACCTGAACCTGCCTTGTACGAAGCATTTGTCGCAGAAGGTGAAGCCATTGCAGCCGACTACGAAGACCGAAATTACCAGTCTGCCATACGTCGCATCATGACCCTCGCTGATGAAGCCAATCGTTACATCGACGAGCACAAGCCCTGGCAATTGTCGAAACAGGAAGGGAAAGAAGACGAAGTCCAGGGTATCTGTTCCCAGGGAATAAACCTGTTTCGGGTCATCATGACTTACCTGGCTCCTGTATTGCCTTTTACGACAAATAAAGCCAGCAGCTTTCTCGGTGTGAGCCTGGAGGACTGGTATGGTATCGACAAACCCATGTTGGGATGTGAGATAAACACATTTCAACCACTGCTGACGCGTATTGATCCGCTGAAAATAGAAGCCATCATTTCGGATTCCCTGGAAACCATGAAGAGTGACCAGGGCTCCGAGTCGGAACAGGCCGATTCCTTCGAACCGATTGCTGATGAAATCGGAATTGATACATTTTCAAAAGTCGACCTGCGTATTGCCCTGATCACCAGAGCGGAAACCGTGCCCGAATCGGACAAGTTGCTGAAACTGACCCTGGACATCGGCAATGAAACTCGAACTGTATTCGCGGGAATCAAATCCGCTTACAAAGCAGCTGACCTGGAAGGAAGAATGACTGTAATGGTTGCAAACCTCAAGGCCCGGAAAATGAGATTTGGTACCTCCGAAGGTATGGTGCTGGCAGCCGGACCGGGTGGTGATAACCTATACATTCTGTCTCCGGACGAGGGTGCTGTACCCGGCACACGGATCACTTGAACGAAAGAATTCAACAGGGGCCAGAATTCGGACACACATGAAAGAGTATTTGTTGATCCTGGTTAACACAGTACTGGCCAATAATTTTGTTCTGGTTCGTTTTCTTGGCCTGTGCCCGTTTATGGGAGTGTCCAACAAGCTTGAAGGCGCCATGGGTATGGCTGTTGCCACCCTCTTTGTGCTTACGCTCTCATCCGCTTCCAGTTTCCTGGTGAGTCGTTACCTGCTACAACCACTGGGGCTTGAGTATCTTTCCACAATCAGTTTCATACTGGTCATCGCCGTCACGGTACAGCTAACAGAAATGGTGATCAGGAAATCCAGCCCCCTGCTATTTCGAATATTAGGAATCTTTTTACCCCTGATAACTACAAATTGCGCAGTACTGGGTGTGGCCTTGCTGAATATGCAGGAACAAAATAATTTATTGCAGTCCGCTCTGTACGGGTTTGGTGCAGCCGCCGGGTTTGGCCTGGTTCTTATCATGTTTGCCGCAATGCGCGAACGAATAGCATTTGCAGATGTACCTGTGCATTTTCGAGGCGCTCCGATTGGCCTTATAACGGCAGGCCTCATGGCCCTGGCTTTCATGGGTTTTACCGGGTTGGCCAACCTCTGATCTGAGCCAAATCAATGCTTTTAGCCATATTATCCATCACCATCCTGGGCACGCTTTTTGGTCTTGGCCTTGGTTGGGCTGCAAGGAAGTTCCAGGTTGATTCGGATCCTGTTGCAGACCAGATCGATCAATTGCTGCCACAGACCCAGTGTGGTCAATGTGGCTATCCGGGTTGTCGTCCATACGCTGAAGCCATTGCTTCGGGAGAAGCGGATATCAACCAATGTCCACCAGGTGGTGAAGCCGGGATACGAACCCTGGCTGATCTGTTAGGTCGGGAGGCAATAGCACTGAACCCGGAAAATGGTGAGGAGAAAGCAAGTGCCCTCGCAGTCATAGACGAGCAAGTATGTATCGGGTGCACTTTGTGCATTCAAGCCTGTCCGGTAGACGCAATCCTGGGCACGAGCAAGCAAATGCATACGGTTATTGAAGCTGAGTGCACCGGATGTGAACTCTGCCTTCCACCCTGCCCGGTTGACTGTATCGATATGATCACTGCCAAACCTGTCATAGAAAATTGGGGCTGGCCAAACCCTGCATCTGGAAAAATTCAGATCAACATCCAATTGAATGACAACTCGGTGATGGGTGAGCGCTGATGTTTACTAGCGCTGTGGAACAAGCCAAAACTGCAGGTGAGAAGTTACACCACTTTCATGGTGGCTTGCGTTTACGTCACAACAAGAAAATTTCCTGTCAACATCCGTTAGAACATTCTCCTCTACCACCCCGGCTCACCATCCCGTTCATGCAACATGCAGGCCTGGAGGCAGAGCCTCTTGTTTCTGTAGGGCAAAGAGTTTTAAAGGGTGAAGCAATCGGTGAATTTCATACACCCTCCACGGGTTTTGTACACGCATCAAGCTCGGGCACGATTACAGCACTTGCCCGCCAGACCATTTCCCATCCATCAAATCTTGATGGTCTGTGTGCAGTACTTAAACCCGACGGACTGGACGAGTGGATTGAACGGAAGGTGTCTCCGGACTGGGATTCCGAGCATCCCGGACACCTCAGAGACCTGATCAGACAGTCCGGTATCGTCGGTCTGGGTGGAGCAGTTTTTCCAACTGGAAAGAAAGTAGACGAAGCCAGAATTGCCGGAATTCATACTTTGATTCTCAATGGAGCCGAGTGCGAACCGTACATCAGCTGCGATGAGATGTTAATGCGTCATGAGCCCGACAGGATAGTGACCGGAGCGCTGGTGCTGCTAAGGGCCATTGAAGCACAGCAAGTCATAATTGCCATTGAAGACCAGATGGCAGCGGTGTTCTAAGCGTTGCTATCTGCAATCAATCGGGCGGCAGCCGACAGGCCGCGCCTGGCGAAAGTCACAACCAGTTACCAGGAAGGCGGCGA
>PVMS01129972.1_pt1 | contig 10046 bp, 7 predicted proteins | sample 1853461 | NCBI WGS metagenome assembly PVMS01 (sample SAMN08582032, study PRJNA380276) | Marine sediment metagenome, whole genome shotgun sequencing project. | isolation source: ocean sediment barecode stripped | collected 2017
GTATTCCTTTCTCGCATCCTGGGCAGAAAGAGAAAAGCTTACTGTAACAATCAGGAGCAGTGACAGGAGCAAACTTTTCGATTCAAATACTCTCTTTTTCATAATTTTCAGAAATTTCTGATTTAACTTGATTCAATTGTGTAATTATCTGGTCCATTACTTCCAGTTTAAGCTGGTAGTGCCGGATCAGGGCACTCACCACCCGGTCGTCGTCCGGGTTGGCTTCCAGGTCTTTCATTAGTTGTTTATGAAGGCTTTCCAGTCCCTTTAATTCATCCAGAAGAACTGATTTCTCCTCTGCATCATTAAAATCAAATTCCTGGATCTCATTATACCGGGCATCCAGCTGGGACGCATAATAAAAATCAGCTTCCATTACCGCCGAAGGAATCTCCTGCTGAGCCACCTTACTGCCACTCTTATCCTGTCTGACCAGCAGAACGGCAGAGGTGAGAATAATGGCCACAGAAGCGGCCACCTGGATGGCATGCCTGAAACGGATCCTGCGAACCGGACCCCGTCTCGACAGCCTCTCAAGCTTCTGCTGAAACCTATCTTCGTGTCCCTCCAGGGGCCGATCGGAATCCAGCAGCAGTCTTTGCTCTTTGATCTGTTTTTCTATATTACTCATGGTCATTACTATTTCTTCTTAACAGTTCGATCAGTTTCTTTTTCGCCCTGTGGTACTGGGTCCTCGATGTGGCATTGGAAATATTTAATATACCGGAGACCTCTTCATGGTCGTATCCTTCCAGCAGGATGAGCGAAAGCACAATCCTGTAACCTTCCGGAAGGTCGTAGATCGCTTTCTTGATCGCTTCAGCCCTGTACTCCACATCCACGGTGTCGCCTGGCTCGTCTACTATTTCCCCTATTTCACTGGCATCTTCCAGGGAGAGTTGTTCTTTCTTTAATCTCAGAAAGTCGAGGGCTTTGTTAATCACGATCCGCTTCAACCATGCCCCAAAACTCACCTGTCCCCTGTAGCTGTCCAGTTTTGCAAATGCCTTTAAGAACGCTTCCTGCATGACATCCTCTGCGTCATCGGAATCCCCTACAATTCGCAGGGTTGTATTGTACATGGCTGCATTATAGAGCCGGTACAGTTCGAACTGAGCTTTCTGATCCCCTCTTTTACAAGCCTCTACAAGATTCAGATGCCTGGGTGCAAAGGTTTCAGAGTTCTCATTTTCTGCCACAATGACGATGGATTAATTGAAATGTTGCACGTAAGATATAAAAAAGCACATTATTTACTGATCTGGCGGACCACATCGATCACGGTCCCATCTACCCATTTAATGGCTGCCACTACCATTTCGTCCAGTTCAGGGGCTGCGGGTATTCCGCAAATACGGTCAGCTTCGGCCTTGAGCTCCTCCATGGTTTTTATGGGTAGTCCGCTATTTTTGGTGGCCTCTATCAGATCTGTACGCAGGGGATTGATGGCAATGCCCCGCTCGGTTACCACCACATCAATGAGCTCTCCTGGTCCGCACAGCGTGGTTACTTGCTCTCTGACTACCGGTACCCGGTCCCTGAAGAGCGGGATGGGAAGGATCACTGTTTTGGAGAAGAGGCAGTTCTGCCACCCCCCGATTCCATGCAGCAGGTAGCCATCGGAGTGGGTCACTACATTGGCATTAAAATCCATATCCACCTCGGTGGCCCCCAGGATCACCACATCCACAAGTCCGGCAAAGTTTCCTTTTCCATGGTAATTGTAGCTGGTAAATGGACTGCTCCACACATGACCCGGATTTTCGGCCATGGAGCGTACTCCCTCCAGATCGAAGGTCTGTCCGTCGAGAATATAGTCCACCAGGCCCTCCTCCAGCATGGAGACCAGGTATTTATTACTTCCACCGCGGGCAAAGCGGGCATGGATCCCCTCCTCTTTCATAATCTTGCGGAAATATTCCCCCACTGCCAGGGAGGTTCCGCCTGCGCCGGACTGAAAACTGAAGCCCTCCCGGATGATTCCGGAAGCCTGACAGAATTTTGCTGTAAGTTCGGCCAGCAGCAGGCGGTCGGGCGATTTGGTAATCTGGGTGGTGCCGGATATAATCTTCGAAGGATCACCCAGCTTCTCCACATGCACCACATAATCCACATGGTTGCCCTGGATCTGCCAGGGAACACAGGGAAATTTCACCGGGTTGTCTGTGGCAACAATCACCTTATCGGCATGCTCCGAATCGGCCAGGGCAAAACCCAGGAGTCCACAGGCCGAATCGCCCGCCAGGCCATTGGAGTTTCCAAACTCATCGGCAGTTGGTGCCCCGATCACAGCAATATCTATTCTGAGCTCTCCATCCTGAATGGCCTGGTACCTCCCGCCGTGGGAGCGAAGCACCCCGGTGCCTTCCATACCACCTTCAGAGACAAAACGCCCCAGGGGACCATTCATACTCCCCTCAATGCGTTGAATGGTGCCATCCTGCAGGTACTGGATCAGGTGTTCATGACAGGGAAAGGATGCCGACGGGACCCAGCGTAAGCCCTTCACCCCCATTTCTTTGGCAATATCAAAGACCTGGTTGGCAAGGAAGTCTCCATTCCGAAAGTGATGGTGGGTGGAGATGGTCATTCCATCGCGCAGGCCTGACTTTTCCAGGGCAGTCCTTAAGTTCTTTACTACTTTATTCCCATCTGCCGGATAGTCGCTGCAGCTGGAAATGGAGGGAGCATGTTTCTTTCCTTGGGGTTTGTACTTTCCAACTCCCTGATAAGGGATGGCAGCTTCCCCATTGATCTCAGTCAGCACCTGGCGACCTGCGGCATTGCTTATGGTTTTCATAGAACTGGATTTAGGATTTTAGTTTACTGGCAAGCTCAAGGGTCTTCATAGCCCTTTTTACCACAGGTGGATCGATCATCTTACTCCCCAGGGCCACTACCCCGGAACCGCGTGCTTCAGCTTCCTCGTAGGCTCCCACGATGGCTTTTGCCTTTTCAATTTCTACCTCTGTGGGAATAAACGCTTCCTGGATGACCGGGACCTGCCTGGGATGTATGCAGCCCATTCCTTCAAATCCCAGGGATCGGGAAGTCTCTACATTCTTTCTGAGTCCCTCCATATTGGCCACATCGGAGTAAACCGAATCGATGGGCTGTATTCCCGCTGCCTTGCAGGCATTGACCAGCCTGGTACGTGCATAAAGCGATTCCTCGCCCGATTGGGTGCGTTTTACCCCCAGATCGGCGGTGTAATCCTCCAGGCCTATGGCCATGGCCACAACACTTTTGGAAGCTGTGGCGATTTCAAAGGCATTCTCTACTCCCAGTGCGCTCTCTATAATGGGCATCAGAAAGATCTCACGCTTTTGTTTGTGTGCTTTCAGGATGGATTGAATGCGTTCCACTACCTCTACTACCTGTGATCCATGTTCGCATTTGGGCAGCAGTACCAGGTGGGGATGACAGGGAACCACCTCATCCAAATCCTCCAATCCGGCCGGTAGCTGGTTGATCCGCACCATTCGTTCTGCTCCATAAAAATCCACCTGGCAAAGTGCATTCCTGACCAGTATGAGCGCTTCTGCCTTCCTTTCGGGGGCTACCGAGTCTTCCAGATCCAGGATAATGCCATCAGCTTGGTGGATTCCCGCATTGAGCATCATGCTGGGCGAATTCCCCGGAAGGTAGAGTCTCGAGAACCTGAAACGCTCCCTTGCGGTCTCATAGCGATTCTGCTCAATCACAGGCATAATCCAGCCTTTGCTGGTGGATCGGAGCTGCTTTACCGCTGCTTCGATCCGGGCTGCAATCACAAAGGGAAGAGCTCCTGTATCATTAATTTCCAGGGTAGCATGTGTAATACCCAGCGACTCCAGCACCTCAAGGGCCTGTTGTCTTATCTGCTCACCAAACATGCTCTCCACCTTACTTTGCAGCTTGATGCTGATACCTCCTTTTTCCTGGAGCTGTAATTTCACCTGGCAGTCGGACCGGATCCGATCACCTTTGTTACCTGTGCTAGCTGTCTGTTGCATCGTGTATCAATTATAAATATCCTTAACCTTTCACTTTACATGAGCTTAGTCCTGACTATTCATGGCCGCAGAACTCAGTTAATACTCCCTGAGTCGATTTGGGATGTAAAAAACCGATCTGCAAGCCCTCAGCACCTTTACGGGGCTTCTCATCAATCAGCCGGCCGCCCTGGTCGGCAGCATGCTGCAGTGCATCACCCACTTGTTCCATGGCAAAGGCCAGGTGGTGTACACCAGGACCTTTTTTCTCGATAAATTTTCCGATGGGCCCTTCCGGATCGGTACTCTCCAGTAATTCAATCTTGGTCTCCCCTACCTTGAAGAAGGCGGTTCGCACCTTCTGATCAGCCACCTCCTCGATGGCATAGCACTCCAGTCCGAGGACTTTTTCGTAATAGGGAATCGATTCTTCCAGGCTGTTTACAGCAATGCCGATGTGTTCAATATGTGTTGGTTTCATAGTTCTTAAAGCTAGGTTTTGAAATTACTCAAAACTACCTCATCGAAACTTTAAAACCATGATAAATATCAAAGCGGGAGGGAAATCACTCCTGTTATGGAGCATCTAATCCATAAGGGCATTGTATACTACCTGCTGTACGTCGGTACGCACATTCATATCTATGAGCTTGTTATTACCCATATCGGGATGAACGCGGTTCGACAGGAAGATATAAAGCAGGTCATGCTCAGGATCGGCCCATGCCAGGGTTCCTGTAAATCCGGAGTGACCAAAGCTTTGAGGGGAGGCACTGTTGCAGGCGGGCCCTGCATCCTCCTCCCAGTACACCGGCTTATTGAAGCCGAAACCCCTGTGGTTTTCCTCCTCGCAATTATAACAGGAGGTATAAAGATCCAGGGTGGATTCGTTAATATATCTGCGCTGCCCGTAAATACCACCGTTAAGAAACATCTGCATCAACTTGGCCAGGTCATTGGCCGAGCCAAACAATCCTGCATTGCCGGAAACACCGCCCAGCATGGCGGCCGCCATATCATGCACATGTCCCTGCAGCAGTTGTTTCCGGTAGAAATTATCGTTCTCGGTAGGTACAATACGCTCCCTTGGAAAACGACTCAGGGGTTTATAGCCCAGGGTGTGGGCCCCCAGTGGATTGTAAAAGTTATTCCAGACATAGGGATAAAGCATGGTATCGGTGGCAGTCTCAATGATCTGCTGAAACATTAAGAATCCCAGTCCGCTGTAACGGTACTCCCTGGAGATCAGTTCGGAATCGTAGATGCGCTTGTAGATGCTATCCTTCCAGTCGGCTCGCATATAGAAATCATCAGCTACCTGGTAGGGAAACTCCGGGGAGTAGTATTTCTGATAAACACTGTCCACATATTTCACATGCCGGTTAAAATAGGCGCCCTCTCCAATCTTCAAAGGATGGGAACGGGAATAGGAGTTGCTAAGCAGTGCCTGAGAAGTATCCAGTGGCTCCAGTGTCTCATAGTAGAAAGGTATATAGGGGATCATGCCCGACTGGTGGGCCAGTACATCAGCCACCAGCAGATCTGCCTTGTTACTGGTATCCGGAACAGGATTATAGGCACCCATCACAGAATCTTCGTGGAAAAGTCCCAGGTCATGCAGCCGCATTAATGCCGTTGTAGTGGAGGCCATTTTGGTAATGGAGGCCATGTCATAGATATCACCAGGCTCTACCTGACGCTTCTTTTGATAGCTATGGTAGCCGTAGGTTCGGTGCCAGACCACTTTTCCTTTTCTTGCCACCAGTACCTGACATCCAGGAATGGCCTTCTCCTTCAGAGCAAGTTTAATAATCTCCTCCATTTTTATCAGGGTATCGGGGTGAAGGCCCACGTCCAGGGGACTTGCATATCCCAACCTGGTGGCTGGCCCTGTGGTCTCACCTTCACCTGCTGCAATATAGTTTCCTGCGCTGACCGGCATACGTCCCGAAAAGGAGACTCCGCCAAAGATGGCCTGAAGAGCCAGATCCTGGTACAAGGCATCATCCTTGTGCGAAAGTATCAAAGCATCTATATGATCTAATCCTGAAAATTGACTCAGCGCATAGGGGACTCCCGCCACATTTACGATCAGCCTGGCAGCGGGATCCAGTTCTTGTAGAAATAATCGTGTTTCATTGCTGATACCGTAGTTCCGCGAGGCCCTGCTGCTGGTATTTAAAATATTGACAATTAAGGTATTGTACGCACTTAGCTGCCGGCTTAGCACAAGACGATCTGCCGGGGTCGCATCAGAGGCCAGCGTAAAATGATCTCCTTCCAGGTACAGGTCGGTGGTAAGCAGAGGCTTCTGTGTTCCGTCCTTGCTGATGGTCACTGTGGCCAGGGTGGTTCGTTCCAGTTGCTCTATGGGAACGGTTCCGTCCACGTTTTTTACCAGGATGAGTGAATGCTCAACCAGCTCTCTGTATAAAGGCTGATAGCCAGGATCATTCAGATCCTCCACCAGGGAATCGATCTGGATGGGGTCTCTGTGATGGGCCCCGGTCCAGTACTTGGCCTGCAAGATCTTCCTGCAACTGGCAATGACCTCCTCCTCTGCTATGCGTCCCTGTTTGACGGCCTTCTTTACTGCGGATATGGCTTTGTCCACATCGGCAGGCATGAGTAGAATATCGTTTCCGGCACGAACCGCCTCCACCTCTCTGATACCAGGCTCATAATAGCTGCTCAGCCCCTTCATATTGAGTGCATCGGTAATGATCAGGCCCTTGAATCCCATCTCTTCCTTCAGTATTCCTGTTATGGTCGGACGGGATAGCGTCGAAGCACGGTTTTCCCGGTCATCCAGCTCCGGAATCCGCAGGTGGGCTACCATGACCCCGGTGAGTCCCCTGTAGATGGCCTCACGAAAGGGAAATAGTTCCAGGGAATCGAGCCGGCTGCGGTCATGGGGAATTACAGGAAGTGCATGGTGCGAATCGGTATCGGTATCGCCGTGACCCGGAAAATGTTTGGCAGCCACCAGCACCCCCTTGTCCTGCATCCCTTCCATGAGTGCCACCACCTTGGCCGTGACATTCTGCCGTTCCTCTCCAAAGGACCTGGTGCCTATCACCGGATTGGATGGATTGTTATTGATATCGGCCACAGGTGCCAGATTCATATGAACGCCCAGTCGTTTAAACTGAGTGCCCATATCGCGACCTAAGTTGTAAATCAAACTATTATCTGTGATTCCGCCCAGAATCATGGTGGCCGGATAGGTAATTGTATTCCGGAGCCTCATGCCCAGGCCATTCTCCCCATCAATGGCCACCAGCAAAGGTATTTCAGCTTCCTCCTGGTAGAGATTGGTCAGCCGGGCCTGCTCCATGGGCTCTCCCTGGAAAAAGAGAATCCCTCCCACCTTTTGACGCTTTACCTGTTTAAGTACGGCTTTTTCATGGGCTGATCCCATATTGGAATAGCCATATACCATGATCATCTGTGCGATGCGCTCATCCAGCGACAGGGTTTCCATCACCGAATCGGCCCAGGCTGCACCTGCTTCCAAAAATGGGGGATCTGAACGCAGCGCCGGTTCCAGACCAGGTTGAAGCTCCTGTGCCTCCGGCCTCACAAGCGTGTAGGCCATGATCAGGATTGTAATAAGACTTGTGCGCAACAACTTGTTATTCATGGCTTCAACAAAGTAAGAAAAATAGCCTATTTTCATTCTGAATTTTTACCAACCATCAGAATCAGAGGAGCAATGGAATGTAACAAAGAACGAAACCTGGTGGCTTGCAACTGCAGCTACCCCTGTAGCAAAAAGGGAATCTGCTGCGATTGCATCGCATCACACAGAAGAGCAGGCGAATTACCCGCCTGCTATTTTCCGGATGATATGGAGAGAGGCTATGACCGCTCCATTGATAACTTTATACGCATCTACAAGGAGCGGGGTTTCAATTGGAACTAACCATGGTCAAAGCCTTCCCGGGGAAAGGCAAAGCAAGAGCTTGTATCAGGGATGCCAGAAGAGATTCAGTTCCTTAGCTGTATCTTCAGGAACAGCCTCCTTATGGACCATGAAAAAGATAGTCTTGGCGCGCATATAGGCCTCTGAAACATAGTGGTATCCTTTAAAAATATGATTTCCGGTTCCCCATGAGTTCTTAACCAGGTAAAACTTATTTCCCGCCTGGTCCTTTGCAATCCCTGTGATATGCATCAGATGGTCGTCGGTGGTTCGGGAATTATCAAACATCTTCTGGCGATTCTCCTGGGTAATGGTCCGTTCCTTTTTTGGCGTAGAGAAATCGTAGAACATGGCCTGCTGCTCACTTTCTGACAGTTCGTCCCAGCGGGCCCGTTCCAGTCCGTCCAGATCTTCAATCTCGGTGGAAGGCATGAGGGCTACCCCCTTCTTCCAATCGTAGCTCCGCTCCCCCACATCGGCATCCCAGCATATGGTATAACCACTCTCCAGGGCATGGTCAAGGAGTCCCATCATTTCATCCAGAGGTACATTATAGATATCGCTCCAGAGCCAGTTATCGGGGATCTCAAGTAAGAATTCACCATAGAAAGGTTGGTGGCTAAAAGAGCCAATGGACACATAGTCGTCTGGGCTCAATTCTGTAGTACTGCCAAAGGTCTCAGGGGTAAAAGACTCTCCTTCGTAAGAAAAATTGGTGGGTATGGCACCCAGATAGGCATCCAGGACTCCCATATAACCGACTTTCCATGCACTTGAGAGCTCCCGATTGCGGTTCTTAACTACTGCATCCACATAAGCCTTCAGTACACCATCCATCTCCCCATGAACCGGGAGGGAATCTTTTGTAGTGACTCCGTCGTAGGCCTCATTGGGTACCATTCCGTAGTCCTTCCAGATACGCATCACATCCATGGCCAGTCCCCCGGGTCCGAAGTTAACAGTCCCATGCATGCGCACATACTTGTCCGCTTTCATCTCGTACGCCTTCCTTACAAAAAACATCTCTGAAAGATCGTGCTTGCCCTGACCGGTCCGCATAAGTTCTGCTTCGATAAAACTGGTGGCAGCAAAACTCCAGCAGGTTCCGGAGCGGTGCTGGTCCTTCACGGAAGTGGCCGGAACAGTAGTCACCATGGTAAATTCATAGCCCTTGGGCGCTTCCACTTTCTCTTTTTTCTTTTTCTGTCCGTTCAGACTGCTCACTGAAACGGCAACACCGATAAGCACCAGTGCTGAGTAACGTAATAGTTTTTTCATGTTGATAGGTGTAGGTTTTTGAGACCCTTAAAGTAGCAATTATCCCTAAAAAAGGGAAAATTCAGACCTGAAACCTTTGGAAAATAAGGGTACGAATCAAAGGGAGACCCGGTTCAGGAATTCGTGTACATGCTCGGCATATGACTTGGAGACGGGGATGCGGATTTCTTCAGGGGAATCCATGTAGATATATAAATTGGTGCTGATCAGCTTCACCAATTTGATATTTTCGAAGTTCACCATGTAGGAACGGTGACAGCGGTGTATCAGTGTTCCCTCCAGCTCTTTCTCCAGGCGCTTCATGGTATTGCGGAGCATAATCTTTTTCACCTTCTCCTTCTCCAGGGTATGCACAGTTACATAATTGTCTGTGGACTCCACAAAGAGGATATCCACTGACTTGATGGAGAAACGCAGCTTCTCTGTCTCATCCCTGAAGGATATCATCTTTTTCTCTCGGAACTCCTGTGAGGTATTCTCCGTGAGATCCTCAAGTTTGGTGCGCTTGTCTTTCAAGGACAGGTAGAGCCAGGAGATGGAGTAAGGAATGGCCAGTACCATCAGGGTAATAAAGAGCAGACTTGCAAAGCGGTCCACCAGCTCCATACCTGACTTGAGGAGGACCAGGTCCACTACCAGGTAGATGCCGGCCATCAACACAATCTCCGCCACATGCCAGAGTCCGAATATCAGGAAGCTCATGCGAATTCTGCCCATAATAAGGAAAAAGATAAGCTTGCTGATTACAATCCCCAGCATTCCGATCAGGATCATAACACTTGAACTGAAGAAGAACTCCAGGCGGCTCATTTCGGTCCAGGTGGAGGCATTAAATGGGGCATAGATGTTGATGAATACCAGGCCGAAGA